>OFFZ01001396.1_pt1 | contig 13393 bp, 13 predicted proteins | sample 1521631 | NCBI WGS metagenome assembly OFFZ01 (sample SAMEA3504102, study PRJEB24116) | mouse gut metagenome | biome: mouse gut; feature: mouse-associated habitat; material: faeces | place: Denmark | collected 2011 | reverse complement strand
AACGCCAGCGGAAAAGATACCATGATTCTACGCATTTAGGAACGGAAAAAGCCTTATAAATCAAGCACTTTTTTTGAGTGTCGGAGGGTAACCAATACCTTTTTATCACTGGCACCCAAAAACAGCCTTAAATGGCGTATACGGGCCTCACAGCCCTATCCAGAGACCAAAGGAGCAACAGATATGTCAGACAACAGAAAATATTATTACCTGAAACTGAAAGAGAACTTTTTCACCACCGAGAAGATGGTGATACTGGAAAGCGCACAGGACGGGCTTTTGTATTCCAACCTGCTGCTGAAAATGTACCTGATGTCGCTGAAACATAACGGCGTCCTCATGCTTGGGGACGGCCTGCCCCACACGCCCCAGACCATAGCCACCTTCACCCGCCACCAGATCGGCACGGTGGAGCGGGCATTGAAGCTCTTTACCGAGTTTGGTTTTGTGGAGGTCCTGACGGACGGGGCTTATTACATGGCAGACATCCAGCTTTTGATCGGCCAGTCCTCCACTGAGGGCGAACGGAAGAAGAAAGAGCGGATGCGCCTGAAACGCCAGAAGCTGCTCCCATCCGGACAGACGGACAAATGTCCACCATATAGCCGGGGGACATTTGTCCACCAGAGATTAGAGATAAGAGATTAGATATTAGAGATAAGAGTATAGAGAATAGAGAGTGTGATAATGACGCACACGCTTATGGAAAGTATGGGAATGTTTTTTTGGCAGAAAGAGAAATGTCGGAGCTGCAGAATGAATTTTCAGACAGTGTCCTGCAGGACTATGTAGAGCGTTTGTCGGAATACATGGAATCCACCGGGAGGGAATATAAAAGCCATGCCGCCACAATCCGGCGCTGGGCCAATGCGGACAGGAAAGGGGCGGCTCCACCGGCAAGAAACCGGGATTACACCGTAAAGGAGGGAGACACCATATGATCGAGATCAACGAGGCTGTCCGGGCATTTATTGACAAAACCGCCGGAGATACGGAATTATCGGAGGACGAATACATAGACCATTCTGATGGCCTTATCCACTGTAAGAAATGCGGAGGGAGGCGGCAGACCATCCTCCCCGACCCGCTCCGGCACAGCTACCTTATGCCCCGCTGTGTCTGCCCCTGCCAGCAGGAGGCCGAAAAGCAGAGGAAGGCCGCCGAGGAACAGAGGGCGCTCATGGAGAGCATCCGGCGCAGGAGGGCGCAGGGCCTGCAGGACCGCTATCTCCATGACTTCACTTTTGCCAATGACAACGGGCAGAACCCGCTCATGGAGAAAGCCCGTGCTTATGTGGAAAACTGGAAGGAGGCATACCGGGAGAATACCGGCCTTCTGCTCTTCGGTGACGTGGGGACGGGAAAATCCTTCTTTGCCGGATGTATTGCCAATGCCCTAATCGACCAGGATGTACCGGTGCTCATGACGAATATCCCCTCTATCCTGAACCGGCTGACCGGGATGTTTGCCGAGGACCGGGCGGCGTTTATCTCCGCCCTTGACGATTACAGCCTTTTGATTCTGGACGACCTGGGCGTGGAACGCAATACCGAATATGCGCTGGAGCAGATGTTCCTTGTCATTGACAGCCGGTACAGGAGCAGGAAGCCGCTGATCGTCACGACCAACCTGAAACTGGAAGAGATCAAAAACCCGCCCGACCTGGCCCACGCCAGAATCTATGACCGTATCATGGAGCGGTGCGCCCCTGTCCTTTTCTCCGGCAGGAACTTCCGGGAGGAAAAGGCGGCGGCTACCAAAGAGGCGGCGAGGGGGATTGTCTCCCCGAAATGAAACCTGAAAACAGCAGCAAGGGACAATTCCTATACATACCGTGGGACTGTCCGGGAAAGGAGCATCATACCATGAGCAGTGAGAAAAATATCCAGAATGTAGCAGGCACCACAGCTGGGGCAGAGAACCCGCCCGCACTGGTGAAGAAGATAGGCCGCACCACCTATATCGTGCGGATTCATTTCAGTGAGACCAGCACGGAGACCATGAGCGACAAGATTAAGCGTATGCTGAAAAATGAGATACAGCAGATGGGATAAAACGATAACAGAGGGACGCCGGGGAATCAGAAATACTACACTGGTTCCCGGCTTGTAAAATCAGGAGGTTTATGGTAGTATGGAACTACAAAAACGAAAGGAAAGGCAGGTGGGGATATTGACAGCGACGGAACAACAGCACCAGGAGGATTTACAGCGCCTGCGTGACTTACGCCCTATCGACGATGATTTTATGCGCTGCCTGTTTAAAGATAACATTCCATTAGCAGAATTTGTGTTACGCATTATCACGGGTAAGCAGGATTTGATTATCACTGACTGCGAAACACAAAAGGACATGAAAAGGCTGGCCGGGGCACGCTCTATCTGCCTGGACGCATACGGGACGGACCCGGATGGGAAAAAATACGATCTTGAAATCCAAAGACAGGAAAAGGGGGCAGACCCGCACAGGGCAAGATACCATTCCAGCGTGATGGATGTAGAGAACCTCCATTCCGGGCAGGAATTTAAAGAACTGCCGGACACCTATACAATCTTCATTATCGAGAAAGATTTTTACGGAAAAGGTGAACCGGTCTATCCGATTGAGAGAATCAATCTTGCTACGGATAAATCCTTTGAAGATGGAGAACATATTTTATATGTGAATGGGGAATACCGGGGCGAATCCGATTTTGGAAAGCTCATGCACGATTTTAATTGTACACAAGCATCCGATATGAATTTTGAACTGATGGCAGACCGGACACGGTATCTGAAAGAAAATCCGAAGGGAGTGAGTGAGATGTGCCGCATCATGGAGGATATGAGAAATGAATCCCTGAAAGAAGGAATACAGGAAGAAAAAAAGATGACAGTATTCCGAATGTTGGAGGCGGGGAAATACTTGCTTGAGGAAATTGCGAATATTTCAGGGCTTTCCCTTGAAGAAGTTAATCAACTGAAAGCAGAACGAAACGCATAAAGCACTGTCATAGAGCCAGGAATCTTAAATAAAGGTTTCTGGCTCTATTTTTTTGCCCTAATTGTGAATTTTTTGTGAAATTGATTAAAAAGTCCTTGACGATTTGTCTCTGGCAAGACCGCAAAATCCATCCTGATTTCCTGTGGCGCAAGGCTGGCGCCTTTTGACATTAAGGAGGTCCGGGACATGATGTCGGATGATGAACTGGAGCTGGAGAAGCTGGGAGACCGCAAAACGGCGCTGTTCTGCATCGTTTCCGACACGGATACCACCTTCAATTTCATCGCATCCATGGTGTATACCCAGATGATGAAACTCCCCGCAGCAAGCTGCGGGGTATCAGCCCGAGACTCACTTCGTTCGTCATTAGTTTGTTGCGATGCAAGCATCGGGGAATGTACCCTCCTGGGATTCAAGCATTTCTCTTTCATACTCAATAAATTCTAGCACTTGGCGGTTTACATGCATCCTGTTACTTAATTCTTCTAAAAAATGTAACGCTGAAAAGACTGAACCCGCATGTCCTGTGCCTGTAATCAGAGGATAGAACGAACCATTAAAGCATAGCATAATTTCTCCAAAATCATTCAGTACATAATCATCCCTATTTGTAATTTTTAAGATTGGTTCAACACTCTTAAAAAAAGTCACAAATTCCGAATATGAATTAATTGCACATTCACCAAAAACATTGCATTTAACTAATGCTGCATTTAATGCCAGACAACTTTCTTGAGCACTTCTATTATCTCTCCATGAGTTAATTACAAAAATAGCTTTTACAGCATCTTCAAATTTATATTTTTGAATAATACGCACTAACTTCTCAAGTTTTGTCTCCAAATATGGAAAACTACCATCAAACATATAATCCATAATACTCCCCCTTTCATATCATAAATATACCTCTGTTTATTCTACAAAAATCATACCATATCTTCATCAAAAAGTCATTTATATCTGAAATTCCTTCTGGCACCAAATTGGCGCACAAATTACGCAAACTGGCACGGCATTGCGATTTACAGGGAAAAACGCCCATGTTATAATGGTCATGCTCAAAGTTGTGCGCACAACCATACAGCCATCCCTTTTCCAGGCATCTGCACCCCGCAGGTGCCATTTTTACACTGCTGATGCCATGCGCTACCCGTATGGCAGGAAAGGCCGGCACCCTCCATGGGACTGCCGGCTTTTCCCATCCCAACTTTTACAGGAGGTAAACCATTGAAAAAAGTAAACAGCAACCCAACCGGGAGCCAGCTTCCCCGCAGAAAGAAGCCCTGCATCCCTTACAAGGACATCCTGACGGGCGCAGCGGCCTTCGCCTGCTCCTTCACGCTCCTGCCCATCCAGGCGCTGGCAGCTGACGCGGCCCCTGCGGCGGACATGTGGGGCCAGGCGGAGACCATCATGAAGGACGTCTACGGCAAGATCCTGGGCATCTCCACCATCGCGGCCATCGTCACCGCGTCCGTGGCCCTGCTCCTGATGAACTTCTCCAAATCCGGCAAGACCGTGGACGAGTCCCGGGCATGGCTCAAGCGCATCGCCATCTCCTGGGTGGTTCTCAACGGGCTGGGCTTCATCCTTTCCTATGTCACCCCGTTCTTCTCGGGCGGGCGGTGGAACGGATGACGGGAAGGAGGGGGATGACCCATGGGGATACTTGACGGCATCGTGGAATGGATTGCCGAGCAGGTGATGAACGGGCTTGACCTGATCTCCACCTCTGTCCTGGGCGCCCTGGGCTGCGACATGGGGACCTTCCTGCGCTACTTCCCCGCCGCGGAGACCATGTATAAGATATTCGTGGCCGCCATAGGGCTGGTCCTCTTAAACTGGGTATGGCAGCTCTTCCGGAACTTCGGCCTGGTGGCAGGGGTGGAGGCGGAAGACCCCCTGAAGCTGAGCATCCGCTCCGTCCTGTTCATAGGCCTGATCTACTACTGCGACCAAATCACGGACATGGTGCTGGACATCGGCGGCACGCCTTATGCATGGATACTCTCATCGGACCTGCCGCCCCTGAACTTCGCAAGCTTCAACTCCGTCCTGCTGACCATCCTGGGCGTATGCGCCAGCGGATCCGTCGCCCTAATCGCGCTGATACTCCTGCTGATTCTGGCATGGAACTACATTAAGCTGCTGTTCGAGGCTGCGGAGCGCTATGTCCTGCTGGGCGTGATTGTCTACACCGCACCCATGGCGTTCGCCACCGGCGCGTCCCAGTCCACCTCGAACATCTTTAAGTCGTGGTGCCGGATGCTCGGCGGGCAGATATTCCTGCTGATGATGAACGCATGGTGTCTGCGCCTGTTCACGTCCATGGTGGGCAGCTTCCTCTCAAACCCGCTGTCACTTTAAGGAGGCCACATCTTCACAGACGGACCTGTCCGTCCTGCAAATATTGTGCTTACGCCTACATCCGCGGGTCAAGCAAGAATTGGAGATATATATGAAAAACAGACTTTATATGATAATCCCGGCTGCAGCCCTGCTCCTCTCCCGGTCCATTACCGTCCTTGCGGTATCGGAGAGCGACGTGGAGGCAGTCGGAAGGGAGACCGCCGCCGGGAACGTGTTCATCTGGTTCCTGTGCGCCATCGCCTTCCTGAAGATCAGCCAGAAGATAGACAGCTTCCTGTCCAGCCTGGGCATCAACGTGGGCCACGCCGGCGGCAGCATGATGGCGGAGCTGATGGTGGCCGCCAGGGGGCTCACCACCGCGAAGAACGTGACAGGCGGCTCCAGCTTCCGGGGCGGCTCCTTCCGCATGGGAGGCGCCTCGAACAGCTCCAGCCAGTCCGCTTTCCTTTCCGGAGGGCTCGCCGGGGCCGTGGGGAGGCAGTTCACCCAGAGTGCCGTACATGCCATGACCGGCCATTCCGGCAACCCCATTAGCCGCAGGGCCTTCGAGTCCTCTGCGAAAAAGGGCGGGGACTTCGCCAATGGCGTCACCGGGGCCGTGGCAAAGGGGAGCATCAGCTACACCGGCTCCATGACCGGGGCGCAGGCAGCCCAGGCGCTCACCTCCTACATGGGGCAGGCCGGCAGCCCTGACGCCCCCAGCTATTCCGGCGTGGAGATCGGAGGCGGGCGGATCATGGGGACGGAGACCTCGGTTGACCACCCCAACGGCACGGCCTTCGGCATGTACAATACCGACCAGTACATGGCGCCGGACGGGGACTATGAGACCGTCACAACCGCCGACAACGCCACATGGTACAGGCAGTATGCCGCCGACACGGTGGAGCGCACCCCATACATGACCGGGGAGGGCAAAATCGCCTACCATGAGGACATCGTGCAGAAGCTCCCTGACATACCAAGAAGAAAGGACCGTGTGTAGATGCCTGAAGACAACAGCAGAAAAGAGCAGGCCACCCTCTCCAGGGCGGCATCGGCGGCAGGGACCGCAAAAGGCGCCATCAAGACCGGCCGGGCGGTGGCCGGGGCGGCAAAAGGTGCTGCGGCAGGCCCTTACGGGATGCTTGCGGCAGGGCTGTGGGAGAGCAGGAAGCCCATCGGGAAGATACTGGCGGCCTTTGCCGCCCTGCTGATGCTCCCGGTCCTGTTCCTCCTGATGCTCCCCTCCCTGATTTTCGGGGACTCCGGACTGGATGATGCCAGCGGCGACGCACTGAAGGACAACAGCGCCATCATGGAGAACATCGCGGAAGCGGAAGCCTCCATCGAGGCCATCCTGCGCGGGAAGCATGACGCCCTGCTGGAAGAGATACAGCGGGAAGCGGATGCCCTCGGCCCAGATTGCGAATATGGGATCACGGACGACTTTTCAGACCGCATCATCTATGAGAGCGCCCTGGTCATCTCCCAGTTCTGCGCCTCCCAGGAGGACTACCAGGAGATCAGCCTTGCAAAGCTGGAGAGGATGCTGCGCAATAATGCGGACGGCATCTTCACCTATACCGTGGAGGTCACGGAATATGAGGAGACGGATGAAGAGACCGGGGAGCACCGCACCATATCCCATCACCAGTACACGGTGCAATATGCCGGGGACAGCTATTTTGCCAGGAACGTGTTCCACCTGACAGACGAGCAGATGCAGACGGCAGGATACTATGCTGGGAACCTCCACCTGTTCCTGTTCAACACAGTCTATCAGGTGGAAATCAACCCCGACCTGATACCTGGCGAGACCGGGAACAGAGCCGTGGACCTTGCCCTGACAAAGCTGGACACGCCTTACAGCCAGGAGCGCAGGAACCAGGAGGGCTATTTCGACTGCAGCTCCTTCACCTACTGGGTATACAGCCAGCTGGGAGTCACCCTGCAGCACGGCGGCTCCAACACGGCAGCATCACAGGCAAGGTACATCACGGAGAACAACCTGGCCGTATCCTATGACAGCCTTGCTCCGGGGGACCTGATCTTCTACTCCTTTGAGGTGAACAACCGCTACCTGGACATCGGCCATGTGGCGATCTACGCCGGGGACGGCTATGTGGTGGACGCTTCCTATTCCAGGCAGAAGGTGGTATACCGCCCTATCTACAGCACTGGCAACATCGTCCTCTGCGGCAGGCCCTACGTTGAACAGCCATAAGAATGACCACTGGCGGAAACGGCAGACACATGCCCATCCGCCACAACCATGAATTGATACCTGCGGCCACAAGATTTTCCATTTCCCACGAATCACGGGTAGGAAGCGCCGTGAATCGCTGGCAGATCTGACCGCCCGTGAATATAGGAGGTGCATCCCAGAATGTCCATGCGACAGGAAGAAAACGACATATACATCATCCCGCCGAACTTCATCGATACCGGAACGGTGTTCGGCGGGACCATCAAGCTGCGGAATGCGGCGGAGGCGCTGGCGGTCTCGCTCCTCATCGGCCTGCCCGTGTTCCACCTGCCCGTGACCCTGACCACGAAGATCATCATCGCCTGCCTGACCGTGCTCCCGGCAGCCCTGTTCGCCGTCATCGGCATCAACGGGGAGAGCCTGAGCTCCTTTGCCATAGGCTTCTTTGTCTACCTGAAGAACCGCAGGGTTGTAGGCCTTGCGGAAAGCGCAAAGGAGCCCCCAGGTGAAACGCATACAGAGGAGAAGGCTCCCGGGAAGCAGAGAAAAGCAAATAAGCCAAAGCCGGAAAAGAAGGTGAAGCCCAAAAAGGAGGACTTCGCCGAGGAATTCGGGCAATTTAAGGAACGCAGGCAGACAAGGCAGGCTTCCGATGGATCCGCAAACGGAGACAGGCAGAAGAAGCAGGGTGTGCCCCAGGCAAAAGGGCGTATACGGGATAGGCAGGAACCTGAGCTGCTGAACCCCTCCGCCGCCTACCTCCCCATCCGGAAGATAAAGAACGGCATCGTGTACACAAAAGACCGCCGCTATGTGAAGGTCATAGAGGTCGTCCCCATCAACTTCCTGCTGCGGAGCGCAAGGGAGCAGCGAGGCATCATCTACTCCTTCATCAGCTACCTGAAGATCAGCCCTGTGAAGCTCCAGTTCAAGGTCCTCACCAGACGCGCCGACATCAACAGGCATCTGGAGACGCTGCGGGAGGAGATGCGGCAGGAAACGGACGAACGGTGCCTCGCCCTGCAGAAAGATTATGAAAACCTGATACGCCGCATCGGCTCCAGGGAGGCCATCACAAGGCGGTTCTTCATTATCTTCGAGTACGAGCCGTTCTCCGCAAACCGGGGGAATGAGGAAAGCGATGCCGTCTCCGCCCTGACAACTGCGGTACAGACGGCAAAGACCTACCTGCAGCAGTGCGGCAACGAACTTATCGTCCCCGACAGCGAGGATGAGATGGCCGCAGAAGTGTTCTACAGCATCCTGAACCGTAAGACCTGCGTGGCAAAGCCCCTGGGCGTGCGCGTCAACGAGGTCATCGGGCAGTACATCAATGCGGGCAGGCGGGACGAGATCGGGGACATCCCCGCCATGGAGTTCATCGCGCCGCAATCCATCGACTATACCCATGGCAGCTATGTCATAATGGACGGCACCTACCATACCTACCTCCTGGTGCCCTCCAACGGCTACCGCCAGCAGGTGTGCGCCGGGTGGATCTCCCTGCTGGTCAACGCAGGCGAGGGGATTGACGTGGACATCTTCTTCGACCGCCAGCCCAAGGACCGCATCCAGCAGAAGCTGGGCCAGCAGCTCCGCATCAACCGCTCCAAGATTAAGGACGCCTCCGACACCAACTCGGACTTCGACGACCTGGACAGCGCCATCCGCTCCGGCTACTTCCTGAAAGAGGGGCTTGCGGGCAACGAGGACTTCTACTACATGAACATCCTCATCACCATCACGGCGGACAGCCTGGAGGAGCTGGAGTGGCGCACCAATGAAATGAAGAAGCTGATGCTCTCCCAGGACATGGAGGCGGTCTCCTGCCACTTCCGGGAGGAACAGGCTCTGCTCTCCGCCCTGCCGCTGGTATCGCTGGAGAAAAAACTGTTTGAGCGCTCCAAGCGCAACATCCTGACAGGCAGCGTGGCAGGCTGTTATCCCTTTACCTCCTTTGAGATGTGTGACGACAACGGCATCCTTTTAGGGGTAAACAAGCACAACAACTCCCTCATTATCGTGGATATCTTTAATTCCCGCGTCTACAAGAACGCGAACATGGCGATCCTGGGAACCTCCGGCGCGGGCAAGACCTTCACCATGCAGCTCATGGCGCTCAGGATGCGCCGCAGGAACATACAGGTGTTCATCATCGCCCCCCTGAAAGGGCATGAGTTCCACCGGGCCTGCAGCAACATCGGCGGGGAGTTCATCCAGATTTCCCCTGCCTCCAGAAACTGCATCAACATCATGGAGATCCGGAAGGTGGATTCCTCCGCCAGTGACATTCTGGACGGCCCGCAGACGGAAAAATCGGAGCTTGCAGCAAAGATACAGCGGCTCCACATCTTCTTTTCCCTGCTGATCCCGGACATGACACATGAGGAACGGCAGCTTCTGGACGAGGCGCTGATACAGACCTATAACCAGAAAGGCATCACCCACAACAACGAAAGCCTGCCTGACCCGGAAGACCCGGAACACTACCGGGAAATGCCGGTGCTGGAGGACGTTTTCAACATCCTAAAGAAGAATGCGGATACCAAACGCCTTGCCAATATCATGAACCGGCTGGTGCATGGCTCCGCCTCCACCTTCAACCAGCAGACCAACGTGAACCTTGACAACAAATACACTGTGCTGGACATTTCAGAGCTGACCGGCGACTTATTGACGGTGGGCATGTTCGTGGCACTGGACTATGTGTGGGATAAAGCAAAAGAAGACCGAACCGTGGAAAAAGCCATCTTCATTGACGAGACATGGCAGTTAATCGGCGCGGCATCCAACCGCCTTGCGGCAGAGTTCGTGCTGGAGATCTTCAAGATCATCCGCGGGTACGGCGGCTCCGCCATCTGCGCCACCCAGGACTTGAACGACTTCTTTGCGCTGGAGGACGGCAAATACGGCAAGGGCATCATCAACAACTCCAAGACCAAGATCGTCTTAAACCTGGAGGACGAAGAGGCCATGCGCGTGCAGTCCATCCTGCACCTGTCCGAAGCGGAGACAATGGCGGTCACCCATTTTGAGAGGGGCAACGGCCTGATCTCCACCAACAACAATAACGTCACCGTGGAATTCAAGGCATCGGAACTGGAGAAGGAACTGATCACCACGGACCGTAATGAACTGAAAAAGCTGCTGGAAAAGGAAAGGCAGCGCAGGCAGATGGCTGAAGCAGTCTGATACTTACACTTTACATACGGTTTACGCATAACCGGGGGATCTTCCCCTGATGGAAGCACCTGTAAGTATGCTTTAAGTAAAGTTTACGCATATACAGTGTATCTTCCAGTTCCAGACCAGCACTGTATGTAAAGTTTATGTAATCTGTACGCAGAGTTACTTCCTATTATAATAAATACCATTCCCTGCGGCAGTCTTATATGCCGCAGGAACAAAGGAGGCTGTACCATGCAGCAGAAAAACCAACAGCAGGAAAACCATTTACCGGAGATCACCCGGCTGCTTTCCATGTACCATGCCCTCAGCCTTCCCCAGCTTGGACGGCTCTACCCGGAACTGACAGAGGGTAAGCTCCTGCGCCTGCTGGGGCGGCTGGAAAAAACAGGGCGGCTTGCCTTACTGCCGGAACGGGGGCTTGTCCTGTATTCAAAGGACTGCATCCCCAGCCCGTCCACCCTTGCCGCCTTCTGGGTGCTCCTGGATTTCCGGGAAGCCATCACCTTCCACACGGCCAGCGATTTTCCGGTGGCGCTGACTTTCTACACCCAGTCGGATGCCTATGACGTCATCCACATACCGGAAGAAAAAGAGATGCTCATGAACAATGCCCTTTCCGCTTATAAGGAGGATGCGCCCCGCCGCATAGCCATCGTGGACCATGCCGGGCAGATACCCCTCCTTGCTATCCCCGGCACTGCCGCTTTCTGTACGGTCACGCCGGACGGGAAGGTGCAGTATTACAGGAAACAAGGAGTGACAGATACTTAATGGACCGACACACTTTATCATCCCGCCTCGCGCGGATAGGGGATGACCTCCCCCGGCTTTCAAACACCATAAATGCCATGGCAGCCAACACCGGCACCTATGGGAAAAACTATGAGGAACTTAGCCTGGATGCCGCCCGGCGCGCGGAACGGATCGCCTGCTCCCTGCGCAACCTCATCTATGCCGCAGACCTTGTGCCGAAGCCCGTCCTCATGGAAGCGGCCGCCCAGGTACACGGCATTTCCATAAGACACACACAGGACATCGTGGAGATCGCCCTGCCTGGCCTGATGCCGAAACGCACCAAACGCGTCAACACCACGTTCCTGACCGATCCGCTGCATGCGGCGCTTGAGGCTTACACAAAGGGACATGACCTTCCGCATTTCAGGCAGTGCGTGGTCTGTTTTTCCCATGTGTTCGATAAGAACCTCTCCGACAGGCGGGTGCGGGACTACGACAACCTGGAGTGCAAGCAGCTTTTAGATACCGTGGCAGGCTTCCTGATGGCCGACGACAGCGGGCTGTTCTGCGACGCCTACCACACCACGGAATTCGGGGAAAGGGACTGCACCATCCTCGCCGTCATGGAAAAAAGCCGCTTCCCCGGATGGCTGAAAGAGCGGGAGGACAGGGAAAAAAGCATATCGGATTTTTAAGGGATTTTACGGAAAATCTCCCGGCTGCGGTAAAAACTGCGCCTCCCATGCGGAAATACGGGGTTTCTGCTTCCGTGCCCCCGCCATTCCTTAACCGGAGTCTCAGGCGTGTACGGTAAAAAACGCGTAATCCCATCTCCTCGTGCCACCTGCTAACGCCGCATCCATTTACAAGAAAGGAGCCAGCCATGAACGACACATCCACCGCCGCATACCGCCTGCTCTCCCTGACCGCCCTGTCCGGAGAGTGCAGCCCTGATATCCTGTCCCGACTAGGCATCGGCCCCAGCTATGGGGAAAAACTGGTGACAAAGCTGAAGGATGAGGGCCTCCTCAAGACACATTACAAAGACCGGCTCCGGGGATACCGGCTGGCCTGCGGCGGCAAAAAGCTCCTGCTTGCCCAGAACCCGGAACGCTTCTCATTCTACCTGTCCGGCAACACCGAAACGAACCACCCCAGAAGCGGCTAACCCAGGCGGCTGCGCCTCCAGCAGGCATCCCACATATATGCCATGCTGCTGAATGCAGGCATCACCTTTTTCCGTGATGAAAAGCCCCTGATCTTCCGGGAGGAACCGCAGGCCGGGGAATCTGTCCGGATGCCCCTGCCCATCTTCTACCACTCAAGGGAGGTCAAGGAACTGGGCACGGAGGCCGTGAAGATCGGCAACTCCCGCATCATGGGAATCCTTTTTGCACCAGGCTGCATCTATGCCCTGTTCCATACAGGAACTGCACCGATCAAGTGGGAGTACCAGACTGAGCTGCGGGTAAAGACATTCCTTTCCCACCATGTCAGCAGGGGGATCCTCTCCAGAGGGAGCATCGAGCCATGCTACCATCCGGACACGCCCATAAGGCTCCTCTTCATCGGCAGCGGCATGGACACGGCCCTGAAGCTGATGGAGAGCACCGGCGGCTTCCAGAAAAGCTATTTCTGCCTGGATTCCAGTTTTGACTATTTCCATTATGTCCCGGATGATGCCGCAGGAGAGACAACGCTCCGGCTGCTCTGCTCCCCGGCCCTGCAGAAAGCGCTCCGGAGCCTGCTCCTGTCCGACCTTGAGCCTCCCTGCCCCGATTACGGGCTGGAACATGATGCCGTATCGGAGGGGATGCCGGTGCTCCTTGCCTTTGACTTCGACATGCTGCGGCTGTCCCGGTTCCGTACTGCCCTCTCCTTCCACGGGCTTGCCGGGAACCTGGTCTGCTTCGACTTCCAGAAACCGG
>OFFZ01001394.1_pt1 | contig 13411 bp, 9 predicted proteins | sample 1521631 | NCBI WGS metagenome assembly OFFZ01 (sample SAMEA3504102, study PRJEB24116) | mouse gut metagenome | biome: mouse gut; feature: mouse-associated habitat; material: faeces | place: Denmark | collected 2011 | reverse complement strand
CTCAACGGCGCGTCCCAGCCGCTTGCACATTTTCTGCTCCGGGAGATTCCAGAGCAGCCTGACATTCCTGATAAGCCTGAGATCCCGGAAGAACCGCCGACAGGCTATGCAAGGCTGGTGAAGGAGTCTGCGAATACGGAGATCACGGCGAATAACTCCTGCTATTCTCTGGGAGGCGCCCAGTACGGCGTATATAAGAACAGAGGGTGCACGCAGCTTGCGGCCACATTGATCACGGATACGAATGGGAAGTCAGATACCGTAGAACTGGAGACAGGGACTTATTACGTCAAGGAAAAGCATGCGCCCAAAGGCTACATCCTGGATACCCAGGTGCATACGGTAAGAGTCAGTGAGTCAAAGACTTCGGTGCTCAGGGTAAGCGACGAACCGGTCCATGACAGATTGGCCATTGAACTGTACAAGATCGACAGGGGGACCAGGCTGCCGGGAGCCGAGGGAGCGGCGTCTCTGGAAAATTCCAGATTCATGGTGAACTTCTATCAGGGATACTACGGCAAAGAGAATCTGCCGGTCAAACCGACGCGAAGCTGGGTGCTTAAGGCAAGGACCGGTTCCGTGCGGGCCGGGGCGGGAAGAAGCGTCAGGCTGTTAGAAGAGACGGAGAAGGTATCCGGTGATGAGTTCTACAAAGTCGGCGATACCATAACCCTGCCCCTTGGAACGATCAGTGTAGAAGAGGTGCAGCCGCCGGCGGGATATCTTCGGAATCCGCTGTATCTGCAGGCGGAAAGCGGAGCGGAGAGAGGAGAGGGCGTGTATGTATCGCAGATTATTCAGGACGGCATCCAGGCGGCTCTTGAAGGAGGCAATGCATATGCTGTGGCAGACGGTGTGTTCAGGGGAGATATTGAATTAACCAAGATCGATAAGAATACCCAGACGCCTATGGAAGGAGTGCAGTTTCGCCTGACGTCCAATACTACGGGAGAATCGCATGTATTTTCAACTGACGCCAACGGTCATTATTCTACCAATACCGCGTACGCGGCGCACAGCCATAACACGAACGGAGGGAATATCGGAGACGGCATATGGTTCGGGAAGAATGCAGACGGCCAGACAGCGGCGGTCGACGACAGTGTGGGCGCGCTTCCATACGATACATATACATTGGAAGAACTGAAATGTGCCGCCAATGAGGGAAAGTATCTCTACAAGAGTACCGTATCCATCACACGGGACAGCTATATCGTGAATCTGGGAAACATTGAGAATGCAGATGTACGAATCGGCACGTCGGCAAAGAACGAGGCGACCGGTACCCGCTACGCGAATGCGGACAGTGATACGGCGGTCGTAGATACGGTCGACTATATCGGTTTGAAAAAGGGAGAGAAGTTCAGAATGGTCGGAACCCTGATGAACCGGACGACGGGGGAACAGTTGACCGACAAGAGCGGTAATGTGATTACGGTGACGAAGGAATTCACCCCCAAGGATTCCAACGGCACGGTTGAGATGGAATTTTTCTTTGACGCGTCCGGGCTTCGGGGAATGGATGTTGTTGTATTCGAAGAATTATACAAGGGAGATGAGAAGCTGGCAGAGCACAAAGATATCAACGATTCTTCCCAGACCATTCATTTCCCGGATATCGCGACGCAGGCTGCGGATCAGGAGACGGGCATGGAGATGTCCAAAGCGGATGAGGAGGTCGTGATCGAGGATACGGTGGCCTATGAGAATCTGCAGGCGGGGCGCAAGTATACCATAACCGGAATCCTGATGGATAAGGAGACCGGGAAGGAAGCTAAGGACCGGTATGGCAATAAGATCGAGGCGCAGACAGAATTCACTGCGGCTGCATCCAACGGAACGGCAAAGGTGGTATTCCGGTTTGACGGAAGAGAAATGGGCGGCAGGACCCTTGTAGCGTTCGAGACGATTAAAAAGGACGGTCGGGAATATGCGGTGCATGCGGATATTGAGGATGAGGCTCAGACCATCTATATCCCGAAGCTTGGTACGGTGATTCATGACGACGATACGAAGCAGAACCTTTCCCGCGCAGATACAGACGTGACTCTGATCGACGAGGTAAAATATACAAATCTTGTGCCGGGAAGAGGATATGTACTGGAAGGAATGCTGATCGACCAGGAGACAAAGAAAGCGGCAGAGGACGCACAAGGGAATAAGATTACCGCGCGGACGTCATTTACGCCGGAAAAGAAGGACGGCAGTGTGGAAGCAGTGTTCAAGTTTGACGGGTCAAAGCTTAAAGGGAAGACGCTTACGGCTTATGAAGAGCTGTTCTGCGGCGGCAGATCGGTGGCAGAGCACAAGGATGCGGATGATAAGGCTCAGACGGTTTATTTTCCGGAAATAGCTACGGAAGCAGAAGATGAGGAGACAAAGCTTCAGATGTCCTATGCAGGCGAAGAGGTGACTATCCGGGATAGAGTGCGTTATAAGAATCTGATTCCCGGGAAAAAGTATACGATGCGGGGAACGCTTAGGGATAAGGTCAGCGGACAGCCGCTAAAGGACGCCGAAGGAAAAGAGATCACATCGGAGACGGAATTCACGGCAAAGGACACGGACGGTGAGGTGGAGGTCGTATTTCGGTTTGACGGAAGCCTTCTTGCCGGAAAGGTTACGGTTGCGTTCGAAGAACTGCTGATAGAGAAGAAGAGTATCGCGGTTCATGCGGATCTCAACGATAAGCCGCAGACGGTAAGATTCCCCCGGATACAGACGACGGCCCTTGATCAGGAGACGGGGGTCAATCTTACCATGGCGGCGGAAGAGATTACCGTTGTGGATAAGGTGGCTTATCAACATCTGACTGCCGATCATCAGTACAGCCTTGAAGGGACGCTGATGGATCAGGAGACGGGCAAGCCGGCTCTTGACGCGGACGGAAAGGAGATCCATGCGAGGGCGGTCTTCATGCCGAAGGAATCTGACGGAACCGTCGAATTGACATTCCGGTTTCCGGGGAAAGGGCTTGAGGGACATACTTTCGTTGTGTTTGAAGAGCTGTTCCTTAAGAAGTCATGGTTTAAGAAGGTTTTGACGGCGGTGCATAAGGATATAGAGGACGAAGCGCAGACCATCCATATTCCGAAGATTCATACGATGGCAATAGATGATGAGACAGAGACGCACCAGGCCAAGGCGGATGAGACTGTCAGCCTGACGGACAGGGTGTCCTATGCCAATGTCCTGGCCGGATATGAATATAAATTAACGGGAGTGCTGATGGATCAGGAGACGGGAGAACTGCTTAGGGATGACGACAGGAGGACGGTGACGGCAGAGACGGTATTTACTGCAGAGGAGGCAGAAGGAGAAGCAGAAGTGAAGTTCGAATTTGGCGGTGTTTCCCTTGCCGGAAAGACGGTAGTCGTATTCGAGACACTTACCTTCAAGGAGAAACCGATCGCCAAACATGAAGATCTGGAGGATGAAAAGCAGAGCGTCTATATACCGTCTATCCGAACGGCTGCAGCGGGGAAGGGTGACGGCAGAAAAGAGATTCTTCTTACGGAGGAGATCACCATCGTAGATCAGATCGAGTATAAGAATCTGCTGGCAGGAGAAGAATACAAAGCAGTCGGGACGGTGATGGATAAGGAGACAGGCGAAGCGCTGATCAGAGACGGGAAGCCGGTCACTGCCGAATGTATATTCACGGCAAAAGAACCGTCCGGCAAGACAGAGGTGGAGTTTACATTCAAGAATGAAGAGATAGGAGAACGGGAGCTTGTCATATTCGAGAGACTCTATATGACCGAAAACGGGAAAGAAGCGGCGGTTCATGAAGATCTGAATGACGAGGGCCAGACGGTGAAGCTGGTGAAGAAACAGCCTCCGGTAAAAACGCCGAAAACCGGGGATATCAGTATGGGCCGGCTGTGTTTCTATCTTGCCGTGCTGCTCATAAGCGGATGGTTTGCAACACATGTGACCAGACGGCGTATGCCGGGAAAGAAACAGAAATTTACATCAGGTTGTACTGGACATAAGGCGAAACATCAAGTACAATAGTGGATATGAAATTAAAAACAGAGTCCGCTCGGTAATTGAATGCCGGACATCTATATTTTTCATGAGGGCAGGGCTTTGGCCCTGCGATGGATAAGAGAATACGCAGAAAGGATAAAGAGAAGATGAGTAACCTTACAGAGATCAGATGGCACGGCCACGGCGGCCAGGGTGCCAAGACTGCCGCATTGCTCCTTGCAGACGTGGCTTTTCAGACAGGCAAATACGTCCAGGGCTTCCCGGAGTACGGTCCAGAGCGTATGGGAGCGCCGATCACGGCTTATAACAGGATCAGCGATACACAGATCCGAGTACACTCCAATATCTATGATCCGCAGTATGTGGTAGTTGTAGATGAATCCTTATTAGAGGCGGTCGATGTGACCAGCGGGCTTAAGAAGGACGGGGCGATCCTCGTGAATACGCAGCGCGCGAAGGAAGAGATCATTCCTCATCTGAAAGGATACGAAGGAAAGGTCTATACCATTGACGCCCATAAGGTATCCATGGCGGCCATGGGCAGGTATTTCCCCAATACTCCGCTTCTTGCCGCGATCGTGAAGGTGGCGGGGATCATGGATGAGGAGACATTCTTAAGAGAGATGAAGGCGTCGTTTTCCCATAAGTTTGCCAGCAAGCCGGAAGTGATAGAAGGCAATATGGCAGCGCTTAAGATGGCGCTTGAGGAGGTGCGGTAATGGCAGCAGATATCACGAAATTAGGTGTAAAAGCAACGTGGAAGGACCTGACAGAGGGTATGATCATCGCCGGGGCAGGTACGTCGAAGGAATTCAATACGGGTGAATGGTCTACGGATAAGCCGGTATTTATAGAAGAAAAGTGTAAACAATGCTTACTCTGCACGCCGGTCTGCCCGGACAGCTGTATTCCGGTGAAGGACGGCAAGAGAGGCGAATTCGATTATGATCACTGCAAGGGGTGCGGTATCTGTGTGAAATCATGCCCGTTCGGTGCAATTACGATGGAAGGGGTGTAAGTAAGATGGCAAAAAGAGACCGTTTATCAGGAAATGAAGCGATTGCGATCGCGTTAAGACAGATTAACCCGGATGTATTTCCGGCGTTCCCCATCACCCCGTCCACAGAGATCCCGCAGTATTTTGCGTCCTTTGTTGCAAATGGACAGGTAGATACGGAGTTTATTCCGGTGGAGAGCGAACACAGCTCCATGAGCGCGGCGATCGGGGCGTCCGCGGCAGGCGCGCGGAGCCTTACCGCGACGTCGTCCTGCGGGCTTGCGTATATGTGGGAAGAATTATACATAGCCGCGTCTAACCGTCTGCCGCTGGCGCTGGCGCTTGTGAACCGCGCCTTGTCAGGACCGATCAACATCAACTGCGACCACTCCGACAGTATGGGCGCAAGGGACGCCGGATGGATCCAGATCTACGCGGAGAATAATCAGGAAGCCTATGATAATATGGTGCAGGCTTACCGTATTGCGGAGCATGAGAGCGTCAGGCTGCCGATCATGATCTGCCAGGACGGATTTATCACCAGCCATGCGGTAGAGAACATGGAATTGTTAGAAGACGAAGAGGTTAAGAAGTTCGTCGGCGAATATCAGCCGGAGAATTATCTGCTGAACCCCGAATGCCCCATGGCAGTGGGGCCGTATTCCATCACGGATTACTACATGGAAGCAAAACGCAGCCAGGCGGAAGGTATGAGGCACGTAGAAGAAGTCGTGTTAAATGTCGCGGAAGAATTTGCCGGGATCTCAGGCAGAGAGTACGGCCTGTTTGAAGCGTATCGCATGGAAGATGCCGAATACGCGGTGGTTATGATCGGATCGGCGGCAGGTACGACAAAAGACGCCATAGATAAGTTAAGAGAGCAGGGAGAGAAGGTGGGTCTCCTTAAGATCCGCCTCTATCGTCCGTTCCCGGCCGAAGCGATCGCCCAGGCTTTGAAAGGAGTCAAAGCAGTTGCGGTCATGGACCGGGCAGAGGGTTATACGAATCACGGAGGCCCTTTGGGCGCGGATGTGATGGCGGCGCTGTACCGGGCGAGATCACAGGCTCTTGCTGTGAATTATATCTATGGACTCGGCGGGCGAGATGTGCGCGTAGAGGACATGGAAGGTATATTTGCAACCCTGAAACAGATAGCAGCCGACGGCGATGCAGGCGAGACGTATCGTTATCTGGGAATCAGAGAATAAGGGGGGACAAAAGATGAGTTATAATTTCAAAGAGACTATGAGCAAACCGGAACGTCTGGCGCCGGGACACAGAATGTGCGCAGGCTGCGGCGGAACCATCGCGGTAAGGAATGTGCTGCGCGGACTCCATGAGGGAGATAAGGCAGTCATCGGCAACGCCACGGGATGTCTGGAGGTGTCTACCTTTACTTACCCATATACGGCATGGGAGGACAGCTACATCCACAATGCCTTTGAGAATGCGGGAGCAACCTTAAGCGGCGTGGAAGGTGCGTACAGGGCGCTTAAGAGAAAAGGAAAATTAGACGAGACCTATAAGTTCATCACATTCGGCGGCGACGGCGGAACCTATGATATCGGGTTCCAGTCATTGTCCGGTGCAATGGAGAGGAACACGGATATGGTATATGTCTGCTATGACAACGGCGCATATATGAACACGGGTATCCAACGGTCTTCCGCGACTCCCATGTATGCGGACACGACGACGACTCCGGTAGGGAGTGTGAGCAACGGGAAACCGCAGAACAGAAAGGACTTGGCGGCGATCATAGCGGCGCATGACGTTCCTTATGTGGCACAGACCACATTTATCGGCAACTTCAAGGATCTGCATGTGAAGTCTGAGAAGGCGATCTATACGCCGGGCGCGGCCTTTTTAAATATTATGGCTCCGTGCCCGAGAGGATGGAGATACAATACGCCGGATATCATGGAGATCTGCAAGTTGGGTGTGGAGACCTGCTATTGGCCGTTATTTGAAGTGGAGGAAGGCAAGTGGATCCTGAATTATGAGCCGAAGAAGAAGCTGCCGATCGAAGATTTCCTGAAGCCGCAGGGAAGATTCAAACATTTATTCAAGAAAGGGAACGAATATCTGATCGAAGAATTCCAGAAGGAAGTAGACCGAAGATGGGAAGAGCTGCAGTTCAGATGTTCCAGAGGATAGAGTAGAGTGAAGAGAGAAAAGTTTGGTTCGCGTCTGGGATTTATTCTGGTATCTGCCGGATGCGCGATAGGAATCGGGAATGTATGGAAGTTCCCTTATATGTGCGGAGAGTTTGGAGGAGCGGCGTTTATCCTCATCTATCTGATATTTCTTCTGATCCTGGGTATTCCGGTTATGATCTGTGAGTTTGCGGTAGGAAGAGGAAGCCGGCTAAGCGTTGCGGCAAGTTTTGAAAAGTTAGAACCGGAGGGGACTCGGTGGCATGTGATGAAGTGGATCGGTGTGATCGGATGTTATCTGCTTATGATGTTCTATACAACCGTCGGCGGCTGGATGATGTATTACTGTTACCGCAGTATCAAGGGAGAATTCGTCGGCGCATCGTCGGATACGGTGGCGGAAGGATTCACGGATATGTTAGGCAATGTTCCGGTTATGACATTCTGGACGGTGCTGATCTGTGTTGTAGGCTTTGCCGTCTGCTATTTTGGAATTCAGAAGGGGATCGAGCGTGTATCTAAGGTCATGATGTCCGCGCTTCTGCTGATCATGGTGGTGTTGGTGATCCATTCCATATTTCTGGAGGGAGCAGAAGACGGTATCCGCTTCTATTTGGTGCCGGATTTTGCCAGGATGAAGGAGATTGGAATCGGGAACGTGATCTTCGGGGCAATGAGCCAGGCATTCTTTACCTTGTCCATCGGAATCGGTGCGATGCTGATCTTCGGAAGCTATATCGGACAGGAAAGAAGCCTTTCAGGCGAGGCGGCCAGTATTACGCTGCTGGATACCTTTGTTGCGCTGATGGCCGGCTTCATTATCATTCCATCCTGCTTCGCGTTTGGCATTGAACCGGGGGCAGGACCGAGCCTGATCTTCATTACGATACCGAATATATTTGCTCAGATGCCGGGCGGCCGGATCTGGGGAGCGCTGTTCTTCCTGTTCCTGACCTTTGCTGCGTTTACGACCATCGTGGCGGTGTTTGAGAATATTATCTCGTTTGCGATCGATCTGCTTGGATGGTCCAGGAAGAAGAGTGTTCTGGTGAATGTGGTGATGCTTGTTATCTTAAGTATGCCTTGCGTGCTTGGGTTTAATGTTCTTGCCGGATTTGAACCGTTGGGAGCGGGGACGAATATCATGGACCTGGAGGATTTCATCGTGTCCAATAACCTGCTCCCCCTTGGAAGTCTGGGGTATGTGCTGTTCTGTACCAGGAAGAACGGATGGGGATGGGAGAATTTCCTCAGTGAAGTTAATGCCGGGGAGGGCGTTCATTTCCCGCGCGGGCTTAAGGGATATGTATCTTATGTGCTTCCGCTGATCATTATCGTTATCTATCTGAAAGGGTATTATGATATGTTTGCGGGACGCGGGACGGCGGTGCTTGTTGGATGGATGGCAGCGGCGGTGCTGTTCATGGGATTCGTGCTGTTCTGTGCGGCAGGAGCCGGGAAGAGTAAGGATAAGCAGAATACTTAAGAGAATATAGGGGCATGGGATGACGTCAGGTTCATTCCATGCCTCATATCTTTTTCAGGAATTGATGCTCCTAAACCATGGCAGAATGATAAATTCGCTTGTAACAATGTATGAGGTCTTATATAATGGAGAAAAGATGCTTAGGGGTGAATCGGTATTATGGGATTATTTTTAAATAGTATTGCTCCATATGATAAATACAAGATGATTTCACAGGATCCATATTTTGTGGATAAGTCAGCGATGATAGAGGAATTGATTCCGGCTCTTGGACGAGAACAGCGTTTCTTCTGTATTGTCAGGCCGCGGCGTTTTGGAAAGACTGTGGCGGCGAATATGATCGGCGCTTTTTTCGGGAAGGCGAGAGACAGCAAGGATGTGTTTGAACATCTGGCAATTGCCGAATCGAAGAAATGTCTGGAGCATTTGAACAGGCATGAAGTAATCTATCTGGACTGCAGTGAGATTCCGAAGGAATGCCGTGATTACAGGAGCTATATTTCAAGAATCGAGGATGGGATTTATCAGGATCTTGTACAGGCTTATCCAGATCTCAAATTAGATCAGAGCAAGGCGGTATGGGATCTGCTGTCCCTTATATTCGAGGAAAAGGAGCAGAAGTTTCTCTTTGTGATTGATGAGTGGGATGCATTGTTCCATATGACATTTATAACAGAAGAGAATAAACGGGAATATCTTTTGTTTTTAAAATCATTGCTTAAGGGGAAGAGTTATGTTGAATTTGCCTATATGACAGGCGTCCTTCCGATTGCAAAATATTCAGAAGGTTCGGAGCTGAATATGTTTTTGGAGTATGATATGGCTACAAAGATTCGATTTGGAGAGTATTTTGGTTTCTTGAATTCGGAGGTTGATCATCTCTATGAGGTGTATAAGGCAGAGACCATAGACCGGCGTATCACCAGAGCGGAATTAGACGAGTGGTATGACGGTTATCATACAGCGGGGGGAGAACATCTGTATAATCCGCGTTCAGTGGTCAGTGCGCTGGCTAATAATCAATTGGCGAATTACTGGACCAGTTCGGGGACATATGATTCTGTGTTTTATTATGTCAGAAATAATGTAGAAGAGGTCAGAGATGATATTGCATTGATGGTAGCGGGAGAGCATGTAGAAGCAAGGATGCAGGAATATGCGGCAACCGCCAGGGAATTAGTTACGAAGGATCAGATTTATTCAGCGATGGTAATATATGGATTGCTTACCTATGAAGATGGGGAGGTATTTGTGCCTAATAAAGAACTGATGCTGAAATATGAAGAATTGTTGTTGAACAAAGAGTCCTTTGGTTATGTATACCGCTTGGCGAAAGAGTCCGCTAAAATGCTGAGAGCAACCTTGGCAGGTGATACCAGTACGATGTCGGAGATTTTACAATATGTGCATAATACTGAGACCCCGATATTGCTGTATAATAATGAAATAGAGTTGTCAGCGGTGGTCAATCTGGTTTATCTTGCGGCACGTGACAGATATCGGGTGGAGCGGGAAGATAGAGCAGGAAAGGGTTTCGTTGATTTTATCTTCTATCCGTATAAGGAAAATGAGAAAGGGATGATTCTTGAACTTAAGGTGGATCATACGCCGGAAGAGGCGATTTGGCAAATTAAGGATAAAGAATATATACTAAGATTCCAGGGAAAGCTTGGTGAAGCGCTCAGGTATACAGGACAAATTCTGGCAGTAGGAATTGGATATGACAGGAAGACAAAGAAGCATTCTTGTAAAGTGGAAATACTTAGATAATAATGATAGGAATGTTGTATCAGAAAAAAAGGAATAAGATTGGGAGGAACGAATGATGTTACTGTTATCAAAAGAAGATATTAGAAAAGTATTTACGATGAAGGATGCTATTGAGGCGGACAAGCGGGCCTTCCGATTATTGGCAGAGGGGAAATGCAACGCGCCGCTTCGTACGAATATCCAGGCGCCGAAGCATGACGGGTGCTTTCTCTTCATGCCGGCTTACGCAGAGGAGATGGATACGGCGTCTCTTAAGGTGGTCAATGTGTTTCCGCATAATGTGGACAACGGGCTTCCTGCATTACCTGCGCAGGTTATGCTGATCAATGGGAAGACGGGAGTGGTAGAGGCTCTCATGGATGGGATCTATATCACCCAGATCCGTACCGGAGCAGCGTCCGGGGCGGCATTCGACCTTCTGGCGAAAAAGAAGTGTAAGATCGGTGCGTTGATCGGTACAGGAGGGCAGGCGGCAGCCCAACTGGAAGCGATGATGGCGGCGCGGAGCTTAGACGAGGTTAGAGTATCCGGTCTGCATTATGAGCGGACACAGGCATTTGCAGAACGTATGCAGGAAGAATTGAAGGATTATGGAGTCAGAATCGTACCGGTAGCCACGTCTGACGAGGCGATTGAAGATGCAGATCTGATCATTACGTCAACTTCATCGGTAACGCCTGTTTTTGACGGCACGAAGGTGAAGAAGGGAGCAACTGTCAGTTGTATCGGTTCCTATCAGCATCATATGCAGGAGATGGATCCGGTGATCTTAACCCGTGCTTCTAAGATTTATTTTGATTCAGAGGATGCAGTGCTGTCCGAAGCGGGTGATATCCTGATTCCGTTGGAAGACGGGACGGTCACAAGGGAGGATTTCACAGGAGATATCGGGAATGTGGTCAAGGGTGAATTAGCCGGGAGAGAGAACGATGATGAGATCATCGTGTTCAAGTCGGTAGGAGTTGCCGCGCAGGATTTGGTTACAGCGAAGGTGATCTATGACAGGGCGGTCGCGGCCGGAGCCGGGATGGAATGGAATTAAAGCTTTACACCCTAAATTCATATTGATATAATGAAGGTATCGAAGAATAAGATAGGCAGGAGGTATATAACTATGAGATATGAGATTCTAGGCGAGACTCTTCCGGTAGTGGTTTGTCAGCTAGAAGGCGGAGAGAAGATGATCACAGAGGGCGGCGGCATGTCATGGATGTCACCGAATATGCTGATGGAGACAACGACGAACGGCGGTCTTGGGAAAGCATTCGGAAGGATGTTCTCAGGAGAGAAGATGTTCCAGAACGTCTATACTGCACAGGGCGGCAATGGTATGATCGCATTTGCATCCAGTTTTCCGGGGTCGATCAAGGCGTATGAGATCGGTCCGGGGCAGGAGATGGTATTCCAGAAGAGTGCGTTCCTTGCAGGAGAGGCAGGAATAGAGCTGTCCGTATTCTTCAATAAGAAGTTCAGCTCAGGTCTGTTCGGCGGAGAGGGCTTTATCATGCAGAAGATCAGCGGGCATGGAACCGTATTTGCGGAATTTGACGGGCATGTAGTGGAGTATGAGTTGCAGCCGGGACAGCAGATCGTAGTGGATACCGGACATCTTGCGGCGATGACAGCTACATGCCAGATGGAAATCAAGAGTGTGCCTGGAGTGAAGAATATGCTGTTTGGCGGAGAAGGGCTGTTTAACACTGTGATCAGCGGACCGGGGAAGGTGTGGCTGCAGACGATGCCGATCAGTAATGTGGCGGGAATATTGAGACCTTATATGCCGTCAGGTTCATAAGATTAGATAGAGACAGCCTTCAAAGGAGGTGCGAGCATATGTCAGTCAGGCTGCCGATCGGAATCGAGTGGTTCAGGGAGATCAGGGAAAAAGGAAGTTACTATGTGGATAAAACAGGAATGATCAAGGAACTCTTTGAGGAGGATTTTAAGATCAGCCTTATTACCCGTCCCCGCCGTTTTGGAAAGACGCTGTTCATGGATACGCTGAGAGAATTTTTTGATATACGGAGGGACAGCAGGGAACTGTTCGAAGGATTGGAGATCTCGAAGTATCAAGAGCTATGTGATAAATGGATGAACCAATATCCGGTTCTTTTTCTGACGCTGAAAGATATTGCCGGAGGAGATTTTGCTGCTGCATATGGGATGCTGCAGTTTGTGGTATCCTCCCTGTGTATAGAACATTCTTACTTAGAAGACAGCGAGAGGGCAGCAGATACGGATAAAGAGATTTTTAGGCGTCTTTCTTATCGAGAGGGAACAAAAGAGGGCACTGGTTACGCTGATGCGGATGATGGCGGCGCATTTTGGAAAACCGGTCATTCTTCTGGTGGACGAGTATGACGTGCCTCTGGCCAAGGCCAGCGACCGAGGATATTACAGGGAGATGTTGGATGTGATCCGGGGATTTCTGGGAATGTCGTGGAAGAGTAATCCCTGTATAGAATTTGCTGTGGTTACGGGATGTCTGCGTATTGCGAAGGAGAGTATCTTTACCGGTACCAATAACTTTGCGTCTTACTCTGTCTTAGATGCGGATTTTTCTGAGTATTTTGGATTTTCGGAAGAAGAAGTGGAGAAAATGCTGCTCGCAGCTGACAGACAGGATAAGGCGGATTTGATCAAAGAATGGTATGACGGGTACATATTCGGTGACAGTTTTCTATATTGCCCCTGGGATGTGATGAACTATATGTCAGCTCTGAAAAAGAGAGAAAATGCAAAACCGAAAAACTATTGGAAAAACACGAGTCACAATGGCATACTTCTTACTTTTGTCAAAAGAACCGATTTCAAAGTAAGGGGCAAATTTGAGATCCTTATGAATGGAGGAACGATCACGCAGACAATCTCAGATGAGTTAACCTACGATACGCTGCATTCCTCGGAAGATAACCTGTGGAGTGTGATCTTGATGACCGGTTATCTGACAAAAGCAGATGCAGGAGAAGAAGGAGAAACCGTAAGACTAAAAATTCCAAACAGAGAGAT
>OFFZ01001392.1_pt1 | contig 13420 bp, 4 predicted proteins | sample 1521631 | NCBI WGS metagenome assembly OFFZ01 (sample SAMEA3504102, study PRJEB24116) | mouse gut metagenome | biome: mouse gut; feature: mouse-associated habitat; material: faeces | place: Denmark | collected 2011 | reverse complement strand
GCACCGCCACTACCGCCCGCCGCCCGGATTGCGTGACCGAGGTACGCCGGGGGAATACCGTCCTTGTGGTTTCCGGCTATTTCAAACAGGACACCACCGCCACCGCCGCCGACAAGATGATGAAAGTGCTGGAAGCGGAAAGCGCAGCCGGGGGAACAGCCGCCCATGCCATGTAAAGCGACATTCCTTACTGAAAATCAACCGACATTATGTGCCATAAAGTAGCAAAAAGGACTGTACAGCCAGCCCCGCCCTATGGTATAATAGACATACGGAATAGTGGGCTGGCTGTCGGAAACGGAGGAAACCATGTTAAGACAGACCACCCAAAAAATCACCGCCCTTTATCCGAGGTTATCCCATGAGGACGAGCTGCAAGGCGAGAGCAATTCCATTAGCAACCAAGATGCCATTTGTCAAGGATAGTTTCTCCGAAAATATTAAAGAGCCGCTGTTTGCATCTGACCAGCGACTCTTTTCTTTCTGGCATTGTGTTTTAAGGAAATTATTCCTTGTTATTAACCAATCATTCCACCCCCAATGCCTTGAAAACAGCATCCTCTGCGCTATTGTAGAAAATCAGGTTGAAACTGCTGATAAGGTCAGCGGGGACGGTGGCCAAATCCACCGCCGAGGTCATTGGCAACAACACTTTTTTTGCTCCGCTGTCCAGGCATACTTGCAGTGCGTTTGCCAGTTCCTCCACCTTCATCATGGTGCCGCTGATGCTGATCTCACCCAGCACAGCCAGGGAACTAAGCGTTGGCTTTCCCAGTGCGATAGAACAGATTGCGATTAAGGTTGGCAGAGCGAGCCTGCTGGTCATTCCGATGCCCTGCAGATCCTGATAATTCACGATGTAGTCCTTCGTTGTGGTGCTGATTGTGCCGCTGATGCGGTTCGCGTTTGCTTTCAGGAAATTAAATGCTGTGTTGGTGGCCTCTCTGCAATCCCGGTCAGAGCCTATGCCTGTACGCTCAAACTTGCCGTTTCCGGGGAGCATCTGGCTTTCCAGGCGGAACACGCCCATCATGCCTGATTTGCCATTCCCAACGGTATAGACCTGCCCCGGATTACATATTCCCTCCGGGATAAGTTTTCCGCCGCCCTGTTCTGGCACGGACACATAGTGTTCCTCGAAGGTATCGTTATCAATATACGAGAAATTAACATCGTAAAACTCCATACCACCCAGCTTTTTAAGCTGTTCCTTGACACGGCGGCGCATTTCAAGGGAGATGGCGAGGATTTCCTCCAGTTCTTCTTTTGAAAACTCTCCGTCAGGATAGACCAGTTTCAAAAAGCCTCCAACCATCTTGCGGACAGCTATCGTATCCCTCTGATTCAAGTTCTTGCCAAGCCGGAAATGCTTGTCCAGGGCATCGCCGTACTGCTCCTTCCGCAGTTCCCGGAGAAATTCCGCCAGATAGTCGGTAATAAACCCATAGTCATTTGTAAAATGCCCTGGGCGGAACTTGGGGATTTCCCAGCCGGGGAGGTAGCAGTGCATACGGTCAAGAAAGGCTGTATCCGTCCCCATTTCTGACGGGAACGGATCAAACAGGCTGGATGTTTTCAGGAGTACATCTACGCTCTGATTGATATTCCCGACAAACACCATAGACGCAGAGGCGGCTTTTTCCTCTTTTCCACGGGCAAAGGAACCGGATGCCATATAGTCCTTCATGATCTGGATACCGTCTTTATCCTTGAAGTTGATACCCGCTACCTCGTCAAAGGCCACGCAATCCCACAGCCCTACAAGCCCGACCGTCTTTCTGCCCATATTATAAAACAGGTTCGCCACAGTCGTCTGACCGCCGGAAACAAGGATGCTGTTAGGAGAGATTTCTTTATACAGGTGGGATTTTCCCGTACTGCGAGGGCCAAGCTCACAGAGGTTAAAGTTGTTCTCCACCAGCGGCAGCATCCGGGCAAGCAAGAGCCACTTCACGCGCTCCTCCAATTCGTCTGGTTCCATGCCGATAGAGCGCAAAAGCACATCGATCCATTCCTCCTTGGTAAATGCCTTGCGTCCTGCTTTCAGATCCTCCATATCCACATGGGGCATTTGGATTGGTGTCAGTTTATAAATGCGGATCGGGTTTCCGTTTTTCTTATCTTCCTCAACATACTCATACTCCAACTGGACAATGCACCAGATGCCCCCGCAGAGCAAGCGGTCATACTTAGTCGGGTAATCTTCGTGGATAGGGATGTTTTTCAGGCCAAGGTTAGAAAACTCAGCCTCATAGCGGTCTTCCTTAATGTTCAACATAACTGTAATTTTATCAATGACTGTGTGGCTCCCCCGCTGGCGGAGCATAGACAGTATTTTTTGTGCCTCATCCGGGCGCACGAAGTTGTCAGCAAGGATGCGCTTGACGCTGCCCACACCCTCCTCGATAACTTCCGGGTCGTCCGAGCTGCAATACTGCCCCAGCAGGAACTCCAAGACATAGACGGGGACGTTGGCGCCTTCTTTGATTTTTTTCGTCAGGTCCTTGCGAACAATCTTCCCATCGAACCACTGGCGGAGCTTGCCCTTCAGGACAGCTCTGCAATCTTCACTCTCTGTTATATCTGGCATGGTGCTACCTCCGCAGACGTGTTATATACCAAATCCGAAGTCATCCGCAAAGGCAAGATCCATAAGCATGGGGTGGCGGAAAACCTCTAAACCTGTGTTATCATCATATACAACAAGGAAATACTGCTTGTCCCTGTCATATCGTTTGTCCTTGAACTGGAACTTCATTCGGAACATACGCTTTAGCGCATCCGGATCCCGGCTGTCGGCAAATAAGCTAACCTCGTTGGAAATACGCTCATTGTCCTCCGACACGAAGAACATTTTATAGGTCGTTGCTTTGACCGTATCGCTGACAGGCTCCGACTGGATAAATTCCAATATGGTGATTTTATTGGTGATCTTCTGGACCATACTGACCAGGGCAATCTCAGCGTTCTTCGTTTCGATATGCCCCTTTTCCATCCGTATATCAATGACCGGTACAAGCATTTCCTGCGGAGAAGACCCGCCGTGGACATAGTTCTGACCGCCTCCGGCAACCTTGAACACATTGCTGCTGACAGGGAAAGATACAACTTTTGGATCATTGTTACGCAATACGGTTCCCATGCTCATATTCGCGATCCCATTATCCGCAACAGGCGCAGAGGATACAATGAATCGGCGGTTCACAAAAGCTCCCTTATCGCTTACACCGCCAATCTTGCCGCTTTCGGTCACTTTGTCACGCTTGTAAATAAAGCCGTGATCGGCTGTGACGATGAAATGAATCGTATTTGCGCCGACCGCAATACGATGAATCAAATCAATAATTTCCTGGATTGCTTCCTGACAGGCGGAAAACACCTCGTTTTCTGTATTCAGTTTATCGCCGCGGGCATCGATCTGATTATGGTAGATGTAAACTACCTGTTTCCCGGTAATGATCTCCCGCAGTTCCATTTTTTTTAGAGCTTTCATATCATCAAATTGGACGCAGACGCTTCCCGGTACATAGGATTGTAAAACCTTTTCCCGCCCGGCCAGGCTGTCGCAAAGAACATCATCTACAAGCACCTGGTAGTCGTCCGTCATGGTCAGAGACTTATGGGGGAGCAGCGCAGCCATGCCCAGCCGGGTGTAGGAGGGCAGGACGCCAAGCTGGATCTCCAGCTTCGCGGAGACGCACTTAGGAGCATCCTGCATCCTCTGGAACAATTCCCGACCGACCTCAAAGCGGAGCGCATCGGAGATGATGACAACAACACGGTCCTTTGCGTTTTTAATATGCCGGGAAAAGAAGTCAACCTGCGCCGGAATACTTGTAAGCGAATCCCCATCGACAAGTCCGGCGTTCCATTTGGGGAGCAATTTGGCCAGGAACTCATTGGTATAGATGTTTTCTGCCAATTCCCGGAGCGTTTCAAAATCAGCCGTGTCCGCAAGCTGGTCATAGGCAAAGTAGAACCGCCTGTACGCAGAATCAATCTGGCAATCTGTATTCCGGTACTTATCCACAATAGCCTTGAACCCATCCGGACAATGATAGGCGGCGGCAGTTATCAGATGATATGCGCTGTCAAGAAGGCTGTAGGACTGTTCCATCTGCGGGCCAAAGTGCATCTTTTGCCGTTTTTCACAGACCTGCGGAATCGTCAGAGTCCCCAGCTTTGCGCCAATGTCCTCGTTCAGGAGCCTGTCAGTCATCCACTTGATGATAATCTGGTCAATGCAGAGGAATGTATCGCACCCCACCAAATCCTCCGGCAAGTATCCGGCAAAGACCGTTCCGGCATTCAAGCTTTTTGCGACATGAGCGGACAGTGCATCGTAGGTTTCCCGATAGATCACGCTATTCATCAGGTTGTCGAGAAAGGCGATAATATTGCCGGACTTATAGGACTGGAACATCTTCCATGGTTTTGGCAGCTCCACCCCGATATACTTTGCAGTATAGGTTACGAACATGGCGACAATCAGCTTCTCCAATGTGGGCTTGACATCGGTATAGCCAAAATGCTGTTCGCAGAGCTTCCAGAAAGCGTCCAACAAATCATACCGTTCAAACTCGGCCATGAAGCTGTTATCCGCCAGCCCTCCGCCAGTCAGCACCACCCGGACTACATCCTCAAAGGAACAGGTGCGGGCAGAGCATAAGGCGGCCATAATGCCCACAAGGATATTCGTCTCGTTATAATTCTCAATCTCCAGGTCATAGAACCGCTGGGCTCGTTTTTTCTCCGCCCAAAACTTGATGTGCTTCACAATGAGCGGCCTATATTTTTCGTCAATACCCAGGTCTGCTAAGAGGAGTGCGGCCCGATCCGCAAAAAACCGTTTGGAGTAGAGCAGGGTATCCTCCAAATGATTGTCGGCCGTCTCCGGCTTCGGGAACGGCGCATAAATCAGGTAATTTGTTGCGGTATCCACACGCTCCAGAAAATACTTCGTATAGAACTGATTGTCTCGCTGGAGGTAGTAGACTTTAGCGTTCTCCAGCCTTACGCCCTGCATATCTTCTTCAAATTCAGCCTTATCATCATACCAAAAAACCAACTTGCGGGTATCCCCGGCAAATTCGGCGTTCAGCCGGTCAATGATTTGTTTTAAATTTAATTCAGCCATATTTATCCATTCACCTGCCATTTCCCAGAGCGGTTATTCCCAATACGAGTAATGACACCTTCTTTTTGAAGCCTTGCCATAATGCGCTTCACTGTACTAAGCGAATATCCCGTTGTATTCTGAACTTGCTTTTGTGTCAATGCGGCATCTCTCGTTATGAGTGCAAGGACTACCTTTTCCTCGGTGGTAAGATTTCTTGAAACCAAATCAAGCGTTGGAATGGTATCAATGGTGTCAATAGTGTCAAAATTGGTGTCAACAGTGTCAGGGCGCTCCTGACCCAATTTATAGTCATAAGAGTACGCCTCGTTCAGCGGCACAATGATCCTGAACACATCACCCTCGCGAAACTGCGGGTCACTGCCGGAATAGAATCGGCTGTACTTAAACAGATTCCTTACGCCGGAGCCAAGTCTGTCTGCCCGGCCAATATTTCTAAAAAATGTGGCTATAATTGGATTTTTTGAAGTCGGCTCCAGATTTTCCAGCGTTATGGGGCCATCCTTTACAGCACGGTTCGCATTTTCTGTATACATCCGATTCTGCATAATGACAAACTTTGCCGTGTAAGAGCTGACAAATTCTCGGTGCATCAGGGTATTGCTTACCATTTCACGAACAAGAACATCCCGGAGGCTGACACGATCAACACCTTCCAGGAAGAACTTGTCCGGCAAATGTTTTTTTGCAAAGTCCATCAGAAGGTCATAACTCTCAATTAGATTGGTACGAATGGTTTCACGGTCATCATAACGATCCAGATTGATTTTTCGCACAAGCGCGTCCGTTTCATAGGTGGGACAGACATTCTGGATGACTTCGTCCCTGCCCAGCAGAAGAATCGCCGCCAGGTTGAATCCTGTTTCACCAGTGGCAATGTCTGTTCCGTATAATCCCGCACTTCTCAGCAGCGCCATATCGTCCATATCCTGCCACGGATGCCGCCCCATGGCATGGTTCGCCGCTGCCTGCCGGATGCGCGGAAACAGATCAAGGCGCAGATCGTCTAATTTGGCATAGGGATAGATTTTCTTCTCAGTAAAGATATTCTGCTTGCGAATATACATAGCGGCGATCATCCCGGTCGCAGTCACTCTTACATCGGCATCATCCACCCGGTCATAGACGGTCTTTTTATAACTGTGAACCTCGGAACTGGGCGGCACATGAATATGAATGACAGTATGCCCCTCAAACCGCAACAGCTCCGGGTCAAGATAAACCGTGGGATGAAAAAGTGCGTCATTGCTGATAACACTGATGAAGTTTTTGATCATATCCGGCGCGGCTTTTTCCGGCACACCGACCACTGTTCCGTCATCCAATACGCCCAGGAACAAATCGCCGCCGAAACGGTTCAGGAAAGAGCAGACGCTTTCATAAGTGTCATGCTCGACCCCATTCCCGCAGCGTTTGAACTCTACTGCTACGGTCTCTCCGACAGAGAGAATGGACCGAAATGTTTCGCTATTCAATCGTCTGTACTCCCTTCTTGTTACCTTGCAAAATTTTTCAGTAGAATCATTCTGCGTTTTCTTACTTCCGCCAGCCTGTATTCTATTTAACCCTACCTACTTCTTCCCCATAATATTTTTGGAATCCGCCAGCACCTCATAGAACTTACTGTCCGAGGCAGTCTGCATCTTGCGATAGTTGACCTTTACGCCATCGTCCAAATCCAGCTCAATGCGGCTCAAGGCCAGATGGCTGATTTTTTCGTCATATTCCCGGCACTCCTTGAGCTGCTTTTGCAGCTTTTCTTTGCGCTTGGCGGAAGCGGCGACCTCACGGGGATTCTTGCTGTGTTCGATCATGTCCTGCATCCGGTCGATCTCGTTCTCATAGACCCGCTGCATCCGGTGGAGGTAGTCAATGCGCACGTTGCCGATAGTGTCCGGCGTGTAGCGGTGCAGATAGATCAGCGCCTTGAACCCGTTCTGCTTGCCGCTGTCGAACAGCCAGTAAATGGGGCGCTTCTGGAAAATTTTGCAGTGGTCGGCAAAGAAGTCCTTCAGGAAGTAATTCCGAATGACCTCCCGGGAAGTCGCACCTTTGTTTCCCAGAGCCTTGGCAATGAAATCCAGATTTTCCTCCAGCGTGTCCGGGCCATAGACCTTTTTTAGCCAGACACACAGTAGGGTGACGATATCATCCTCCAGATAATCCTCATCGGTGATGGGGAGGATACCGTCGGCGTCGGGGAGAAACGTGCTGTACTTGGATGCGTCCCACTCGCCCCCGGCGTAGGCCAAGCCGTCCACATCCAGGGAGTACCGCCCGAACATACACCCCACGGCGTAGGACAGCAGCGAACGCACGTCCCGCCCCAGGTCGGCCCGACGAACCGTCATGTCCTTGTCCTCCACCTCTGGCGTCAGTTCGTCCTGCAAGCCGTAGATGTCGATGAAAATACGGTTCAGCTCTTCCTCGTTGGCCTTGAGCTGTTGGAAACGGCCCTCGCACTCCGCTTCCCATGCCGCAAACGCCTCCAGCACCGTGGACACGCCACGCACCAGCGGATGCCGCTTGAAGTCCCAGGAGGTCTCGAAGGAGTCCCAGTCGGTGCGCGAGAGGGAAATACTTCTTTCAACCAATTTGTCAATAATTGAGATATTATCCTCTTTTATACATATCGGTAAAGCCACAATATTTCCTACTAAGTAGTGCATGGTCGAATTAAGTGTTGTCAGATATTTCTGTGCAACACAAGAATTAAGAAATCCTAAAAAGTAAAAGTAGCTACTGGCATTGAGAAATAATGTAGGTGCTTCAACATTAAATAAACATCCACCCTGCAAATATCTTGCACCAAAAACACTAGATGTTGTATGTGACCAAGTAATCCCTGACTTGAAAAACAGGTCATCATTTCCCATTGCATTCAATCTGCAACCGGCGCACTGCCTAATTTCGGCACCATCATTTTTCCAATTCACAATGTAATCGAAATTGCCGTACCATTTACGAAATTCCCCACCCTTGATTTGAGGAGTCCATTTTTTTCCTGTTTGTAGGTAATCTTCCTTTGTCCTCATGCCAAAAGCGATACAATCTATATGCACTTCATGCCAATATTTTAGGAATAAGTCATTATTTCCTGTCTGTAATCCACTTCTAGCAAAGCCATATTCACCAATTTTTTTGTTGGAATATGCTTCAATAAACTTTTCACTCACCCAATACGCCGCCGGCGCGCTGGGGATTTTGGAGAAGTTGTCCTGCTGGGCAGTAAAAGAACCCTTTCCGGCGAGAAACGCCTGTTCACGTTCTTCGATGCCTTCAACCTCTCCCTGTTTCTCAAAGAGGCGCCGGTAACTTCCAGCGTATCCTGAAATATACGTTTTCTCAATTACAAATGTTGTCGTTCCAAAATCAGAACCGAAAATACCACGCCCTGGATGCACCATGCTAATGAACGTATTGGATTTAATCATCTTCTCCCGCAACTTTTCATAGCTGGAGAGGAACATCCAGACTGGAATATTTATCATAGACATATAGCCATGTTCGTTACACATGCGGAGAGTTTGCTCCATAAACGCCGTACTCAAATCAGACTTTGAATCAGGGTAGTTCTTCTTCACAAATTCTGCCAGCTTCCCGCTCATGCCGGCCCCGCCCATATACGGCGGATTGGTCACCACCACATGATACTTCTGCGCCAGCAGATACCGGTAATTCCAGACATTCAGCCGCCGCTCGTAGTCCGCCTGGTCAAACACCGACTGCGGGTCCTCCGGCATTTCCCCCGGATCGTCCACCGTGAGCAGGGAGCCGAAGTTTTCGCCGTCCTCGTCCCCGGTGGTGCTGTAGACCATGGGCTGGAGTTTGCTGGAGAAAAACCGCCGGTCATACTGCCGGGCCTTCATCATCACGGCGAAATAGGCAAGCTGTGCGGCCCGTTTGTCGATGTCCAGCCCATGGAGATTGTGCCGCACGATGTTCTGCGCCGCATCCCGCTGGGTATAGCCCTGGCTCTCGTAAATCTGCATCAACACATCGAAGATATACACAAGGATATGCCCGCTGCCCATACAGGGATCGATCACTTTGATTTCCTCGGGCTTCAGGCTGCGGTACTCCGCCCGGATCTGCTCAAGCTGCGCCTGCACCTCCGGTTCCTGCTCCGCCTCATCCAGATAGTATTTCCACTGGGCTTTCAGTGCATCGTTGGGATGGCCCTCCAGCCACAGACGGCCCAGACTGTTCTCCACCATATAGCGGACGATCCAGTCCGGCGTGAAGAGCTGCGTAGCGGCGGGGATGTCCTCCTTGCTGATCTTGATATTCTTTTTCAGGCTGGCGAATACCTTTTCCTTTTCCTTGGTATTGTAGTACTGATACAGCCAGCCGATGATCTGCACATCGTTCATAAAGTTTTCTTCCGGAATCTTGACCAACCTCGTCAGCACCGTCTCGCCGATCAGGAGGGATTTCGGAAGCAGAAGCTCCATATATCCCGAATCCCTCGAAAACAGTCTCGGAAGAACATCCGACAGCGCACCGCATTGGCAGATCAGCACATGCCGGAAAAGCTCCTCCGTCTTATTCTGGCTCTTGAGCTGTTCGCAGATTTTCATATCAAGTCTCAGATCAGTCTTGGCAAGACTGAGGTTCTTCAAGATATCCGGCTCAATACTGCCGCTGGTGCTGGACAGTACGCGGAACCCATGCGAGAGATAGTTGTGCAACTCCATGAAGCGGAGTGCCACGAGCCGGTTAAACCATGTGTAGGCAACCTCCTCGATGATGTTCTGATAGCCTTTGAGACGGACTTCACTGATGATTTCCCGCCGCTTTCCGTACAGGGAAGCCGGATAGGAGTTGGGGTCACCCTCAATATAGGTAAAATCGCCGCTCTGTTTTGCCTCGCGGAAATCATTGTCACCATTGATGCCAAGCGTCTTAAGGGAAACCTCAATCTGCTGTTCCAGATTATCCCTGGCCCATACGGCATAGGTCTGTAATACCCGTTTTTCCATTCGTTTTTACCTCAATGCAGATTGACTTCATCGTTGTTTTCCAGTTCCGCCAGCAGTTTGGTGCGGATCGCGTCCAGCACCTTTTCGACGTCATCCGCCGAGGTAACCTTTTTGCTGACCGCAGGCACGCACTCAATGATGGAAACGCGCTTGCTGCGCACCGTGGTGGATGTATCCTTGCGCATCACAGATGCAATAAACTCGCGGAAGCCGGAGACAGCGCTGCTGCTTGCCCTAATGTAGGAATCCATATTCGGCGTGGACTTCAACAGGGATGACAGCCATTCATCGTATTGGGCAAAAAGTTCATCTGCCTTGTCCTGAATACGGGAACGCCGGTCATCAGTAAGTTTCAGGGCCATTACGTCCTCGAGCTCATGGCTAATCGATTTTCGATCCTGCTCCAAGCGACGGACCGTGGACTGATACTTATCCTGTAGGACCTGATCCCGGAGTTCACTGGCCTTGAAAACCAGATTGACCAGATCGTTCATCTTCTGGAACGGCATTTCTAGATTGACGATGGCCTGCATGGCTTCTATCACGGAATCGAGACAGCTCAGATCTTCAAACTTGCGGTTGTCGTTATACCACTCTATGAGCTCCAGAGCGTCCTGATAGTTCTTCTGCTGGTGGCTTCCCTCCTTATAGAACCCCTCCAGCTGATCCAATATCTCGACATTGTCCTCAAGGCTGTCCGCCCGGTTTATGATCTCGTTGAAGATAGGAAGGGAGTCGCTGGATTTCAGGATGGCGCTGAAGTCCTGATACAGCTTCGCAGCCACTTTGCTGCCAGCGTAATCGCCGCCATACTTTTTTTTCAGGTCAGACAGGAACAACTTCTTCTTTTCAAAGAACTCCATCACGCCGGATTTGAGCAGGGCCTCATCCAAGGGAAGGTTCTCCGCGTAAATATCGTTCATGATACGCTTCACCTGATAGAGAACCGTCTCATCGATGATCTCCTTCGGACGCACCACCATCGTGTCGATGTTGTTCTTTCGGGCAAGGTCGTTCTTGAAACCAGTGTTGCTTTCGTCTACTACATGGTCGTGGATAGAGATGATAAGCGACTGGTATTTCCATAGGCGGGCAATCATACCGAGGATATCGAGGTCACGCCAACCATAGGGCTTTTTAGAAAAGTGCTCCAACAGACTCTTGACCGTCGTGTTTCGATACACGTTCTTATCGTCTTGAATCTTTTCAAGGATCTCATCATAAGCGGCTTTATTGCTGTCGCCCGACAGGTTATCACCAAATACCAGGTCGCTTTCTGCCAGCAGATTAAAGATGCTCTTCTGGTCCGGGTAAAAATAGTTAACCAGTCCGATCTTGAAGTAGTCCCGGACCACCATTTCCTTCAGAGCGTCCTGCAAGCGTTCCTTTCCATCCTTCTTCTTGATGTCAAAGAAAGACCCGCCAAGATAAATGGGAGCCGTGGTCAGTGCGGTGCGGATCATATCTTCGGCACGGCGAATACGGTCAGACATCTCGCTGGCCTTTTTGCTCATGATCTCCGCCAGGGAGGCGGACATGGTCGCGCTGTTGTTCCTGCGGAACGTGGCGATCTTGTTCGCTCGTATTAATTCGTCGATAAACGTACCCTCTGTCAGATCAATAATGATGGCATTGTCGCGGAGGGACTCCGACTGATAGTCCGATGCATCCTTTGAGCCAGAAAACTGTGTGCGGACACGGATTGTGAGCCCGTCCTGACTAAAGGAACCCTTCGACTCGGAATCCACGAAACGATTCAAAGCGAAGTCGTACCGTCCCTCATAGCGGTACTTGTTGTTCTCGAGTATTTTGTCGAAGATGATGTCCAGGGCGGTTCTCTGGACCTCGCCCTCGTTGTAAGCGGAGTTGTTGATCTGCTTGTTGACATCCTGCTCCTCATTCGTCAAGAAGTCGTATTCATCGCCGTTCTTCTGGATCAGGGTCTCAGCCTCCAGCCGCTGCAGCGACACAAGAATGCTGGCCTTCAGCGCGCCCTTGTCCGCGTTGATGTTGTTCACCATCAAGGTAGCCAGACGGTCGATCGTGGCGGGCATATCCTTCACATACCTGATCATGAACAAAATACGGAGGACACGGATATCGAACGCATCCAAACTGGGCTTCCGAGCGGCATTGGTGAAGACGGTCTTAATGTCGTAGTCGATAAACTCCTCAGCTGTGGCATAGAAGCTGTCGAATGGAACCAGCAGACCGGACTCCTCCTTCATGACATTCTTTGCGGAGGTCTGGAACGCGTCCAGCAGAGACCGCTCATTCTGAGAAATGTGCTTTCCCTCGCTCATGCCATGCTCACGGATAGACTCAAACACCTTCTGCAGCAACTCAAACTGGTAGGATACGAACGGATAAACGTCTTTGAACTCATCCGCATCCTTGTAGCCGGACCATGTAGGCTTAGCCGGAAAGAGGATCACTTGGGAGAGACGGCTTGCATTGGCATCGTACAAGGCGCGAAGCGGTGTCTCTGCATTTTCCTTCTTATCCAGAATACGGCGCTTAATTACTTCGTCAGCATCTGCGCCTGATAGGAGGAGACGGGTATTGAACCGGCCCTGAATCTTGGAGAAGTCGTGCTGCTTGTCCCTGGTGCTGTCAATCATGGCCTTCAGTTCCTGCTGAGAGGTTATGACCACCCATGCTTTACCATGCGCGAACTTACCCAGATCCTCAACGCAGGTCTGGAGGTTCAGCATCAGTTGCGCACTGTCACCGATGAACTGCCCGACCTCGTCCATCAAAAAGACGACGCGAGAGTTGTGCTTCTCGCAGTAGGTGTTGACGATTTTTCCGAAGTCCTCGGTGGCATTCGTGAAGTTACGAATTTGATCCTCAATAAAAATCTTGGCGCTTTCCTCGGACATTTCTCGCACGGCAACGAGGGCTTTGATCATGGAATCGCGGTTGAGGAGAGCCTTTGCGCGGGTCTGGGCCCAATTCCGACCAGAAACCTGCTCAAACGTCTCAGCGAATTCTTCCAGCTTACCTTCCTCGTCCAGCGTGCGTTCCAGATCAGCTACCCACGGGCTGGCACCGCAGTAACCGACAGCCTCGTTAAAGGCGCGAATCATAATATCCATGATAGCCTGCGTCTTTGACTTGGAATCCGACTTTGCTTTGCTGTCGATGTTGAAAAGGACCACAAGATTGTTTGCCTTGGCGCTCTGCCTGATATCCGCAAGCACGAACTGGTCTTTGATCTTATCCTTGAAATACTCTGATGCGCGGACCCCTGCGACTTCTTCGTTCTCCAGAATGTAACCAAGAATTTTCAGAAAGTGGG
>OFFZ01001385.1_pt1 | contig 13445 bp, 10 predicted proteins | sample 1521631 | NCBI WGS metagenome assembly OFFZ01 (sample SAMEA3504102, study PRJEB24116) | mouse gut metagenome | biome: mouse gut; feature: mouse-associated habitat; material: faeces | place: Denmark | collected 2011 | reverse complement strand
AGCATGGGACAGGATCTCGAATATGGGGATCCGTCCTACGCAGTACGGTGAAACTGCCCGATATCCTTGCATTCTATGGGGAAGTAATGAAAGGAGTTTTGCTGTGGCGAAGTACCAGAAATTGCTGGAGCCGTTCAAGATCGGCAACGTGGAGCTGCGCAACCGTTTCGTGATGCTGCCGATGACCATCGAGAAGGTGGACAACTACCACATCACCGACGACTTGGTGGACTTCTACGAGCAGCGTGCCGAGGGCGGCGTCGGCCTCATCGAGATCGGCTCCTGCTACGTGTGCGACTGCTTCGGCACCGAGCCGAAGTACCATACCACCACCGGCGCCTGCGGCATTTGGGACGACCAGTTCATCCCCGGGTTCGCCCGCGTGGCCGAGGTGGCCCACAAGCACGGCGCGAAGGTGGCCGCCCAGCTGGAGCTGTGCTACGAGTGGCGCCCGAACGGCGATGTGCCGCTGCTGTCCTACGCCCCTTCCGCCGACGTGCCCTCCGGCCCGTTCGTGGGCATGCCCGAGCGCGAGTACACGAAGGAGGAAATCGCCCAGGTGGTGAAGCAGTACGGCGAGGCCGCCCGCCGCGCCAAGGAACTGGTGCGGCGCAAGGGCGCGTTGTCGGACAATTCCCTGCCCGGCAAGCTGGCGGATTGCAGCAGCAAAAACCCTGAAGAATGCGAAGTGTTCATCGTGGAAGGGGACTCCGCCGGAGGTTCGGCCAAACAGGGCCGCAACCCCAAGACCCAGGCCATTTTACCCCTGCGCGGCAAGATCCTGAACGTGGAGCGCACCCGTTTCGACCGCATGCTGGCCAGCCAGGAAATCAAAAACATGATTACGGCCATGGGCATGGGAGTGGGGGAAGATGTGGATTACGAAAAACTTCGTTACCACAAAATCATCATCATGACCGACGCGGATGTGGACGGAGCGCATATCCGCACCCTGATGCTGACCTTCTTCTTCCGCCATTATCCGGATCTCATCCGGCGCGGGCATTTGTTCATTGCCCAGCCGCCGCTTTTCGGCATCAAGAAGGGGAGCAGGATTCTTCGCTTTCTCAAAGATGAGCGGGCGCTGGAAGAGTTTCTCCAGCAGCGCCTGTCCACCGGCGTCAAAGCCGTCAATGCGGCCGGACAGGAATTCTCAAGCGAAGAATTTATCGCCGTGCTGAACACGGTGGACGAGCTTCAGAGCCGTATCCAGGACGCGGAGAATGCTTCTGTTTCCCGCGTGTTGTTTCTTGCGCTGCTGGAATTTGACGGACCCATGCCCCATACCGAAAACCCTGTGGAACCCGAAGGCTTCCGCGAATGGATGGCGGAGCGGGAATACAGCGTGAAGCTGGAGAGTGAATCCAACGACGATGGAGAGCGTCATTTCCTGCTGTTTGAAAATTCGGGCGGGCACCGCACTCGTCTGCCGCTGGAATTCTTTTCCGGGCGCATCTATCGGGGCGGAAGGCAGGCTTTGGACAAGCTGAGCGCCCAGTGCGGCGAGTTTCCCATTACCCTCAATTCCGGAGAAAACACCGTACAGGTAACGGATTTCTTCACTCTGCAGGAGAAAGCCTATGAACTCGCGCGTCGGGGCTACGATATTCAGCGCTATAAGGGTCTGGGTGAAATGAATGCCAACGACCTGGCGCTGACGACCATGGAGCCGGGCAGGCGCACCCTGCTTCAGGTATCCATTGAGGATGCGCAGTCCGCTTCCGAAGCCATTGAGGAGCTGATGGGCGACCGTGTTGAAGCCCGGCGTGAATACATCATCCGCAATGCGCTGGATATGGAAGATCTGGATATCTGATCAGGGATGATGACCCCCGAAAAGCGCGGTTTGCGCCGCCATCGGCGGCATACGTTACGGCGGCAGCCCTTTCTCCCCACCTTTTCCGGCATGCGCCGGGCCTTGTAAAGGAACAGCACAGTGGAAGAACTGGAACAATATACCCCCATAGATATTGAAAAAGACCTGCGCCAGTCTTATCTGGCGTATTCCCTCAGCGTCATTATCGGCCGCGCCATTCCGGATGCGCGCGATGGCCTCAAGCCCGTGCACCGGCGCATTCTGTTCGCCCAGTCGCAGATGGCGAACACGTACACCCGCCCGCACAAAAAGTGCGCCCGTGTGGTCGGCGATGTCATCGGCAAGTACCATCCCCACGGCGACAGCGCTGTCTACGACGCACTGGTGCGCATGGCGCAGGATTTCTCCATGCGCGACCCGCTGGAAGACGGACAGGGGAATTTCGGCTCCATTGAAGGCGACAGCGCGGCGGCCATGCGATATACGGAAGTGCGCATGTCTCGTCTGGCTTCTGAATTCCTGAATGATATCGACAAGAAAACCGTGGACTTCCGCCCGAACTACGACGGATCGGAGCAGGAGCCGGAGGTGCTTCCCACCAAGGTGCCGAATCTGCTGCTCAACGGCTCTTCGGGGATTGCGGTGGGTATGGCCACCAATATCCCTCCGCACAACCTCGGAGAGCTTTGTGACGCACTCATCCGGCTTATTGATGAGCCGGACTGCACGGTGGAGGATCTCATTGATCTGGTGCACGGGCCGGACTTCCCCACGGCCGGTTTTGTTTATGCCGGACAGGGTCTGCTTGATGCCTACCGCACCGGGCGCGGCATTGTGAAGATGCGCGGCAGGGTGGAGGTGGAGGAACGCAAGAAGGGCCAGCAATCCGTGGTGATCCGCGAAATTCCCTATGGTCTGAACCTTGCCGCTCTGGTGACCAAAATCGCCGAACTGGTCAACGACCACAAAATCGACGGCGTGTCCGATCTGCGCAACGAATCCAACCGCAACGGCATCCGGGTGGTGCTGGATCTCAAGCGCGGCACCATCCCCGATGTGGTGATCAATTCGCTGTACAAGTACACTCCGCTGGAAAGCTCTTACGGCATCAATATGCTGGCGGTGGTGAACAACAAGCCCCAGCTGCTGAACCTGAAAAGCGCGCTGGCCTGTTTTCTCGATCACCGGCGCGAGGTGGTCATCCGCCGTACGCGCTTTGACCTCGACAAGGCCAGGGCGCGCGCGCATATTGTGGAAGGCCTGCTCAAGGCCCTGGATGTCATTGATGAAATCGTGGCTCTGATCAAGGCCTCTCCTACGCCTCTGGAAGCCCGCAACGGGTTGATGGAGCGGTTCGGATTTTCAGAAGTCCAGGCTCAGAGCATTCTGGACATGCGCCTGCAACGCCTCACCGGCCTGGAGCGCGACAAACTTCAGGACGAATACGCTGAACTTCAGCGCCTTATCGCCTATCTTACGTCCATTCTGGAAGATTCCTCCGTCTTGCGCGGCGTATTGCGCGATGAAACCAATGAAATCAAGGCTGCCTATGCTTCTCCACGCCGCACGGAAGTGCTCATGGATGAACTGGGCGGCATTGATATTGAAGATCTCATTCCGGACGAGGACGTGGTCATTACCCTGTCGCGGCGCGGCTATATCAAGCGTACCATGCTGGCGACCTATCAGCAGCAGAAGCGCGGCGGCAAGGGCATTGCCGGTCTGCACACCGGGGATGACGATTTCGTGCAGGATTTTCTGACCACCACGAATCACCAGTTCCTTTTACTGTTCACCAACAAGGGCCGCATGCATCAGCTCAAGGTGCATCAGGTGCCGGAAGGAAGCCGCACCGCCAAGGGCGTGCACATTGCCAATCTGCTTCCTCTGGAAAAAGACGAATGGGTAGCCAACGTGCTGACGGTGCGGGAATTTGCGGAAAATCGCTTTTTCCTGTTCACCACCAAGCGCGGCATGGTCAAGCGCTCCAGCGCCTCCCTGTACGCCCGGTGCCGCAAGAGCGGGCTTATTGCCCTCAGCATGCGTGAAGATGATGAACTCATCGCCGTGCGGGAAATCAATGAAGATGACCATATTGTGCTCGCCACGGCCAACGGCATGGCCATTCGCTTTTCCGCCACGGATGTGCGGCCCATGGGCCGCAGTGCGGCCGGGGTCAAGGGCGTGGGGCTGCGTCGGGGGGATACCGTGGTTTCCAGCCTGACCCTGCGACCGGAGGATCAATCCACGGAAATCATGGCTGTGTCCGCCCTGGGGTACGGCAAGCGCACCCGCGTAGACCTGTACCGGCTCCAGAGCCGCGGCGGAATCGGCCTGATCAACTTCAAGGCGTCGCCCAAAACGGGCGGCGTTATCGGAGCCATGCCGGTTACGGATGCGGATTCCCTTATCCTGCTGACGTCCACCAACAAGATTATCCGTCTGAGCGTGGATGAAGTGCGTTCGGTGGGGCGCGCCACCATGGGCGTGCGCCTGGTGCGGCTTGACGACGGAGCGACGGTGGTGGGGTTTGACACCGTAGCTGACAATGCCGGTATGGAAGAGGGGGAGAACACGCCCGGCATTCCCGCTTCTGCCGCTACCGGCCCTGAAATTTCGGGAACGGAAGAATAGGCCATGTTCGGTTGTTCAGGGCTGCGCCTGTTGTGCCGTCTGCTCGTTGTCTCGTCCTTTTTCGGCTGCCTTGCGGCGTGTGACCGGACCTACCCGTCAAACGACTTTGAGGCGGCCAAAGAGGCGGCCAGGGAGCTGGATTGGGCGCAGAGCGCCCGTTTGCTTCAGCGTTATCTGCGCGATGAAATGGATGAAACCCGGCGTTGGGAGGCGTGGACGCTGCTTGCCCTGTCCCATGAACGTATGGGCGAACGGAGCTGGTTGGTGGAAACGCTGGAGAACATGCGCCACGAGTTTGAAAACAACCCTGAGCAACTGAAATGGGTGCTGCATGAATTGGGCACGACGTATGAAGCCATGCGCCTGTGGGACGAGGCTTCCGAAACATGGCTTCAGCTGCTGGATGTGGCGGAGCTTTCCGACCATGACGCCGCCCGCCTGTACGAGCATATGGGCTTGTATTATCAGCGCGGGCAAAAATTCGATATGGCTGAAGATATGTTCGGCATGGGGCTGGAGCACGCGGACACGGTGGCGCTCAAGGTTTCATGCCGTTATCAGATTGCCTATACCTATTACCTGCAGGACAGACGGGAAGAGGCGCTCGCTATGCTGGACGAGGTGCTGGCCGTGCCGGAACTGGCGGAACGCCTGAAGGAAGGCAGGCCGGAAGGCGCGGGAACTGTGCGGGCAGATGTTGTGCAGGAGAGCGAATTGCTTGGCCAGGCGCTGCTGCTTAAAGGGGATATTCTGGAGACGCTGGAAAAGAGGAAAGAGGCTCTTGCCTGTTTTGAGCTTGCAAAAACCTGGTATCCCAGCCCTGAAGTGGCACAGCGGCGCGAGGAACTGCTGCTTAAGAAGAAAAAGGTTACGCCGGTTATCCAGAGAAAGTAGGGCACAGCCCCCGGCGGGCTGCCCGGACTTTCCGTCAGGCTGTTTGGCGGTGTGGACGCCGCGAAGCGGCGTTTGTCATCACGGTTCCATGACAGAGCCAGGCGTTTCCTTCCGTTTCTGCGCCAGGGGCAGGGTGCGATCATAAAAAATGCCTGCTTCTGTCACGCGCGCGACAACGGCATGGACTTCCACGCCCCGCGCGACGGCATCATAAAAGGCGGCGGCGTAGGCGGGGTCAATGTATTCCGCCGGGCCGAAGCAGGAGCCATCCGGGCGCTGAACCAGATACAGCATCGCCGCGCGGCAGCCTTCCCTTACCATACGAATCAGGGTACCCAGATGTTTTTCACCTCGGGCAGTGACCGCGTCGGGAAAGGCCGCGACGCCGTCTTCCACCAGGGTGACATTCTTGCACTCCACCCAAAGCGGAGGAAGGGAGGCGTCGGAGCGGGTGAAAAGACCGTCCAGACGGCTTTCCCCGCAGACAGCCTCACGTTTGAATCCGTCATATCCCGCCGTCCAGGGAAGGAGATGCGCCCTGAACGCGGCTTCAAGAAAACGATTGGGCAGGGACGTATTGACTCCCGCCCAGAAGAAGGATCCGGGCATGGCGCCGGGCTGCCCGATGCCCTCCACGGTCCAGGCCAGCTTGCGCTTGGGGTTGGCCGCCGGGGACAGCAAGACAGGCGCGTCGGGCCGCAGCATGCCCAGCATGGAGCCCGTGTTGTTGGTATGAGCGGTGATGATTTCACCGTCCAGTTCCGCGATAACGAAGAAGCGTTTCTCCCTGCGGATGAAACGCGCGGTACGGCAACCGGGGGGGAAAGGCAGAAGGGGGGCGGGGGTCAATTTACACTCCTTGGGGAAACTGCTACCGTTGCAGGGACAGCCGCGGGCGGCGCCAGCATGGAACAAGATTGATGCGGAGGCAAGATGCCGTAAAGCGGATTTGTCATCATTCTGAATATCCGCTTTTTTTCGGCATGAGGCCGAAACCCACAGGAAGTGAACGAGGAAGTTATGAGATTTTCACAGCGCATGAACCTGTTCAAACCTTCCGCGACTCTGGCCCTGAATGACAGAGTGCTTGAACTGCGTTCACAGGGAGTGGAGATTGCCAATCTTGTGGTCGGCGATCCCGATTTCAATACGCCGGATCATATCAAAGACGCCGCGAAACGGGCGCTGGACGAAAACCGCACGCACTATACGCCTGTCCCCGGCTGGAAGGAACTGCGCGAGGCGGTGCTCAGCTATCTTGGGCGCGTTTATGGACTGGAAGCCGAAATCGGGAATGTGGCGGTCAGCACCGGAGGCAAGCAGGCGTTGTTCAATGTGCTGATGTGCGTTGTTGACCCCGGGGACGAGGTGATCATTCCTGTTCCCTACTGGACGAGCTATCCTGATATGGTGGCTCTGGCCGGGGCCGTTCCTGTATTTGCCCCTTCGCCCGCGTCGCGCGGCTTCCGCATCACGCCGGAAGATCTGGAAAAGGCCCGGACGCCCAAAAGCAGGGCGCTGATGCTCAATTCTCCCTCCAATCCCACGGGCGTGGCCTATACCGCCGAAGAAACGGAAGCCATTCTTGAATGGGCGGCGCGGCACGATGTTTTTGTTATTGCCGATGAGGTGTATGATCAACTGGTATACCCCCCCGCGGAACGGGCCGGTGCCTGCCTGTGGTGGAAAAAGCATCCTGAAAGCGTGGCTGTGGTCAATGCGTTGTCCAAAAGTTTTGCCATGACGGGCTGGCGTATGGGGTATACCCTGGCTCACGCGGATTTGATCAAGCAGTGCATGAAAGTGCAGAGCCAGGTGACCTCCAACCCCTGTTCCATTGCCCAGGCCGCGTCCGCGGCGGCGCTGGAAGGGGATTTTGGCGAAATGGCCGCCATGCGCGAGGCGTTTATGCGCCGCAGAGATATGGCCTATGCGGAAATTTCCTCCTGGGAGGGCGTGATTTGCCCTTGCCCTGAGGGAGCGTTTTATCTTTTTCCCGATGTAAGCGCCCTGTTCAATGCAAAAATGCCTGATGACGCCGCCTTTTGCCGTTATCTTCTGGATGAAGCCCGCGTCGCGGTCATGCCGGGGGCTGCTTTCGGTGATCCGCGTTGCGTGCGCTTCTCCTACTCTGTGGCGGATGAAGTGCTCAAATCCGCGCTTCATCGTGTTAAAAAGGCTTTGTATGCCTAATGATGGAGGTTGTTCATGTCTGAAAAGAGCGCCATTCTTGACTGTTCTCATGCCTTTCCTTCCTTGCCCGACACTGATCCGCATGGGGAGCGGGCGGCGCAGCTTGCCGCCCGCCTGGTAAAGGAAAGCGATCACCTGCCGTTTTTGACCATGCCCTATGCCTGGGATTTGAGCCTTAAATTGCGGGGGCATGCGGAATTTCTGCGCAGTTTTAAGCATATGCTGCTTCTCGGGATCGGGGGATCAGCCCTGGGCGCGCGGGCGCTGCAAAAGGCTTTTGCCCCCGCTCAGGACAGGCCCGGATATGAAGGCCCGTGGCTGTGGATTGCCGACAATCTGGATGAGGCGGCGTTCTCGGCCATGCTGGACAAACTTCCCGCGGAAGAGACTCTGGTGGTGGTGGTCAGCAAGTCCGGCGGCACGCTGGAAACAGCGGCTCAGTATCTGGCCGTGCTGCCCTGGCTGAAAAAGCGTCTTCCCGCTACCTGGCAGGAGCATCTGTTCATGGTAACTGATGCGCAAAAGGGTTTTCTGCGCGACGAAACAGACGCCGCCTTTCTGCGGTCCCTGCCTGTGCCGGAACATCTGGGCGGACGTTATTCCGTACTCTCCGCCGTGGGGCTTGTGCCCGCGCTCTTTCTCGGCATCAACTGGGCGGCGCTGCTGGACGGCGGATGTACGCTGGGGCGTGAGCTTCTGGAAAAGGCGTCTTCTGACCCCGCAGCTTTTGCCAGCCACCCCGCGTGGAAAATAGCCTCCTGGGCGGCGTACTGGGCTGAACACGGCAAGGGGCAACTCATCAATTTCTGCTATGAACCGGCCCTGGCCTCCTTCGGCCCCTGGTTTTGCCAGCTCTGGGCGGAAAGCCTGGGAAAGAACGGCAAGGGCAGCATGCCCATTTCCGCTGTGGGCGCGACTGATCAGCATTCCCTTCTTCAGATGTTTTTGCAGGGGCCCGCAGACAAGGCCTGCCTCTTTCTCGGCAGACAGAGCGCTGCGCGCAAGGACGGGGAGATCCGCCTTGACAAGGAACAGCGCGAGCCGTGGACATGGCTGTCGGGTCTTTCTCTGGATGAAATATTCAGAGCAGAGGCTATGGCTACGCAAATGTCGCTGGAACGGGCGGGAATGCCCCTGATTTCCCTTGAACTGCCGGAAGCCTCCCCCTGGCAGGCCGGACGCCTTATCGTCCTGCTTGAGGCTGCTACGCTGCTTACAGGCTGGCTGCTCGACATCAATCCGCTGGATCAACCGGCGGTAGAGGAGGGCAAGCGTTTGGCGCGGGCCAGACTTGGAGCGGGCGGGGCGGAAGACGAACGGCGTATTCTTGAGGAATTTGCCGCGCGGCCTCGCGCGATTCTGGAATTTTGACCGGATTCCGCCTGAATGTTCAGGCGGAATTCCGAATGGAGCACGCGTGTTTAAGCGCAAGAGCAAACAGCAACAAGCCGAACAGAGCTCCCGCTACCTGCCGTTTGGGCTGGCCCGCTTTTTTTCCTGGTTTTTTCTGCTGCTTGTTCTTGCCAGCAGTGTTTTCCTCTCATTGTTCATCGCTCGCGCCACAACAAGCACGCTCCTGGATAGTCAGGAAGATTATGCCCTGCTTCTGGCAGAGAATCTGGGCAAGCAGATATTCAACCGCTTCACGCTGCCTGTTACGGTGGCATCCGGAAGGGTAAAACTTGGAGATCCTGAACAATACCGCCTGCTTGATGAAATAATTCGCTCGTTGTTGCATGGGTTGCGGGTGGAAAGCATCCGTATTTTCAACAATGAATATGCAGTGACCTATTCCACAGATAAAAATGAAGTGCGAAGGACGGATCTGTATACGCAGGGCGTGCCGGAAATTTTTCAGGGTAAGCACCATCATTTTGATGTGCTCTCTACCATGTCGTATTTTCAGGCCATGCTGCGACCTCGCCTCGCGGAGGGAAGTTTTCAGCTAAGGACGATATATCCACTTAAAATAAATCAGGAATTATACCCCAATCTCAGTGAGGAAGACGCCGCCACGGTGCTGGGAGCCCTGGAAGTCATCCAGGATGTGAGCAACCATTATCAGATTTCCATACGCAACCAATGGCTGATTATGGGGGGATTTCTCGTATCCAGCCTTGTCCTGTTTACGCTGCTTCATGTGGTGGCGCGCAAGGCGGAAAAAGTCATTGCCGAACGCATGGAGCGCAACCTGCAACTTGAGGCTGAACTACACCAGAGTGAGAAACTGGCCAGCATGGGCCGCATGGTGGCCTCTATCGCCCATGAAATCCGTAATCCGCTGGGTATCATCCGATCCAGCGCGGAGTTTTTGCTGCGCCGGGAAAAATCCGTGGAGGATTCCAGCCGTCCGATTCTTGAGGCCATTTATGATGAATCCTGCCGCCTGGGGTCAACGGTCAACGACTTTCTTGATTATGCCAGACCTCGCCAACCTCGCAGAGATGTGGTCAACATGACCGATGTGGCGCACAAGGCATTCAGTTTTCTGAGCGGAGAATTCCACCGCCAGAATGTGGAGCTTGCAGACGATCTTCCGGAATCTCTGCCTACGCTGGGAGATGATGACCTTTTGTACCGGGCAGTGTATAATGTCCTGGTAAATGCCCTTCAGGCGATAGGGGAACAGGGGCGTGTTGTTGTGCAAGGGCAGGTGCGCGAGGACGGGCAAACCATATTTGAAGTGATGGACAGCGGGCCGGGTTTTGCCGATTATTGTCTCAAAGCCCTGGATCCTTTTTATACGACGAAAGACAATGGAACCGGGCTTGGGCTTCCTATTGTCCAAAGCATCATTACTTCGCATGGAGGAAGGCTTGAACTGGAAAACAGCAGAGAAGGCGGAGCGCTGATCCGCTTTGTTCTTCCCGGGGTGAACCTTCCTCCTTTAATTGAGGCGGGGCAGACTTCCCACCCTTCCCGGGAGCATTGATTGAGCTTCAATATAGTCAGCGAACTCGCTAACTCCTACTCCCAGCATGGAATGCTGCGGAGCAGGGGGCGTCAGTCGCAAGCCCGGCGCGGCGGCATAGCCGGGTTCGCTCGCCGAAACCGCGCTTTTGGCAAAGCGCTCCTGGAGAGTATTGCCTGCCTTTGTAGGCATTCCGGAGAGCGTACAGGCAGCGCGTCTCAAAAGTTGCCATCATGAAAAATGAAAGTTGATCTGGTTTACTGTCGGCCGGTCAAACTTTCAGGAGTAAACGGTTATGAGTGAAAAATCCCGAATATTGATTCTGGACGATGAAAAGAACTATCTGCTTGTGCTTGAGGCCTTGCTGAGCGATGCGGGATACGCCGTTACTCCCATCAATGATCCTGAAATGGCTGTTTCCTATTTGGAAGAGGCCGAGGTCGACGTCGTCATCACGGATATGAAAATGCCCAAGATGTCCGGCCTGGAAGTGCTTCAGCACGTCAAGCGCAATTCCCCGTCCATACCTGTGCTGATTATGACAGCCTTTGGTTCGATTGAGAGCGCTGTGGAAGTCATGAAATACGGTGCGTTCGATTATATTACAAAACCCTTTGCCAATGACGAGTTGCTGCTTTCTGTCCACAATGCGGTGGAATTATCGCGCGCGCACCAGCAGTACCGAATTTTGCAGGAAAGCCTGGAAGAGCGTTACAGTACCCATCAGATCATAGGCAAGTCTCCTGCCATGCGTGAAACGCTGAGTATTGTTGATCGTGTCTCGGCAAGCCGCTCCACAGTCCTTATTACGGGTGAGTCAGGAACCGGAAAGGAACTTGTGGCCAGGGCTATTCATTTTTCGTCTCCTCGCAAGGATGAACCCTTTGTGGCGGTGAACTGTATGGCCTTCAACGCCGGAGTGCTGGAAAGCGAGCTTTTCGGGCACGAAAAGGGCTCATTTACCGGAGCCGTGGCCATGCGGCGCGGGCGCTTTGAGCAGGCGGATCGAGGAACGCTTTTTCTTGACGAAATAGGGGAATTGCCCTCCGATCTTCAAGTCAAACTTTTGCGTGTCTTGCAGGAACGCGTATTTGAACGGGTAGGGGGAACAGAGCCAGTCAAGGTGGATATCCGCATTGTTGCGGCAACGAATAAAGACTTGGCAAAAATGGTGGAAGAAGGGAGCTTTCGTGAAGATCTGTTCTATCGGCTTAATGTCGTACAGATTCATATTCCCCCGTTACGCGAGCGCCGTGAGGATATTCCGCTGCTTGTCTCCCACTTCATTGCACAGATTGCGTCGGAAAACGGCATCCCTCCCAAAAGTTTCACTCAGGAAGCCCAAAACTACCTTTCCGGCTATGAATGGCCTGGGAATATCCGTCAGTTGCAAAATGTCATAGAACGCTGCATGGTGATGATCCCCCGTGATGTGATCGATGTTGAAGACTTGCCGCCGGAAATTCGGGATGAAGAATCACAGTTCAAAAGCGCCGTGGATTTATTGCCTGTGGAACTCAATCTGGCGGACACACTGGATAAGATTGAAGCGGCCCTGATTCGCCGGGCGTTGGTACGGTCTGACTTTGTTCAGGCTCATGCCGCTGATCTTTTGGGAATTTCCCGTAGCCTGATGCAGTATAAACTAAAGAAATACAATATCATCGGGCATTAGAGCAGGTTAGATACCGCGGTAAAAATGCCTGTTCCGTACAGCGGCAAGAGGAGGAGATGTTTCATGTGAAACATCTCCTCCTCTTTAAGGGCTTTAACCCGTCAAAGAGTAAAGCGCCTGCTACAGAGAACTATCCGCTATATGCGGGTGAGGGCAAACAAACATTCTGCACAAAAAACACCTTTCCTGTACACGAGAGCATTTCAATGACAAAATGCTCTAACGATCGCGCCTCCGGCGCTCAAGGATATGTTCAACATTATTCTGGAACAGAGCCAAACGTTATTTTTAGGGTTAGCATGTTTCACATGAAACAATAAACTTGCAAAGTATATCTCTGTCGATTATCAGAAAAAAGAAGTTTGGTAATGGAGGGCAATATGGCACGTATCATAGCCGTCGCAAACCAGAAGGGCGGCGTTGGTAAAACAACGACATCCGTCAATCTCGCAGCCTCGCTTGCTATTATGGAAAATCGAGTGTTGTTGGTGGACTGTGATCCTCAGGCGAACTCGACAAGTGCTCTTGGTTTTGATCAAGAGACAACTGAATCCAATCTTTATACTTCTTTTTATAAGCCGGATAAGCTTGCGGAAGCTTTGTTGCCTACAGCCACTCCCTATCTCACGTTGTTGCCTTCTTGTTCGGATCTTGTGGGTATAGAGCTTGAACTTGTCGACAAAATGGCGCGAGAATATTACCTTGCCGAATTGCTGCAGCCTGTCAGTCAAGACTATGATTATATCATTCTGGATTGTCCTCCTTCTCTTGGATTAATCACGCTTAATACCATGTGTGCGGCAAAGGAATTGTTGATTCCTCTGCAATGTGAATTTTTTGCACTGGAAGGAATTGTAAAACTTCTTCATACATATGAGCAGGTGAAAAAACGCTTAAATCCTGAAATTGAACTGCTTGGTGTCGTTCTGACCATGTTTGATGCTCGAAACAAGCTGGCGCGCCAGGTAAAAAATGAAGCGGAGCGCTGTTTCCCGAAAGACATGTTCAAAACATTAATTCCCCGGAACGTGCGCTTGTCGGAAGCTCCCAGCCATGGAAAATCAATTTTGCACTATGATATCAAGTCAAAAGGGGCAGAAGCCTACCTGGAACTGGCCAAGGAAGTGGTTCGAAAAAAGCCGCGGCGTACGGTTGCTTAATTCTTTGGGGCATGTATGGCGTGTGCTGGAATGTTTCTTTCAGTACGCTTATTTTTGCAGCATATAACCTGACGTTAACAAAAAAAACACACTTGTTTTAAGCTGTATTGAGCTAGAGCATTTTGTCATTGAAATGCTCTCGGAGTCGAGCGGAGCGAGGCT
>OFFZ01001384.1_pt1 | contig 13448 bp, 9 predicted proteins | sample 1521631 | NCBI WGS metagenome assembly OFFZ01 (sample SAMEA3504102, study PRJEB24116) | mouse gut metagenome | biome: mouse gut; feature: mouse-associated habitat; material: faeces | place: Denmark | collected 2011 | reverse complement strand
CGTCTTCTCATGATGGGGCCTGTGGGAAAGCCGCCGGAAGCGGCGTTTTTCCCATGCGCCCCAAAGCCGGAAAGGAGAAAAATTGCTATGCCTACCCCCCTGATATCCATTGGGATTATTTTTAAAAATGACATCCGCTGCATCGAGCGGTGCCTGAAAGCCCTTCAGCCCCTGCGGGACGCCGTGCCCGCAGAGCTTGTGATTGCGGACACCGGCTCCACCGACGGCAGCCGGGAGGTGGCGGAAAAGTACGCCGATATCCTTATCGACTTCCCCTGGATTGATGATTTTGCCGCCGCCCGTAACTCGGTGATGGATCTGGCATCTGGAATGTGGTTCTTCAGCGTGGATACAGATGAGTATTTGGATGAAGACATATCGGAGCTGAAGGCGTTTTTGTGTGCAAGCGAGGGACGTAAGGAGGTTTTAGCCTCTGTAAATGTGCGTAATTACAGCACTTACGAGATGGATAGCGACTACTCCGATTTTTATGCCTTACGTATTGTTCGAATGTCTACAGGTGTGCGGTATGAAGGGGCAATCCATGAGCACTTCAATTTTAAGCTGCCAGAAGTTAGCACATGTCCGCTGAATCATACGATTTTGCACCATGACGGCTATGTAGCGATCCGCCAGAACAGCGAGGAGGGCAAGGCGAAGCAGGAGCGGAACGTGCAGCTGATTCGCAAGGGGCTGGAGAAGAATCCAGACAACCTATTGCTTTGTATGCAACTGCTGGAGTCGGCACCCGCTGCGTCCATATCTGACTATAAAGAGCACCTGTGTAAGACTGTAAGGTTGGTGAAAGAGAAAAAACCTGGTTGGGAGCAGCTGGGTCCGCCAATTTTGCGCAGTGCGCTCTATATGGGGGAAACGCTGGCGCTCCCAGAATGGGAAGACTGGTTGAAGTTGGCGGAGGAATGGTTTTCGGAGTCCATGTTTATCCGGCTGGACGGGCAGTATGCGGCATTTGTACACTATTGGAATACGGGGAAAAATCCAGAAGAAGCGCTGCGCCGGGGGCGGCTCTATCTCCAGGCATTGGAGGATTATCGAAACGGAGCGGATCCCCTGGCATCAATGATGAGTCCGCTGCAAATGGCCACGCCATTCTCCGAGAGCATGGCGAAAATGTCGATGCTCGGTGCGTATTGTAATCATGATCAGGTAGAAAATGCGTTTGAATTAGTGAAGAGCTTGAATTATCCTCTGCTGGATCATAGCCAGATCGCCGCATTGATGGGGTCTCTTCAGGACATCCACTTTAAGAGCACCCTTGATACGTCCGCTGTCGTCGCCGGGATTTGGGAGGAAGTCAACCGGCCGGAGGAGGAACGCAAGAATAATATCCAGAGGAAAAGGGCATTCCTCCAGGTGGCGGGCAGGACTTTCCCGGACAAAAACAGGGAGGCGGAAAAGAGCAAGGAAAACTTTGTCCGCCATGCGTACACGCTGTATCTCCCCCTGCGGGAGCAGTGCGACCTGGGCCGCGCGGCCGCAGTCATGGATATGGAGACCGTCCCTGAAATGGAGGCGGTATTAAACGAGGTAGAGGACTGGAACGGCTTTTCCATCCATGCCCTGGCCCACGCGCTGGAGTGCGGGGCCCGCTTCCCGCTGCCGGAGAGGCCGCTGAATATAGAGGAGATGAACAGCATTGCGTCCCGGCTTGCCAAAAGGGGCGCGGATTTCTGTACACTGGCTCTGCGCCTGGCAGGCAGCTTCGGCGGCCGGTGGCAGGAGCTGATGTGGTCGGAGTCACTGGCGTTGGCGGCCGTGCGTACATATTCCTGGACGGCAAAGGAGCAGAGCGCAGAGCAGGGCATGGCGCTGGCCCGGATGTTCGCAGAAATTGAGGGGAAGGTTCTGCCGCGCTGCTATATGCCAGAGATGTTCGAGGCAGAGCGGATATTTGCCCTTCCGCCGCTGCACCGCTTTGGTTTTTACTGCGCCCAGGCGTTTGAGGCGCTGGATGCCGGGGACGCGGCGGGCTATGTACGGCTGCTGCGGGAGGGGCTGGCACTCTGTGGGGCCGCAAAGGAGATGGTAGAATTTTTGCTGGACAGTACCCAGGCGTTAAAGAGTCCGTCTGAGGAGTTGAGCGCCCTGGCGGATCAGATTCGGGCGGTCTTGGGCAGGTTCTCCCCGGATGATCCGGCGGTGGCGGCGCTGAAGCAGAGCGAGGCGTATCAGAAGGTGGCGTATCTCATTGAGGGCCTTGAGCCGCCGGTGGCGGGAAGGCTCCCCCAATAATTCGCAGCAGTTTATAGAGGAGCAGAATTATGGAGCCAATTCAGCTTTTAGAAAATTTGATTTCAGTGGGTAGGCTGTCTGAAGCGTTGGATTTCCTTGAAACGCTGTCGCAAAAGGAGCGGCAGTGTTGGCAGATTCAAAATCTGACAGGCATTGTGTGCGCTTGCTGCGGCCAGCCCCAAGAGGCACGTACATTTTTTGAGGCCGCCTTGGCGCAGCAGCCACAGGATTCGGAGATCTTATACAATCTTGCTGATACCTATGCAGCGCTGAGGATGAACCGCAAGGCACGGAAAATGCTGGATCGTTGTCAAACATACACCGATGATGAGAGCTTAATGCGCGATATCGGCGCACTGCGTCAACACATGGCGGAGCAAAAGGGCGGGCGCGTGCTGATGGCCGCGTACTATTTCCCACCCCTGTCCGGCTCCGGTGTGTTCCGCTCCATCCGATTCGCAAAATATCTGCCGCTGTTTGGCTGGGAACCCACTGTGATTTCCACCGACCGGCCGCCCAACGGCTGGAACTTCCTGGACAAGAGCCAGCTGAGCGAAATTCCTAAAGAAATGAACGTAGTACGCATCCCAGACAGGATCAGCACCGGGCGGGAAACCACCCTTGACCGCAGCCGGGTGCAGTCAATCCTTGGTTTTCTGCGGGGTGTTCTTCGATTCAGCCCGGAAGCAGATCGGATTTTCTCCCAGATATCTCGGAGCCAAGAGGGCATAACGCACTTGCTGACCTTCCCATGCGCCGCGCTGGCCTGGGCCTATGATGTTGTCCAGTATCTGGAAAAGCATACAGATCTGGAGCAGTTTCAGGTGGTTTATACCACCTCCGGCCCCGCCAGCGCCCATCTAATCGGCTTTTATCTGAAGCAGAAGCATGGTATACCCTGGGTGGCGGATTACCGCGATCCCTGGACCTTTAACGCATACGGCACTGTTTACGACCCATCCAATATAGGGCAAAGGCTTCTGTTTGAGTTGGAGTCGGTTTTACTGCATCAGGCGGATTGCAGCCTTACCGTAGAAGCCAGCCTCGTACAGGAATACGTGCAAAATTTTGGTCTGCCGGCAGAGAAAATCGTCAGCATAACAAACGGCTATGACGAAGAAAATTTCTCCACCCTGAATGTATCGGCGCAAACCGACCGCTTTACCATCAATTACTCCGGCCTGCTGTACTCCGGGCATAGGAACATTGAGCCCATTCTACAGGCTGTCCAGCAGTTGTGTGCGGAGAATAAGCTCTCGCTGTCCGACATCAGATTCCGCGTCGTAGGAAATGCGGTGCCGGAAAATGTGGCCGCCGCACAGCGGTATGGGCTGTCAAGCGCCTTGGTACAGACCGGATACCTTTCCCATCGAGCCGCACTGCAATCCAACTTGGATTCCGATTTGCTGCTTTTGTTGATAGGAGAGGGAGAAAATCTGAAAAGTTTCTACTCCGCAAAGATTTTTGAGTATCTGCGCAGCGGAAAGCCCATTCTGGCCATTGCTCCAAAAGGCGGTGTTGTGGAGCAGCTTCTTCTGGAGTCGGAGCATGGCAGCGCGTTCAGCGCCAGACAAATCCCCGAGATAAAAGCAATGATCTTGAACGAGTATCTCAAATGGAAAAGCGGCCGGGGCGGTCCCCTTCTACACTCGCCGGCCATAGAAAAATTTGAGGGCAAGTGTTTAACCAGGCAGCTGGCGGATGTACTGGATGCTGCTGCAAGTATTGGGAATCCACTGCTGGGTACCAGCAGTGGTGATTCGGTAGGCCGAATCACAAAATTTCATGCTGCATCCGGGCGCGGCAAATCATTTTTAGAACAATGCGCGGAGGATTTTTTAGCCCGCAACTATAATTACGTGTGGCTTAAAGCAATGCTTCAAAAAGCATCCATACCATCAAGGCCAGACGCAGTATTGATCACAGGATCGTCATATGGGATCAATGGAATCATTGAGTCTAAATGGAATTGCGCTATCAACTGCTCCGCCTCATCACAAGACTTGTACTACGATTTTCTCTGTGCACACAAGGCGGTTTCTGGACAAAAAGGTCATTTTTCCAAATGCTTTATTGTCGGAGGCTACTATATTGCATACCACGACCTTTCCTTGGGGCCGCAGGAGCGGGAGAGAATGATACCCAATGTATACTACCCAATTTTTAAAGATAGCCATAATTGGTCCGAATCATTTCAAAACGGTTTGTGGGTCGGAATGGTTCCCCTTTCAGAGGATGAAAAACTCCGCTGTGAACAGATCGCACTCGAAAAGATGCGCAGCCAAGGCACCTATTTCTCTACAGAAAAGCGGCGGGAAACGCTGGTTTTTGACTTAGCGGGGCGGAATTGGTGGGACATTTCTGCAAAAGAACGCCAGGCGTTGGGCAGATCTCGCGCAGCGCAGCACAACAAACTGCTTCAAAGCGGCGGCAGTATAACTGAAAATAGGAAAATACTGGCTGAGTACGTCCGTTTTCTTCGCCTGCATGAAATTATGCCGGTGCTTGTAATTGCGCCTTTCACCGAGGAATACAACCGCTGTATCTCCAAGGAGCTAAAGGACAGTATAGCAGAATTGACGGCGGATGTATCTAAGGACCTCCGGCTTGTGGATTTCAATGAGCTGCATCAGCTTGCCCCGCTTGACTTTTTGGATACCGATCATTTATCAAAAACAGGCGCAGAAAAATTCAGCCAGCTCTTGGTTGAGATGTTTGGAAAATAACACGATTGAAAAGGTGACGTCATGAAGGTTACTGTGATTGGAACAGGCTATGTCGGGCTGATTGCCGGCCTCGGGTTTGCAAAATGGGGCAACGAGGTTATCTGCTTTGACATCGCACGGGAAAAAGTTGAGAAACTCCAAGCCGGGGTTTGCCCAATTTATGAGCCTGGCGCCACTACCCAGCTGCGGGACGGCTTGAACAGCGGACGGCTGCGGTTTACCTGGGACAGCAGAGAAGCCGTGGAACACGGCGATATTATTTTTATTGCCGTGGGCACGCCGGAACGAAGCGACGGCAGCGTTGAAATGCGCTATGTTTATGCGGCCGCAAAAGATATTGCCGTACATATGGACAGGGATAAAATCGTAGTAAACAAGTCCACTGTCCCTGTGGGGACAGCGCGGGAACTGCAATCCCTTTTTCAAAAGGAGCTGGAAGCCTTGGGAAAGCAGTCTTTGCGTGTAGCCGTGGCCTCCAACCCGGAATTCCTGCGTGAGGGAAAAGCGGTGGGGGATTTTAATAATCCGGACCGAATTGTGCTGGGCGTAGACGGCGAGGAGGTTAAGCAGAAGCTGCTCGCCCTCTATAATCCCCTCTCCCGGTCAAATAAACCAATTTTTGTAACCACGCCGGAGACTTCCGAAATGATCAAATACGCGTCCAACGCTTTCTTGGCGACAAAAATTACCTTTGCCAACGAAATTGCAAACCTCTGCGAAAAGGTTGGGGCAGACGCAAGGCTGGTCACTGCGGCAATGGGAAAGGACGGAAGGATCTCGCCAAAATTTCTCCACGCCGGCCCTGGTTATGGCGGTTCCTGCTTCCCAAAAGATACAAAGGCTTTGGCAGACACCGGGGTGAAATACGGAGCGCGGCAGACCATCGTTGAAAGTGTGATCCGGGCGAATGAAGCACAAAAAAAGCTGGCCGCAGATAAAGTCTTGACACGCTTTCCCCACGGGGCGGTCTTATCGGTGCTGGGGCTGTCGTTTAAACCCGAGACGGACGATATCCGGGAGTCCCCAGCCATCAGCATCGTGCGCGCGCTGATGGCGGAGAAAAACTTTACCCTCCGGCTTTACGATCCTAAAGCAATGCCTGCCGCAAAGCGGGAACTAGGGACAGATTCTCCGCATCTTGTTTGGCACAATTCAGCCAGCGCAGCCTTTGAGGGCGCTGACGCCATCCTGATCCCCACCGAATGGGGGGAGTTTACCACGCTGGACCTCACCGCAATCGGGGCCCGGGTGCGTCAAAGGGTACTATTCGATTTTCGGAACATTTATTGCAGGGACCAGGTGGAAAAAGCCGGATTTGAGTATTATGGAACTGGAGTATAACGGGGAGTGTCATGATGAAGCTGATTGACTTGCAGACGCAATATTGTGCTTTGAAAGAAGAGATAGACGCCAATATCCAGGCCGTTTTAAGCACCTCTGAATTTATCGGAGGGCCATTCGTAGCTAAGCTGGAGCGGCAGTTGGCCGCATTTGCCGGGAGAAAGCACTGCATTACTTGTGCCAATGGCACGGATGCCTTGCAGGTTTCCTATATGGCGCTGGGCGTCGGCCCAGGCGACGCGGTATTCTGCCCGGACTTCACCTTTGTAGCGTCCACGGAAGCCGCCAAGCTGTTAGGCGCCACCGCGGTGTTTTGTGACATTGACCCGCACACCTACGGTCTTTGCCCGAAGAGCCTGGAGCGTCAGATCAGGGCGGTTTTGGCCCAGGGCAGGCTTACCCCCAAAGCCGTGGCTGCGGTGGATATTCTAGGCAATCCCTGCGACTATGACGCAATCCTTCCCATCTGCGAAAAATATGGCCTGTTTCTGATCGAAGACGCAGCCCAAGGGTTTGGGGCATCTTATCGGGGAAAGCGGTGCTGCGGCTTTGGCCAAATTTCCACTACCTCCTTTTTCCCGGCAAAGCCGCTGGGCTGCTATGGAGACGGCGGAGCAATTTTTACCGATGACAATGACTTGGCGCACTTGTGCCGCTCCCTCTGTGTCCATGGAAAAGGTCCGGGAGGGAAGTATGATAATGTGCGGGTGGGGATAAATTCCAGGCTGGACGCGATCCAAGCTGCAATCCTGATTCCCAAGCTCAAAGCACTGGAGCAATACGAGCTGGCGGCCCGCCAGACTGTCGCCCGGCATTACAGTGACATTTTTGCCGGAAAATTTGTCACCCCTTATGTGGCGGAAGGATGCGTGTCCGCCTATGCCCAGTATGCCCTTTTGGCCAGGGACCGCCAGCAGCGAGACAGAATCATTGCCCACCTGGATCGAAACGGTATCCCCAATATGATCTATTATCCAACTCCTCAACACGCCCTGCCGGTGTTCCAAAATGAGCCTTGCTACGGCGAAACATTTCCTAACTCCAGTGATTACTGCGCCCGGACGTTTTCGGTGCCCATGCACCCGTATCTAGAAACAGAGGATCAGCAGCGCATTATTGATGCGGTGCTGAGCTCCATTGATTGAGAGGCCAAATGATGAAGGAATGGTGTATAACAGATTTAAAAGTGGGTGATTCCGCAGAAAAAATTAGCGCTGCCATTTACTCAAATGCAGCGGCGTACGCCTCAATTGTCGGCGACAGCAATCCAATCCATTTTGAAACGGACGAAGCCTATCAATCGCGGTTCGGAAAGCCGATTGTTCACGGCATGATCTTGGCCGGATTCATTTCAGCGGTTATCGGGATGGAACTGCCCGGCAACGGTTGCATTTATAAAAAGCAGAGTATCGCTTTTCTCCGCCCCGCCTTTTACGGAGAGAATATTTTGACGCGTGTGACAGTCATGGAAATTGATGCGCCGCGTAACACTGTGGTATTGAAGACTGAGTGCTTTAACCCCAGGAACGAGCTTGTTTGCACCGGGGAAGCTGTTGTTTTGCCAAAAGCATGCCCATAATTTCAGAGGAGGGAGAAATTTGAGGTTATCCGAGGTCGTAAAGCAGGTTGACGGGTGCCAAATGATTTGCAGCGGGGATTTTATGTGTCTCGAACAATGCAGCCGCGTCAGATGTGCAAATGCGTTGGTATATATAGAAAGTCCGGCATATATTGACACTTTGGATAATGCAGACATCACCTGTGTCATCTGCACGCCGGAACTGCTTCCCTTGATGCCCCCGCATATAAAAGGAATCGCAGTGGCGGAGGATCCCAAAAGGGCCTTCTACCAGTTTCATAATCACTTGATTATGAAGGAAGAAAAGACGCCTACGCTGATAGACCCATCCGCCAATATCAGCCCGCTGGCATATATTGCTCCGCACAATATTGTCATCGGAAAAAATGTCGAGATCCAACCGTTTTCAGTTGTGCATGAAAACAGCACCCTAAAAGATAACGTGCGCATATGCTCAGGCTCTATCATCGGGGGGAAAAGCTTTAACCCGGTTCACGACGGGCCTGAACAGGCATTCCTTGCCCTTGACGGCGGGCAGGTACTGCTTGAGGAGGGCGTGGAAATATGCAGCCACTCCCATGTCGCGTGCGGTATCCTCAAAAATGACATTACGATATTGGGCGCATACACAAAGGTTGATGCCATGGTGCACATTGGGCACGGAACCGTGATTGGCAGACAGACGCGTATCGCGGCAGGGGCGGCCATTTCCGGGAACTGCATAATTGGCAGCCGTGTTTGGATCGGTGTCAACGCTACCATTTCAAACCGAATTCGTGTAGGCGACAACGCCCGCATCTCACTCGGCGCGGTGGTCACAAAAGACGTTCCAGAAGGTATCACGGTTTCTGGAAACTTTGCCATTGAACATCAACGCTTTTTAAAGAACTTGAAGGCGTCAATCAAATAGCGCTATCATGACAACCTGGAATAAATGGGGGACGGCAATGAACTATGCTTTGATCGGCTGCGGCCGCATCGCCACAAACCATATAAAGGCTGCTGTAATGAACAATCTACACATTTGCGCCGTGTGCGATGTCAAGCCGGATGCCATGGAAGCGCTGCTGGCCAAGCACAGCCTGGCAAAGGACGCCTCTATCAAGCGGTATTCCGACTACAAGCAGATGCTGGCGCAGAATAATATTGATCTGGCGGCCATCGCCACCGAGAGCGGTCTCCACGCACAGATTGCTTTGGACTGCATTGATGCCGGTGTAAACGTCATTATTGAAAAGCCTATGGCCATGTCCATAGCGGATGCGGAGGAAATCATCCGCCGCAGCGGGGACAAAGGCGTCAAGGTATGCGCCTGCCATCAGAACCGATTCAACCTGGCCGTGCAGGAAACCCGGAAGGCGCTGGAGCAGAAGCGTTTTGGGACGCTCTCCCACGGCTCCATTCACGTCCGCTGGAATCGAAACCGGGATTACTATGCCCAAGCTCCTTGGCGGGGGACCTGGGCCCAGGACGGCGGCTGTCTGATGAACCAATGCATCCATGGCATTGATCTGCTGCGGTGGATGATGGGGGATGAGCCGGAGGAGGTCTATGGCGTTACCCGGCGGCAGTTCCACGACTACCTGGAGTGTGAGGACGTGGGGATGGCAGTGGTAAAGTTTCGGAATGGGACCATCGGAACGATTGAGGGCACCACCAACGTATACCCTAAAAATCTAGAGGAGACGCTGTACCTGTTCGGAGAGCACGGAACCGTTAAACTTGGAGGAACCTCTGCTAATCAGATTGATATTTGGGAGTTCACCCATACGCTGGAGGCAGATGCGAACGCGAAGGGCTTCCAGGAAACTGCCGGCAATGTTTATGGCAACGGACATATAGCGCTCTATGCAGATATGATTGATGCCATCCGGCAAAACCGCGCGCCATATGTCGACGCTGTGGCAGGGAGAAACGCACTGGAGCTGGTGCTGGCAGTCTACCAGTCCTCCTTCACGGGGCATTCGGTGAGGCTTCCGTTGAGAGATACCGCATGTGTGGATTTTAAAAAAAAAGCGAATTGGCAAACGTGAGACGAACTCATCTGCGGCAAGCCTGGGCCCGCGGCCTCATCAACGCGGTATAACACGTAACTTTTCAAACAGCATCAAGTATGATGGCAAGCTCACAGCTTGCCATCATACTTTTTTGAACTTTGTGCCTGCCAATTCTTCCGCCGCTATGCGCGCCCAGCTCCATCAGTCTGAGCCGGGTTCTGGGTCAGGTCCCGGATTGGTCAGCAGGATGGAGCTGTCCATTGTCGGGTCAAACGCGTCTTCGTAGGTGGAAAGGGAGCGGTAGTCCAGTGAATATTCCCGGGGAAGGGTGCTGGGAGAATACCCGGTGACACTCTTGAACACCCGGTTAAAATTGCGCAGGGTGTTAAAGCCGCACTCCGTCATCAGGGACGCCATTGTAATATCCGGCGAGACCGCAAGGATATCAATTGCCCTTCCGACGCGCACAATGTTCAGATACTGGGAAAAGGTCATGCCGGATACTTTTTTAAAAAACCGGGAAAAGTAGGCATCCGACATATTCATAAACGCGGCGGCATCGCAGAAGGACAGGTGGTCAAAGGACTGGTCGATGACGGTCAGCAAGTCCTTGTAGCGCGCAATTGACTTTTGGTTTTGGGCGGCCCGGCGCACAAGCGGCTCATTCCGAAAAATTTCAATGAGGAGCAGGGACATGGAGGCGTTGATTTTTTCGCTGCAAAACGCCAGCCGGGACTCCTGTTCCCGGTACATGCCGTCCATGCAGGAATATGAGCCATAACGGTCCTCAAACAGGGGGGATTCCAGCCAGAATGGGGCCGCACCGGCACACAGGGACTGGTCGAATTGGGCCACAATCACACCGCCGTCAAGGCTGCTGGCGATAGAGTGGGGGCTTTCCGCCGGACAGAGGATACACATACCGGCTTCCAGGCGGTACTGCTGACCATCCAGCAGAACGGCGGCGGAGCCCTCAAGGCAGGAGACCAGCTCGTGCTCGTAATGCCAGTGGGGAATGTTGTGCAGGCTTCGGTATTTCCCCAGCCAGACCTTACAGCCTTCCGTGAACGCCCGGCGCTCAAATTTTGCCAACATAAGGGCCCCTCCTTCCAAAACATATGGTCATAATACACTAAATATCAATAAATGTCTATGTAAGAACATGACAATTCTTTACGCATAGGGCAAAGTGTGATAAAAATAAGTCATAAGGGCCGGTCTCGTTGTGCACAACAAACAACATCCGGCCGGCGCGCGCGCGACCATATCAAGTTCCAGAGGGAGGGGGTCACATGAACACCGCTGGTAAAACGTGTTTGATGCGATTGTGTCCCACCTAAAGCAGACGGTCCGGCTGTGAAATAGAGAAAGGAAGGTTTGTTATGTCCAAAAGCAAGAAACGGAGTTTTATCGCGCTGCTCGTGTGCGTGGCGATGTGCCTACTCAGTATGATTGGCACACAAGTCATGCTGACGGACCACGGAAAGTATGAGCTCAACGATTTGAAGATATCCATTGCCAGCGGCGATATTGTGCGCTTTTTGGAATACCGCCCTGTAAACGCTTCTGCCGACAACCCCGTACCGGCGGTCATCTACAGCCCAGGAAATGACAGCACAGCGGAGAGTGTAAGACTGTGCTCTGCGGAGCTTGTACGCAGAGGGTTTGCGGTGTATGTGCTGGACCTTCTCTCGGGCGGTCATTCCTCTGAATCCACCGGCGCGTCGCCTACCTTCGGCTTCTATGAGCTGATTGACTATGTTTATTACAACCTGCCCTATATTGACAGCAGCCGCATCGGGATTGCCGGCTATTCCAAGGGCGGCGGCAATGTGGTTCGAGTGATGACCCAATATGGCGAACAGCAGCGTGAGCACCCGGATACCTACGAGAAAAAGGTGGCGGCCGCGTTGATTCTGGCCCCCCCCTATTCCCCGCTGGATGCTCTGGCTACGGACATCAACCTGGGCTTTGGCGCTGGCCTGTATGATCCCTATTCCCGCCTGGGCTTCAAGCCTGTGGAGGGATATTGGCCGGGCGATCTGAGCGTGAAGCGGGAGATGAAAGAGGTTGTCAATCTGGGAGTACCCGGAACCTTCTCGGAGGCGGATTTGGACGATCCCAGCGTCAAAGTTGAGATCGGCCACGTTTACGGGAGCTTTGCGGAAAATAACGGCCGGGTGATCTACAATCCCGCTGATTCTACCCACGGCTCCGGCATGGTCAGCAGCGCGTTTATCCGGGACACCGTGAGCTTCTTTTCCCAGACCTTGGGCGCACCGAACGCCATTGATCCGTCTAATCAGACCTATCTGTCTTTGATGCTGCTCTCAGCCCTTGGGCTGCTGGCGATTTTGGGCCTCACTGTGCCTCTGGCCGTGCTGCTGTTGGACGTACCCGTGTTCTCCGCCCTGAATCAGCCTGCGCAGGAGCCGACATCCGGCCTGAAAACGCGCAAGGATTGGGCAATCTTCCTCATCGCGTCCCTGATCGGAGGCTTTGTTCCGCCCATTATGGCGCCAATCATTATTCAGCAGACCAGCAAGATATTCTCACTCACCGGGCAGGGCAATACCGGCAAGATTTTTGTGTACGGTGTGGCTAACAATGTAGTAGTTTGGATGCTGTTCAGCGGACTGTTCCTGCTTACGATGTTCTTCCTGTTCTACAACCTGATCCACAAGAAGAACGGAGCAAAGCTCTCGGACTATAACCTGAAGATCAGCTTGGCGAATGTCGGGCGGACGGTGCTTCTGGCAATGTGTGTTGTGCTCCTCTGCCGCAGCGTGGTGTGGTTTGCAGACTATTTCTTCAAGGTAGACTTCCGCCTGGTGGACCTGTCCATGGCGATGATGAAGTGGTCTCATCTGAAAGTCTCCCTGTGCTATGCGCCGTTTTTTATCTTGTATTGGTGCATCAACTCGCTGATTATGAACGGCTGCAACCGCTTCAAAGATATGCCGGAGCGCGTGAATCTTTTGATCTGTGTGCTGTGTAATGTGCTGGGTACCATCATCGTGGTTATCGTATATTACACCAATCTGGCCCGAACCGGGGTCGGCTTTGGCAGTTTCTCTAACTGGAAGGCCTATATGATGCTGTCCTATATGATCATGTCCGCAACAGCCGGCACAATCATCAATCGGAAGATCTACAACGCCACCAGCAACCTTTACTTGGGGCCGGTGATCTTCGGCACACTGAACGCCATCATTAACACGGCGGTGTATACCCTGCCGGCCTGACATAAACTGCTGCTGCGGGCCGCTCCTTAACGGATTTGGGGGGCGGCCCGCTCATTTGGTATTTCAACCCAGACGCGGAGATCTGACCTGCGGCGAACAGCGCAGGATACAGATGGACGCAGGTTAAAAAATTAGGAGCGGGGATCATGAAAAATTATGAATTCTGGTTTGTGGTGGGCAGCCAGTTCCTGTACGGCCCCGAGGTGCTGGAGACGGTGGACGCCCGGGCCAGGGAGATGGCGGAGCAGCTGTCCAGGCTCCTGCCCTTCCCCCTGGTCTATAAGGTGACCGCCAAAACCGCCGGGGA
>OFFZ01001373.1_pt1 | contig 13529 bp, 6 predicted proteins | sample 1521631 | NCBI WGS metagenome assembly OFFZ01 (sample SAMEA3504102, study PRJEB24116) | mouse gut metagenome | biome: mouse gut; feature: mouse-associated habitat; material: faeces | place: Denmark | collected 2011 | reverse complement strand
CGGGCGGAGGGCCGTCCGAAGCTTGAGGGCGCGGGGGTGCGGCGGGATATGGCCGGCAAAAACAGGCTCTATAGCCACAAAAAGCGGCTGTCTGAGATCATTGAGGTGGGTTCCTCCACCGACTTCATCAGCCGGCTGTATGACGTGATCAACTCGCTGGCCATTGTGGTCAACCTGACGGCAAGCATAGTATACACCTTTGAGGAGCTCCGGTCCCGGTACGGCGGGTGGCTGGTGGGCGTCGAAGCGGCCACCGTGGCGTTTTTCGCCGTGGACTACTGCCTGCGGCTGTGGACGGCCCAGTGCCTCCACCCCAAGCTGCCCCCCCTCCGGGGGACGCTGAAATACGTTTTCTCCTTCAGCGGCCTGGTGGACCTTCTCTCCTTCCTCCCCTACTACCTGCCCATCTTCTTCCCCTCCGGGACGGTGGCCTTCCGGATGTTCCGGGTCATGCGCATTTTCCGCCTGTTTCGAATCAACGCCTACTATGACTCCCTGAACGTGATTACACAGGTCATCGCCAGCAAGCGGCAGCAGCTGATGTCATCCGTATTTATCATCCTGGTCCTCATGCTGGCCTCCAGCCTGTGCATGTACAGCCTGGAGCACGAAGCCCAGCCCGAGGTGTTCTCCAACGCCTTCTCCGGCATCTGGTGGTCGGTGTCCACCCTGCTCACGGTGGGATACGGGGATATCTACCCCATCACCACCCTGGGCAAGCTCTTCGGCATCGGCATCGCCTTCCTGGGGGTGGGCATGGTGGCCATCCCCACCGGCATCATCTCCGCCGGCTTCGTGGACCAGTACTCCCGCATCAAGCGCATCAGCGAGTACGGCCACGAAGCGGACGTCCACTTTATCAAGGTGAACCTGTCCGGCAGGGACCGCTGGTCGGAGCAGACCGTCAAGAATCTGGGCCTGCCCGCCGGCATCATTGTCGCCGCCATCCAGCGGGGGGAGCAAATCGTGGTCCCCCGGGGGGATGTCAAGCTCCTCCCCGGCGACACCCTGGTCCTGGGGGCGGAGTCGGTGGGGGGCGACAGGCCCATTGACCTGAAAGAGGTGGTCCTGCGCCAGCAGAACCCTTGGAACGGCCAACGCGTCCGGGACCTGGACATCTCCCGCCAGACCATCATCGTCATGGTCAAGCGCCGGGGGAAGGCCCTCATCCCCAACGGCGACCTGGTGCTGAAGGAGGGGGACCGGATCATCCTCTACACCCAGGGCCATATCCGGGCGGACCACACTATCGAGATCTAGCGTTTTTGCCCAAGGCTGCGGCCTTGGGTTTTTTATTGCGCAAACCTAATATCAAAATCTGATGTATTAAATATAGCAACCCCTTTTGATTGGGCATACTTAAGCGTATAGGCCGTGCCACCTACCGCTTTTGTACAATAAGCAATACAGTAACCTGAATTGTCCACCAGATGTCTATTTCTTTTAAAATATGCTTCTCTGCTTGGATGCTGTGATGCACATACAATTTTATCGTATTTGGGTAAAAGCCATAAATACTGTTTATATTGTTCAGGAGTCCATCTCTTCGTATACCCTTTAAAAGGATATACCAAAATAATTTTTATGTGCCCAAAACAAGTTGATTTCAGCCGAAATAGAATTTCCGCAGCCAAAGTATCATATCCTAGCGCACCTCCAACTCCAAAATATTTCACCCCATTAAGGATCAGGCTTTTAATAAATTCTTCCGTTTTTTGAGTGACTAAATTCATCTCAGACAGCGGGATAGTTCTATGTCCAGTAAAGCAACACGTTTTATCACGCATGACCATACCCCCATCAACCCAAAATATGTCCAAATATTTAAGTGTACTCCATGGCGTAATTATACTTAAATATTTGGACATATTCAAGTCTTCCTGCCATCTTTATAATTTTGTACATGAATTGATGGCGAGGGTCGGCTTATGATTAGTTATGAACCCCTATTCAAAACAATGAAAGAACGAGGAATATCATCTTACCGTCTTCAAAAAATGGGATTTAATCGAGCAACCTATTATTCCATTAAAAGCGGGAAAAGCGTTTCGACCAATACGGTTAATCTCTTGTGCAAGCTTTTACATTGCCAAGTTGAGAATATTATCGCGTATGTTGAGGACGAAAAAGAATAAGCAGGAATCTGACACTAATCCAGATTCCTGCTTATTTTTTTATGTAGGCCAGCCAAATAAGGACTGCCGCCTGCAATAAAAAGAGCAGCGGAAACCCCCATCGAAAATACCAGTGCCTGGTCTTGTGGCGGAAGAGCCTCATGCCCAGGACGCCCCCCAGGGCCCCGCCCAGGACGGCGGGCAGGAACAGGGTCCGCTCCGGGACCCGCCACTCCCCCCGCCGGGCCCGTCCCTTGTCCACCCCCATCAGGGCGAAAGCGGCCAGGTTGGCCACCAGCAGATACAGCCAAAACCAGCGCTCCATCCGGCCGGGCCCCCTTTCTTTGCTCAGATAAAAAATTTCCTCAGTATAATTATACCTTCTCCGACCGCCTTTTTCAACAAAATTAAGGCGGGATTTTCTATGGAAAAATTTCTGATTTATCTTGAAAAATCCTTTGGGCGTCTGTATAATATGATGCACGGTATTCCAGAATATCGGACAATTTTTCTAGGCGCTGTTTCAAACAAGCCCCGGTCCGCTGTTCTGTCCACCGCTTGACGCGCGGCACTCCCGCCGGAATCTGGACGGCTGGAATGCCGTATACACTTAACTGAAAGGAATGATACCAATGGCCACCAAATTTCTGTACCTCTTCTCCGAGGGCAACGCGAACATGCGCGACCTGCTGGGCGGCAAGGGCGCCAACCTGGCTGAAATGACAAACATCGGCATGCCTGTCCCCCAGGGCTTCACCATCACCACCGAGGCCTGCACCCAGTACTATGAGGACGGAGAGCGGATCAACGACGAGATTCAGGCTCAGATCATGGAATATATTGACAAGCTGGAGAAAATCACCGGCAAAAAGTTTGGCGACAAGGAAAACCCCCTGCTGGTTTCCGTCCGCTCCGGCGCCCGGGCCTCCATGCCCGGCATGATGGACACCATCCTGAACCTGGGCCTCAACGACGAGGTGGTGGAGGCCTTCGCCAAGAAGACCAAGAATCCCCGCTTCGCCTATGACTCCTACCGCCGGTTCATCCAGATGTATTCCGACGTGGTCATGGAAGTGGGCAAGAAGTACTTCGAAGAGCTCATCGACGAGATGAAGGCCAAGCGCAACGTGAAGCTGGACACCGAGCTCACCGCCAAGGACCTCAGGGAGCTGGCCGAGCAGTTCAAGAACGAGTACCGTGAGAAGATCGGCGAGGACTTCCCCCAGGATGCCCGCGAGCAGCTCATGGGCGCCGTCCGCGCCGTGTTCCGCTCCTGGGACAACCCCCGGGCCATCTACTACCGCCGCATGAACGACATCCCCTCCTCCTGGGGCACCGCCGTCAACGTGCAGGAGATGGTCTTCGGCAACATGGGCGACACCTCCGGCACCGGCGTCGCCTTCACCCGCAACCCCGCCACCGGCGAGAAGAAGCTCTTCGGCGAGTTCCTGATGAACGCACAGGGCGAGGACGTGGTGGCCGGCGTGCGCACCCCCCAGACCATCGACCAGCTGGCCGAGGTCATGCCCGAGGCCTACCAGCAGTTCGTGGACATCTCCAGCAAGCTGGAGTACCACTACCGCGACATGCAGGACATGGAGTTCACCATTGAGAACAAGAAGCTGTTCATGCTCCAGACCCGCAACGGCAAGCGCACCGCCGCCGCCGCCCTGAAGATCGCCTGCGACCTGGTGGACGAGGGCATGATCTCCGAGGAAGAGGCCGTGGCGATGATCGACCCCAAGAGCCTGGACGCCCTGCTGCACCCCACCTTCCCCAAGGAGGAGCTGGATCGCGTAGCCCCCGTGGGCCACGGCCTGGCCGCCTCCCCCGGAGCCGCCGCCGGTCAGATCGTGTTCACCGCTGACGACGTGGTGGAGTGGGTGGACAAGGGCCACAAGGTCATCCTGGTCCGCCTGGAGACCAGCCCCGAGGATATCGAGGGTATGCACTTTGCCCGGGGTATCCTCACCGTGCGTGGCGGCATGACCAGCCACGCCGCCGTGGTGGCCCGCGGCATGGGCACCTGCTGCGTGTCCGGCTGCGGCGACATCGTCATGGACGAGGCCAACAAGAAGTTCACCCTGGCCGGCAAGGAGTACAAGGAGGGCGATTGGATCAGCTTGGACGGCTCCACCGGCAACATCTACGGCGAGCGCCTCCACACCGCCGAGGCCAAGATCTCCGGCGAGTTCGAGCGCATCATGACCTGGGCTGACAAGTTCCGTGACCTCCAGGTCCGCACCAACGCCGACACCCCCAAGGACGCCCGTCAGGCCAAGAACTTCGGCGCCGAGGGCGTGGGCCTGTGCCGTACCGAGCACATGTTCTTCGATCCCGAGCGCATTGCCGCCATCCGTGAGATGATCGTCTCCGACACCGTGGAGCAGCGCGAGAAGGCCCTGGCCAAGCTGGAGCCCATGCAGCAGAAGGACTTCGAGGAGATCTACGAGGCCATGATGGGCAAGCCCGTCACCATCCGCCTCCTCGACCCGCCCCTCCATGAGTTCCTGCCCACCGAGGACGCCGACATCAAGGCTCTGGCCAAGGAGATGAAGATCACCGAGGACCAGCTGCGCGCCACCATCGACAGCCTCCACGAGTTCAACCCCATGATGGGCCACCGCGGCTGCCGTCTGGACATCACCTATCCTGAGATCGCCAAGATGCAGACCGCCGCCATCATCAAGGCCGCTCTGGCCGTCCGCTCCCGCCGTCCGGCATGGAAGATCTGCCCGGAGATCATGGTCCCCCTGGTGGGCGAAGCCAAGGAGCTGGCCTACGTGAAGAAGACCATCGACAAGGTGGCTCAGAAGCTCATCAAGGAAGCCGGCAGCGATATGACCTATAAGGTGGGCACCATGATCGAGATCCCCCGCGCGGCCCTCACCGCCGACGACATCGCCAAGGAGGCCGAGTTCTTCTCCTTCGGCACCAACGACCTGACCCAGATGACCTTCGGCTTCAGCCGCGACGACGCGGGCAAGTTCCTGGCCAGCTACTATGACCGGAAGATCTACGAGTCCGATCCGTTCTCCCGTCTGGACCAGGTGGGCGTGGGCCGTCTGGTGAAGATGGCCTGCGAGCTGGGCCGTCAGACCCGCCCGGAGATCAAGCTGGGCATCTGCGGCGAGCAGGGCGGCGATCCCTCCACTGTGGAGTTCTGCCATAACGTGGGCCTGACCTACGTGTCCTGCTCTCCCTTCCGCGTGCCCATTGCCCGTCTGGCCGCCGCCCAGGCCGCGATCAAGAATCCGCGGAATAAGTAAATAAGTTTGTCGTAGGGCAATAACCACCAGCCTGTGCCATAGAAAAAAGTGACCTTGCATCGTGAGATGCAAGGTCACTTTTTCCCTTTGCAAAGTTGCGGCCCCCGCTTCTTGTTGGAGAAGCGGGGACCCTGCTATATTGAATTATTGAAACACCAGCTCATACGTATCTATCCCAGGCACAAGGGAGAAAAACGCCCTGATCACGGCCTTCGCCTCGGCATCGGCGTCCGTCAGCAGTCCGCGCTCGATGGCTTTCTGCTCCATGATCTGCTTGCGCTCGGCGATGAGCGCGTTGGAGTCGTCGATGGTCACTTTGTTGAATAGGCCATCCTTGATGTCGATGGTCTCAATAGTCTCCTGGGGGACGTTGTTATCGGTGATCCGGCTGGGAGGAAGGGTCACGGTGATGGTGCGGGTGTCCTCGTTGACGTCGATCTTGACCTCGTTCAGATCGATCCCGGCCTTGATAATGCCATCATACCGGATCAGGAAGCTCTTATCGCTGAAGGGCATATCCCAATCGAAGAGCCAGGTTTTGTGGTACTCCCCCCGGTCCGCGTCCGTATAGAGATACTTCTGCGTGACCAGCTCGCGGACGGACTCCAGCTGTTCCTGCAGCTGGGTGCTGGTGATCACAGGCTCAGCGTCCTGGATGCTGAGCAGTTCGTCCAGCGTCTCCTGCAGGGACTCGTTTTCGCCCTGCTCCTTGTCCACGAGGTCTTGCAGGATCTGCATCTCCTTTTCCGCATCGGACAGCTCCGACTTCAGCTTGCGGTTCATATTCCAGGCCACGATGGAAAACGCGATCAGATTCACCATCAGGATCAGGACGCCTATGACGGCATAGCGCCGCAGCTTCTTCCACGTCCTGGCCAGCGCCGGGCGCTCCTCCGTATCCGTTCGCTTCTCGTTGTATTCATCCATTGCCGTATCCTCCCACGACCGCTTTTTTTTACAGTCATTATATCAGCCGCCCCTCCTCATTGCAAGAAAAACCACGAAATTTGCCGAATGGCCATATTCTGCCGGGAAAATCTCCCTCCGGTGGAAAAGCCTATTGTCTTATCCCGAGATCTGCGGTAAAATGGCGGCAGAGTCTATTGACAGTCTATGATGGAAAATACATATCCTGACAGGAGGAATATACGATGAGCAGAGGAAAACACAGCAGGACCAAACGGCGTACCTATTGGCCGGCGGTGCTCCTGCTGGCTGTCGTGATAGCGGCGGCGGCGTTCTGGAGCGTACCGAAGCTGATGGAGCCGGAAACAGAGCCCGTCTTCAGCCAGGAGCCGCTTCCGGCGGACCCAGCCGAACCATCCGAACCGGAGGAGCCGTCCATTCCCGAACCGGACCCTGAGCCGGACCCCGTCCTGCCGCCCGAGCCCGAACCGGACCCTGCGGCGGAGCTGCTGGCCGGGATGACCCTGCGGGAGAAGATTTGTCAGATGTTCGTGGTCTACCCCTCCGCCATCACCGGCGTATCTAAGGTGACGTCGGCTGGGGAGGGCACCCGGCAGGCGCTGGAGGAGTGGCCGGTAGGCGGGTTGCTGTATGACCGGTCCAACATGGTCGATCAGGAGCAGGTCCGGGAGATGCTGGCAAATACGCAGAGTTATTCCAAGATCCCGCTGATCCTCACCTGCGACGAGGAAGGGGGCCGGGTGAACCGCCTCATGGACACCATCGGCACCACCAAGATCGGCCCCATGCTGAACTACAAGGACCAGGGGCCCGAGAAGGCCGCGGAGAACGCCCGGACCATCGCCTCCGATCTGATCTCCTGCGGGTTCAATATGGACATGGCCCCGGTGGCCGACGTGTGGTCCAACCCCTCCAATACGGTCATCGGCGACCGGGCCTACAGTGACGATTTTGTCCAAGCGGCGGAGCTGGTGGCGGCGGCGGTGGAGGGCTTCCACCAGGGCGGCGCGGCCTGTACCCTCAAACACTTTCCCGGACACGGGGATACCTCGGCGGACAGCCACTACGGCTCCGTCTACGTCCACAAGACCTTGGAGGAGCTGCGCCAGGGGGAGCTCCTGCCCTTCCAGGCGGGCATTGATGCCGGGGCCGATGCCGTGATGATGGGCCACCTGATCCTCGACCAGATCGACGACCAACCCGCGCTGTTCTCCTACGCGCTGGTGACCGGGCTTCTGCGGGAGGAGATGGGGTTTACTGGGGTAGTCATCACCGACGGCCTGCAGATGCAGGCCATGACGGACCACTATAGCAGCGGCGATATCGCCGTAGGCGCGGTGAAGGCCGGGGTGGACATTCTGCTGTGCCCCAAGAAGCTGAACGAGGCGGTGGCCGCTCTGACCGCGGCTGTGGAAAGCGGCGAGATCACGGAGGAGCGTATCGATGAGAGTGTTTTGCGGATATTGCAATTGAAGCAAGGGTTCCAAGGGGCCCAGGAGGGTTAAATTATTTGACAAAAACGCGCTGAAATGGTAGAATATTCCCAGCCCCCGCGCATAGGGACGGGGCGCTGCAGGACCAAACGGCAGACGGGACGGCTCCTCCGATCGCGGAGGAGGAACTTCTTCCCCCTCCGCAGAAGCGGAAGGGGGTGACGATATGGTTACATATGGTGATATGTTCGCATATACACTTGTGCTGATCAGCGTCATAGAGCTGTGCATCCACATTGCGCAGTTTCGAAATAAAAAGAAGTAACCGCCCCGGCTCCCCAAGCTAGGCGGTTACTTCTTACAAGTAACTGGAGGGGCCTCCCGTTTGCCGGCAGCGCCCTATCCTTATGTTTTATTATACCCTCCCGGACGCATGATGTCAAGTCCGGGAGGGTCTCAATTTTCGGTCCGGGATTTTTGTGCATTCCGCCGTTGCACGATTTCGAACAACTTCTCCTCCGTTACACAGTACTGTGTAACGGTTTTCAGCCGTTCCAAAATAAATAAAAAGGAGAACATTGTATGAACTACACAGACAAGTACCATCTGCCCCAGTGGGAGGAGACGGACAGGATCATGCGCGCGGACTTCAACCAGATGTGCGCGGACATGGAGGCCGGGCTGGAGAAAAATGCGCAGGCGGCGGCCGGGGCGTTGTCCGCCGCCAACAGCAAACCGACTTCCGCAGCCGTGAACAAGGCGCAGTCTACCGCCGATCAGGCCCTCAGGGCTGCCAACGCAGCATACTCGCCCGATTTCAAGCCCTTCGCCACCGGGACCTATACTGGGCAGGGGCCGGATACCGACTTCGACGTGCCGCTGGGCTTCCGGCCCTCGTTCGTCATCATCACCTCGCAGGCGATCTCCGAGTATAACGAGACCAAGAGCGTTTATCTGTCCGGTGGAAATATGGCCTCCGTCATACGGTTCACGGCCACCGGATTCCAGATCACGCCGGACCGGAACCGGCCCAGAATGGGGCTTTACACGGAAGGTCAGCCATATTGGTTCATCGCGTTCCGGTAAACAATACAAAAGGACCCCCAAGGGCCGAAGCCCTTGGGGGTCTCATGTTGCTTATCAGCGAATCACCGCCGATCAGACAGATCAAGGATCGGGAGTCTCAGCAACAGCCGCGACAGCGTCCAGAAGAGCCTTGACCTGCTCCTGGGTCTTCACAAGGCCGTTGGCCTTGGTCCAATAGGTGCTCAGAGCGGTCTCAACGTCCGCCTCACCAGTGAGGGTGGTGCAAGCGGTGATCTTCGCCTCCAGAGCAGTCTTGGCGGCGGTGATAGCATCGCTGGTCTTGCCACCGATAGCGGCGGTGATAGCCGTGGCGACCTCTGCCTTAGCCTGGGTCAGGACGGCAGTGACAACAGCAGCAACCTCAGTCTGAGAAGTCTTCAATACACCGTCTGCATAGTAGGTGGTAATCAGAGTAGCATCGGCACCACCAACGACGCAAGCGTTGATCTTCGTGGTCAGAGTGTTAACCGCAGTGGTAATCCCCTCGGACTCGAAGCCGTTCAGCAGACCATCGATAGCTGCGATAGCAGCCTCCTTAGTCTTGGCCAGATCGACTTCGTCCTTCAGAGCCTCGGCGGCGGCAACAGCAGCCTCGATCTCAGTCTTAGCCGTGCCCTTCAAGCCGTCAGCCTGAGTCCAATAGGTGCTCAGAGCGGTCGCAACGTCGGCATCGCCAGTGATAGCGGTGCAGGCATCGATCAGACCATTATACTTGGCGATAACGGTCTTGACGTTATCATAAGCGGCAAAACTACCTGCTGCTGTAACGAGAGCAGCCTTCGCCTTGTCCCTAGCCTGCTTCAGCAGCTCCTGAGCCATCTGGTTGGCGTCATTGGCCTCAGCCTGAGCGATGGCGTCGTTCAGAGCCTTCACCAGGGGCTCGTCGACATTCAGAGCGCCGCTACTCATGAACTTCGCAGTCACTTCGTCACCGGTGTCGCAAGCCTCCATAGCGGTCTTGATATTCTTAATAGCCTCGGCAACCTTGGCGTCATCGGCGTAATCGCCAACAGCCTCTTCGACCTTTACCATCACGGCCTCAACGGCAGTCTTCTTCGCTTCGTTGATATCTCCCACGGTATCAGCCAGAGAACCGGCGGTATCGGGGTCAACGACAGCATTCAGAGCGGTCTCAGTGATCGTGTTCTCATCGCCGGGCACCAGATTGGCCTTAACGGCGGTCAGTTCCTTGATCAGAGCGTTAGCAGCCGCAACATTGTCAGCCGAGGCGTCGCCGCCCTGGATAGCCGTGTTGAGCTCGTCGGCCTCAGCGATCATCGCCTCAACAGCCTTCACGGTGTAGATCGTGCCAGCCAGCTCCTCTTCCGCGTTCGCGGACAGCAGAGCGGGAGCGGGAACGCTGTTGCGGATCATGTAGATGGTGTAGACATTGCCATCACGCTCAGCGCCAGCCATCCGCCAGCCATCGGGAGTGATGGCGGCCAGAGCCACGGTAGCGGGGACCTCGACCTGGAAGGTCATGGTGTTCACGCCAGCGGGGACCTTCAGGGTGGCGGTGCCGGAAGTGGTCAGGGTCTGATCGGCATAGCCTTCCTGCTTGAAGGTAGCGGTCTCGCCAGCAGCCAGCTCGATGTTAACGTTAACATTCTCGGGCTCGACGGGGATGTTGGTCCCGCGCTGCTCAGTGTCAATGTCGAGCCACAGACCATTCGCGAGGCTGCACAGCCAAGCGGGGATGTGGTTCTCATCGATGCCATCGTTGTTGATATTCTGAGCGATATCAACAATGTAGGACAGCTGACGGCCATTCTCACCATGCTTATAGACATAGATGATCTTGTCGCCGGGCTTGACATCGCTGATCTTGATGCTGTTGTCCAGAGTGATCTCACCCGCACTGGTGACGCCCAGATCGGTGCTGATGCGGTAGACAGGCGTCTCATAGGCGGAGGAGCTCACAGTCAGGTACTGGTGCTTCTCAACACCGCCCTCGTTGTAGACAACATCGATGTAGCCGCTGGGAAGCAGATCCTCAATACGGCTGACAGTAGCGGCAAAGATGCCGTTCTTGTTGTACTCGCCGCGGACGACCTTCTTGGCGTTACCGGCAGTCAGGCTGCCTTCGCTCTGCAGATCGGTATCGTAGAGGAAGTAGAAGCCGTAGTCACCGGCGGTCCAGGGACGATTGCCCCAAGTGTAGGAGCCGCCGCCGCTCACGCTGGAGGGAACGACATCCATCATAGCCTTGTTCTCATAGTCAGGCTGGAGAGAACGCCAGCTGTCGTTCAGGCTCTTGATGTAGCGGACGGAGTTGAAGTTCTCGTTGGGGTTGTAGTACATCAGGGAGATGCTGTCGAAATCGCTGGCAATGTCGTTGACCTCGATGACGATCACATCAGCGACCCAATAATCGCGGGAATCCTGATCCTTGGCGGTGTTCTTCGCCACGGCGTAAGCAGCGCGGATGGTGCTGTCGTCGATGGCGGGCAGGTTGCTGTAGCCTACCACGTGGAGCACCTTGTTGGGCCCGACGATGTAGAACTCGGTGCCGTCAACGGCGTCAACGTAGGTGTTGCTGTTGGTGAAGTACTTGGTGTTGTAGTCCGCAGCAATGGTGAAGTGACGGTTGCCAGCGGGATAGTCCTGGTTGGTGACCAGCTGGACGTAGTCGGTGGCGTACACTTCGTACATTTCCACCCGGCCATTGCGGTCCACGTCATTGTTCAGGAGGTTATAGAACCAGGTGTTGAAGCCAGCCGGGCTCGCGCCAGTGATGTTAGCCAGGTACCAAGTCTGCCAGTCGGCCATGTTCTTGACCTCGTAGGCCTTGGCGTTGGTGCCGCCGGCAACAGTGGCGGTAATGCCGTCCACGGTGCGGTAGAGCTGATTGCCGGTCCGGTCGGTAGCCTTCTGGGCGGCAGTGCTCAGCAGGACCTCTTCGCCGTCCATGGTGTAGAGGGCGACGTTGGTGTAGCTGAAGCTCTGGTCAACGGGATTTACAGGATTATTGTTGAAGTTATCGTTGATGGCCTTGCCGTTGATGTCCTTCGGGGTGCCGTAGTCGAAAGCGTCACCGGTCATCTGGTACACGGTACGGCCCCAGATGGCATCCTTATAGGACAGAGCGGTGGTGGAACCGTTGTTCAGGTTGTTGCCGTTGGGGTTTGTGGCGCTGTAGGCATCATCGCGGTTGTAGCCCAGGTGGGCAACGGCGGGCTGCAGGTAGTTGTAATAGCTGTCGCCAATGCCCTGGTTATTCTGGTTGGAGAACTGGGTCCAGACATAGCCGCTGTTGGTCCAGCTGTTGCTGCCGCTGCGATTGTAGCTATAGAAGATATCGCTGCTGGCGTTGGAGACCAGATACTCCTCGCGGGTATCAGCACCGATCTGCATCTCAGCGATGTAGCGGCGGCTGGTCACATAGTTCCAGTTCTGGCCATTGGTGGGATAGATCTCGGTCAGCAGGGCGTACTGCTTGCCCTGAGCCAGCTCATAAGTACGGATGTAGCCGAACTCGTCCAGATACATGTTGTACTCGGTGCGATCGGCCATCGCCAGGATGTTCTCATCCAGACGGGTCTCGTTGTTGATGCCGGACTGACCATAGGTCTCGCCGTCGGTAACAGTGACGGTGATGTGCTGGAAGCTCTTGTCGGAGATGGTGCCGGTGACCTTGTCGGCCTTCCAGGCGGACAGCTTGCCGTCGATGATATAGTAGTTGATGATATCATCCAGAGCCAGCTCGTCGGGGCTGTACAGGTTGTTGTCGCTGTACTTGCTCATGCGGAGGCCGTCGGACAGGATCAGGGCGTCAGCGGAACCGCTGATGGCCTGGGCCTGGGTGTAGGCGATCTTCAGAGCGTACTCAGCCTCGCCGTCGCCGTCGTTATCCACGATGCGCAGGCTGTTGCCCATCTCGCAGGTGGCAAAGCGGCGGGACTTCAGAGTATCCTCGAAGTACTCCTCGCGGAACTCATTCCAGCTCATGGTGTCGGAATAGTCCTTCATGGAGGTGGTGCCGACGTAGACTTCGCCGATGGCGTAGTCGCGGAGGGCGCCGGTAACGCCGGTCTCATTGAGGTTGTCGCCGATACGGTCAGCGGTGTAGAAGATCTCCTCCATGATACCCTGATCGATGGTGTTGATCAACTTGCCGGGACGGATCGCGACTACCCAGCAATCCAGAGAGGTCGTCTGAGGATTACCCTCGGCATTGATGCCGTTGTTGAAGGCGATAGTACGACTGATCACAGTGTGGCCGTCAACAGGCTCGGTCTTATTTTCAATGCCGGTAAGATACTCCTTCTCCGCCGCAGAAGCGCTGTTCTTAGCGATCGCGTAGCGGATCAGATACTCGGAGGTAACGTCCTCGTTCCAAGCCTGGCTGTAGTTGACAAAGAACTCGGTGTTGTCCTTGATGCTGATGCCTTCCTCGTCAGCCAGCTTCTGGATGGAGGTCCAGGACTGGTCGGAGGAGTTGGTAGCAACGGCCTTGCCCTCGTTGAAAGCAACGGTGTTGTCACCGGCCTCCAGGGTCAGGGCGCGCTTGACGCTGCCCTCGCCGTTGGCGATGTAGGCATTGTAGGTCAGGCCCACGGCATCCAGCTCGGTGCCCTTGTTGACGGTGATGTTCTTCTCGTCGACCTTCATGATGGTGGTGTCAGCCTTGGCGACGCTGTCGCCCTCCAGGTTGGCCCACTCGTTGGCCATGACGACGCCGGAGACCTTCTCCAGGCCGA
>OFFZ01001371.1_pt1 | contig 13544 bp, 10 predicted proteins | sample 1521631 | NCBI WGS metagenome assembly OFFZ01 (sample SAMEA3504102, study PRJEB24116) | mouse gut metagenome | biome: mouse gut; feature: mouse-associated habitat; material: faeces | place: Denmark | collected 2011 | reverse complement strand
ATTGGTGAGCATACGGATTACAACGGCGGTCATGTATTTCCCTGTGCATTGACCATCGGTACATACGGCGCGGCAAGAAAAAGGAACGATAATAAGCTGCATTTTTACTCCATGAATTTTGACAGGGTGGGCGTGCAGGAGTCCGCGGTGGATGCGCTCGGTGAAGCGAAGGAATCCGACTGGACAAACTATCCCAAAGGGGTGATATGGGCCTTTGCAAAAAGGGGCTTTGAGATGCCCTGCGGTATGGATCTTGTTTTATCCGGCAATATTCCGAACGGCTCCGGACTCTCTTCCTCCGCTTCTCTTGAAGTGCTGACAGGCTTTATCCTGCGGGATTTATATGGATTTGACGTGACAAATGTGGATCTGGCGCTGATCGGACAGTATGCGGAGAATAATTATAATGGCATGAACTGCGGTATTATGGATCAGTTTGCTTCTGCCATGGGGAAAAAGGATCACGCTATTTTCCTTGATACGGCGGATCTGTCCTATGAGTACGCACCGATTGTTTTGGAAGGGGCAAAGGTTGTGGTGACCAACAGTAAGGTGAAACACAGTCTTGTGAATTCCGCTTATAATCAGAGGAGAAGCGAGTGTGAAACGGCACTGGCGGAACTGCAGAAGGTTGTGGATATCAAAGGGCTCGGAGATCTGAGCGAGGAGGCGTTTGAGAAGTATAAAGATGCGATTAAGGATGAAGTACGGGTGCGCCGTGCAAAACATGCGGTGTATGAGAACCGGAGAACCATCCGCGCGGTGGAGGCGCTGAAAAACAATGATATTAAACTGTTTGGTGAACTTATGAATGCTTCTCATGTCTCCCTGCGGGATGACTATGAGGTGTCCTGTGAGGAGATCGATATTCTGGTGGATGAGGCTTGGAAGATTCCGGGCGTGATCGGCTCCCGCATTACCGGCGGCGGTTTCGGCGGTTGTACCGTGAGCATCGTGAAAGACGAAGCCATTGATATCTTCAAGGAGCAGGTTGAGAAGGCTTATGAGGAGAAGACAGGGAAAACGGCTGAGTTTTATATTGTGGAAGTGGGAGACGGCCCGTACATGCTGTAAGGTTATATTACCGGAGGCTTTGGGCGAATCCAAGAGCGAAGCGGGTATGTGTCGCGGAACGCATGCCATGTCTGAAAGACATGGCATGATATCTGCAGAATGGAGAACAAGATGAATATATATGATAATATCAGAGCACTTGTGAAATATGGCCTGGATACCGGTCTGGTGGAGAAAGAGGATGAGATCTTTACGACAAACAGACTGCTTGAGTTGTTTAAGCTGGATGAAATGGAAGAAACAGAGGGGGGAAATATTTCCGGAGCGGCGAAGAGCGCAAACGGGGAAGCACTTGAGAAGATCCTCGGGGAGATGATGGATTACGCCCATGAAGCGGGCATATTGCCGGAGGATGATATTACCCACCGGGATCTGTTTGATACGAAGATCATGAGTATGCTGATGCCGCGTCCCGGTGAAGTGATCAGGAAATTCCACGAATTATATGAGAAGTCGCCCAGGGAAGCTACGGATTTCTTCTATAAATTAAGCCAGGATTCCGATTATATCAGACGTTACCGGATCGTAAAGGATCAGAAATGGGTCGCGCCCACAAAATACGGTGACCTGGATGTGACGATCAATCTTTCCAAGCCGGAGAAAGATCCGAAGGCGATCGCGGCGGCGAAGCTGGCAAAGCAGAGCGGTTATCCGAAGTGCCTTTTGTGTATGGAAAATGTGGGTTACGCAGGGAGGGTAAATCATCCTGCAAGACAGAACCACCGTATTATCCCTGTGACGATTCAGGACAGCAGATGGGGTTTCCAGTATTCTCCATATGTATATTACAATGAGCACTGTATTGTATTTAACGGCGAGCATGTGCCGATGAAGATCGAACACGGAACATTCTGCAAGCTGTTTGACTTTGTAAAGCAATTCCCGCATTATTTTGTGGGATCTAATGCGGATCTGCCTATCGTGGGCGGTTCTATATTAAGCCATGACCATTTCCAGGGCGGGCATTATGAGTTTGCGATGGCGAAAGCGCCGGTAGAAAAATCATTCACGATAAAGGGTTATGAAGATGTGGAGGCAGGTATTGTCAACTGGCCTATGTCGGTCATCCGTTTAAGCGGTGAAAATACGGAAAGGATCATTGAACTGGCAGATCATATTCTGGAAACCTGGCGTGAATATACGGATGAAGATGCGTTTATTTATGCTTATACTGATAATGAGCCGCATAATACGATAACCCCGATCGCAAGAAAACGGGGCGACAGGTTTGAGATAGATCTGGTGCTCCGTAATAATATCACCACCGAAGAGCATCCGCTGGGGGTATATCATCCTCATGCGAAGCTGCATCACATTAAAAAAGAAAACATCGGCCTGATCGAGGTGATGGGGCTTGCCGTACTGCCTGCCCGTCTGAAAGGAGAGATGGAGCAGCTTTCCGAAGCGATACTGGCGAGGAAGGATATCCGAAGCGATGAGGTGCTGGAGAAGCATGCCGACTGGGTGGAGGAATTTCTGCCGAAATATGAGAAAGTCGATGCGGGAAATGTTCATGATATTCTGAGAAAAGAGATCGGACTTGTGTTTATGCAGGTGCTGGAGGACGCAGGCGTGTATAAGCGGACCGAAGAAGGGCAGAAAGCTTTTATGAGGTTTGTAGAGAAGCTGTAAGGCAGGAATGATTATTGAAATGTAAAGAATGATATATGTATGACGGTGTCTGAGGGGAGAGGGAATCTCCCCTCATGCCGTAGGTGGAGATGGTGCCTGCAGCACTTTTTTTTGTGCAATTTTATGAACATAAAAAATATAATTGTTGTAAAGTAATTACAATAGGCAATATCCGGCTTCGTGTTGAGAGAAATAATATGATCAGATTGTGTTAAAAGGCAGTATGTCTGAAAGAAATGATATCGTAATTGCAAGAAAGACTTGATATAATGTAACAGGTTTAGATATAATGAAATTACTCGAGTAACCAAAATGGGAGGAGGATATCAATATGGTATCAATGAAAGACATTGCAAATGCTTTGAATTTATCAAGATGTACTGTGTCTGATATATTGAATAATAAACTGGAATACAGATCCTATAAACCGGAGACGATAGAAATGGTTCGCAGGAAAGCGCAGGAAATGGGTTATATTTCCAACAATATCGCAAAGTCTCTGAAAACGGGTTCCACCAGAACGCTGGCGATAGTTGTTCCGCATTTGAGTAATCCGTTTTACACCAATATTATTCAAAAAGTAGAAAAACTGGCAAACAGTGAAGATTACAGCCTGATTATCTGCACAACGGAAGAAAAACTGGAAAAAGAGAACCATGTTTTGAATATGCTGACAAGCAGGATGGTAGATGGCATTTTGATATCACCGGTCTCCTATGAGAGTTCGCTTTTAAATAAGTATTCCTATAAAATAGTTTGTTTTGACCGGTCAGTAAAAGACGGGAAATATCCTGCGGCGTTATTTGACAATAAAATGGCGGCAGAGGAGATTATGAAGAGGGTTTTACGGCGTGGCTGTAAAAGGCCGTTATTTTTGAATACGGCGAAATCGGATTATACGATCCACTGCAGGATGGACGGCTACAAAGAGACGCTGGAAAAAGCCGGCATAACATTAGAAGAAGAACTTGTTTATTATGATATTTATGATAAGACACAGTCCTATGATATTATGTGCCATATTCTGGATCAAAAAGACATAGAGTTTGATTCTGTTATTCTCGGTACCAACTTTTGTATTTACGGTGTCTTACGTGCCCTGAAAGAAAAAGGAGAAAAGTTCGTTCCGATAGCCGGATTTGAGGATTTCGACGGTTCTGAAATTATAGAAGGGGATTTTATCAAAGCCGTGCAGCCGGAAGAAAAGATAGGTGAGGAAGCCTTTTACCTGCTCCTTCAGTATCTGAATGGTAAAAAACCGTCGGATGTTTTTCTGAAAACATGCGGGATCAAAGGATAGAATATTTTCTGTAAAGATGCGGATGATAAAATATCAGGGAAAGGAAGATGAAAATTGTTGAAAATGCATAAAAATGAATGTTGATATTAAGCGCAATACACAAAGATGCAAAAATATGTTGACATAGTTACTCGAGTAAGCTAAAATAATACATAGTTACTCGAGTAACTAATTGTATTTTGAGGATAACAATAATTTCAGTATAAGGTGGATAAAATAATGTCTGCCAGATAAGGGAGGCAAAAGTATGGGTGAGCATGTCTTTTTAGAAATGTCAAATATCAGTATGACATTTCCGGGAGTAAAGGCGCTTGATCAAGTAAGCTTAAATATCCGTGAGGGAGAAGTGCATGCTTTGATGGGAGAGAACGGAGCCGGAAAATCGACACTGATCAAGATCATATCCGGAGTACAGCAGCCAGATCCGGGCGCAAAGATCCTTATGGACGGAAAAGAGGTTGAATTCCCGAATGTTCATGCAAGTATTAAACTGGGTATTAATGCGATTCATCAGGATTTAAGCCTGTTTCCAAATCTGACAGTAGCAGAAAATATCTATTTGGGCCGTTCGAGAAAAGGAAAAATAGATTGGAAAGAATGCGACAGGATAGCAGTGGATGCATTGGAACGCTTATCAGTGGAAATGGACATTCACGAATTGCTTGGAAATCTGAGTGTAGCGAAACAGCAGCTTGTGGCGATCGCCCGTGCAATTTCTTTGAGCTCCAGATTATTGATCATGGATGAGCCGACGGCTACGTTATCTTTCAGCGAAGTGCGGATGCTTTATGAGATCATAAGAAAATTAAAGAAAGAAAATATTGCGATTCTTTTTATCAGTCATAAACTGGATGAAGTATTTGAAGTCTCAGACAGAGTTACTGTACTGAAGGATGGAAAATATGTAGGTTGTAAAAACATAGAAGAATTAAATGAAAGTACACTTGTCCGGATGATGGTAGGCAGATCCGTATCTTATGAGGCGTTGAATCAGGAATCTTATGCGGCGGAAAAAATTCTGGAGGTTAAAAATATTTCGAAAGAAGGCAATTTCAAAGATATTTCTTTTACGCTGCATAAAGGGGAAATTTTAGCATTTACCGGATTGGTAGGAGCCGGAAGGAGCGAAACGGTTAAGGCATTGTTTGGCTTGAACCCACCGGATGAAGGGGATATTTTTATATGCGGAGAGAAAGCGGAACTGAAAAAAGTTTCTCAGGCTATGAAACATAAAATAGCATTTATTCCGGAAGACAGACATCAGGAGGGTTTGATCCTGAATATGTCAATGAGAGATAATATCACATTGTCTATTCTGACAAAACTTTTAGACAGGCTGGGCTTTACAAACGGCAGGAAAATAGAGGATATATCAAAAGAATATGTAAATACCCTGAACATAAGGCCGGGGCAGATAGACAAGATGGCAAAAAATTTCAGCGGCGGCAATCAGCAAAAGATTGCAGTAGCCAAATGGCTTGTAACAAAGCCGGATATTCTGATCATCGATGAACCTACGCATGGCGTCGATATAGCTTCGAAAACAGAAATTCACAAGCTGTTAAAAAGTCTGGCAAAAGAAGGAATGGCTATTATCATGGTTTCTTCGGAGTGGCAGGAAGTATTTGCACTCAGTGACCGTGTTATCGTGATGCGGCACGGAAGAATTGTACATGAGGACTCCACCAAAGACGGAGATCAGAATCTGATGATGGAAAAAGCAATTCTTGGGGAGGGAAGAGCATGAAAAAATTATTGGAGAGAAGGGAGACAAGCGTATTTCTGATATTAGCGGTTTTATGTATAGGTCTGACAATTTATTCACCTGCGTTTTTGTCCTATACCAATATCAAAAATGTGCTGGTCAGCAACACTGCCCTGGGAATTATGGCGGCTGGTATGACATTTATACTGATCCCAGCCGGTATCGATGTTTCCGTGGCAAGTCAGATGATGTTTTCAGCCACCTGGCTTGCGCTGCTTGCCGAGACACCTGCAGGAAATCCTGTAACGCTTGTGCTGGCAGCGCTCGTGATCGGTCTGTTTACCGGTGCAGTCAATGGTTTTTTGATCTCACGTTATAACATTCATCCGATCATTATTACATTAGGAACAAACAGTATTTACAGGGGAACGATCCTTGTAATAACAAATGGAAGATGGCTGATGAATCTTCCCAAATATTTCACGGCTTTTTCCAAAACAGTCTTTGGGATTCCGCTGCCTGTCGTATATGCACTGGTGATATTCCTTGTTTCGGGCTATTTGTTAAAGCATACATATTTCGGACGTTCCATCTATGCTATGGGTGGCAATCGGGAAGCAGCGAGATATGCAGGCGTGGACTTAAAGAAAACGGTATTTTTGACTTATACTTACACCGGGGTCTTATGTGGCATTGCAGGTTTGGTATTGGACAGTATTTTAGGTAACTGTCAGCCTTCCGGTTCCAATGGCTGGGAGATGAGTGTTATTGCGGCGGCTGTTATAGGAGGAACCAATATTTTAGGAGGCTATGGAACAATAGGAGGGACGGTAATAGGTGTCCTGATGATGGGAGTGATTGAAAACGGTCTGGTAGTTGCCCATGTTCCGACCTATTGGCAGAAACTGGTATATGGCCTGATCATTATTGTAACAGTAACGATTGATGTACTGCGTAAGAAAAAAGCGGATTCCAGAAAACAGATGATCGAAATTGACTAAGGAGGAAGTGGAAATGGAAAAAATGAAACAGTTTAAGCTTTCGCTGAATGGAATCGTGCTGTTTGCGGCATTTCTGGGAATCGTGGTGATCGGAGCCGTGGTAAATGAAAATTTCCTGACGATTAGAAATATTCTGTCAATTTTTCAACAAATGCCGGAAATGGGAATCATGGCGATAGGACTGACGATAGTGATCATCACCGGCGGAAACGATCTGGCATCCGGTACGACTATGGGGCTGTGTGCGGTAATATCCGGTTTGTGCCTGACGTCAGGTATGCCGATCGTGCCGGCATTGCTGATCAGTGTGACAGCGGCTGTTGCCTGCGGAAGCTTGAATGCCTTTCTGGTGGCAGTGATCGGGATACCGCCTATGATCGCTACATTAGGAACACAAATGTTTTTTTATGGAGCGGCATTGGTGCTGAGCAAAGGGAATTCGATTTCCAATATACCGAGGGAGTTCTATTTTCTTGGACAGGATAAGATTGCGGGAATACCGCTGCAGGCATTTATATTAATCATTCTGACGGTTATTCTGGCAGTTGTGCTGAAAAGAAGAGTATTTGGAAAACATTTATTTGCGATCGGAAACAATTCCAAGGCCAGCACTTATTCCGGAGTTCAGACAGAAAAGGTATTGTTTATGGCCTATATCAGCTGTTCCGTGCTGTGCTGTATTGCGGGTAATATTCAGGTGTCGCGGGTGGCGACTGCGAGGGCGGATATGGGATATTCCTTCTTAATGCCATGCATTTCGGCGGTTGTTTTAGGCGGCACAAGTATTGACGGCGGAGTAGGAGGTGTAGGAGGGACGGTAGCAGGCGTGCTGATCTTTGCAATGATCAGTAATATTATGAATCTGGCTGGAATTTCTTCTTTCTGGCAGCAGCTGGCAACCGGAGGCATTCTCATTCTTGTGGTGGTGTTCAATAAGATTACCGAGAATCACAAATTGCAGCGTAAAAAAAATACCGGTAAAGCCGACGATTGATTTAGTGGGAAGACAGGATATAAAGATGGAGGCAATTAACTCAAAATATATAAAATAAAGGAGGTATAGCTATGAAAAAGAGAATTGCATGGTTACTGGTTATGGGAATGTGTGCAGGACTTTTAGCGGGATGTGGCGGACAGAGTGATACTGCTGAGGAGACGGCGGATCCGGGGACAGAGGTAAGTGAAAGCGCACAGGAGGCGCCTGAAGAAGGCGGGACGGGAGGATACACGATAGCGCTTATCCCGCAGCAGGTAGGCATTCCTTATTTCGAGACTTCCGGTGTATGGGGACAAAAGGCGGCAGAGGATTTGGGCTGTGAGGTGATCTATACCGGACCGACTACAGGAGATGCCGCAAGTCAGGCTAATATCGTTCAGGATATGATAACAAGAGGAGTAGACTGTGTTGCGATTTCTCCGTTGGATGCAAGTGCTATCGAACCGGTATTAGAGCAGGCAAAGGAAGCCGGAATCCTTGTGATCACCTGGGATTCGGATGTAAATAACACGGATCTTCGTGAAGTTTATGTCAACTGCTGTTCTGAGCAGGTACTGGGCGAGCACTTGATGGAACGTTTTGCACATTACATGGGAGAAGAAGGCGACTATGCAATCATAACAAGTGTTTTGACGGCACAAAACTGCTCTGCATGGGCAAAATACGCAACAGAGTATCAGGAGGCTAATTATCCGAATATGAACAGGGTGGCATATGAGCCCTGTGATGATGATCAGTCCAAAGCATATTCTATCACACAGAACCTGATGACCGCTTATCCGGACTTAAAGGGGGTACTGGGGGTAACAACTCCGGCACCGCCGGCAGCAGCACAGGCAGTAGGTGAAGCGGGGAAAAACGGAGAAGTTATTGTTAGTGGTGTAGTAGAAGCTTCAGCGGCTAAAGCGTATCTGGAAGACGGTTCCATGCAGGAGGCAAATATCTGGCATCCCGGTAAGCTTGGGTATCTGGCGATCTATACAGCAAAAACGATCCTTGACGGCGGATCGATCGAAGATGGACAGGATGTGCCGGAGGTTGGAGTGGTTGAAGTAAAAGATGATCAGATCATCATGACAGAACTGTTGGATATCACAATGGAAAATGTAGATGAATTTGATTTTTAAGATATGAAAAAAGGCTGTCGTTCATAAAAATACGGCAGCCTTTATAAAAGGAGTTAAAAAGCTATGAGTGGAAAAAGATCCTGGTATATTGTAGACGGATATCGTCCGCCTGAGAGACAGGGAGGAGCTGATGACTATCAGGGGCATGAATGTATCATGATACTGAATTGTAATGATGAAGATGCACATGTGAAGATAGATGTATATTTTATGGATAAGCCGCCGGTGCTCGGAATAGAATATACCGCTCCTGCCAGACGGATCAGTGCATTTTGCAGTGATGATAGGAAAGTATTCGGAGAACTGAAGCTGGGGATAGGGGAACAGTATTCCCTGAATATTACAAGCGATATCGGAATCGTTGTGCAGTACGGAAGAATGGATATCAATCAGCCCAATTTATCATATTTGGCAACATTGGGGTTTGCGGAGGGATAATGCAGATGGAAAAGATCAAAATCTCATTAAAGGAATTTGAAAACAGGATTCAGAGATTAAAGAAAAAAATGGAAGAGCAGGAAATGGATGCGCTGTTTGTTTACGGGGACGAGTACAGAAAAGAAAATCTGCGCTATATGTCTAATTATTGGCCCATCTTTGAACGGGGCGGCCTTTTGGTGGGAAAGAATACAGACCCCATTGTGCTTTGTGCGCCGGAGGGAGAAGAAGTGGCAAAAGAGATGAGTGTCTGGACGGATATACGGCTGCTGCCTGATTTCCTGTGTGTGACTGTACCGGATGAAATAGAATATCCGTTGGCACATTACAGCAGTTTCCAGAAACTGGCACAGGAAATAAGGGAAAAAGGTGAATTGAAAAAACTGGGAATCGTCGGAAAAGATGCAATGTCAGTGGACTTATATCATTCCATCGAAACAGCATTCGAGGCAGAGATCGTAAATTGTAATGATTTTCTATATGAACTTCGTAAGGAGAAAAGCCCGGATGAGGTGGCATGCCTTAAGGAAGCGGCGAGAATAGCAGATATTGGTTTTAAGGCGATGATGCAGTCGGATTTGATCGGGATGACAGAGTTAGAGGCGGCAGGGATTGCAGAAGCAGCAGCAAGGAAAGCGGGCGCAGAGCATATTATTTTTCAGATTTTTGGAAGCGGGGAGAGAACACATCGCATTGTGGGACGTCCTACAGATAAGGTGATTGAAGACGGGGATATGATCATGTGTGCGCTGGCGGTTCAATATGAAGGCTATGTTGCGACCTGTGAAATGCCCTTTGCAGTTGGGAATTACTCGAAAGAAACAAAAAAAGTTATTGATGTGCTTGTAAGGGCCCTGAAGGCGGGGATACCTTATTTGAAGGCAGGAGTTCCAATGAAGCAGTTTGTGCAGGCTGTTAAGAATGTGTATAAGGAAGAGGGCTTATCAAAATATGATGTGTATCCGCCGCTTCATGGAATCGGCTGTGCGGAGGCAGAGTCACCTTACCCGGATGAAAATACGGAAGCGGTCTTCAGGGAGGGAATGACGGTAAATACGGATATCAGCTTGTTTGGCATGCCGGGCGGATCCAACAGGATTGAGGAAGGGTTTGTTATAACAAAAGAAGGGGCGGAGTCATTGTCACCGTTTATAAATGCCTGCTGTAAAGAATGGAAGTAAAAAATAAATAATAGGGAATAAAGGAGTTTAACTATGAAAATTCGAATAGAGGATCAGGAATTCAGGGAAAGAGTTTATAAAACACAGGAGGTAATGAAGCAGGAAGGTATAGATCTGCTCTTGGCATATGGCAATGAAGCGGAGCCACAGTATGTAAGATATTACTCCGATTACTGGCCGTCTTTTGAATCTGCGGGAGTTTTGATGGCAGCAGAAGGCGATCCACTCCTGATCATTGGTCCGGAGAGCGGTACCTATGCCGGAGATGTATCCAGGATCAAGAAGATAAGGAAGCTTCTCTGTTTCAGGGAATCTTCAGAACCGGAATACCCGGGGGCAGAACTGGACGATTTCATATCTGTGATGAAGGAGGCGGCAGAGGGCAGGAAAATAAAGAAACTGGGCATAGCCGGAAGCTGCCTGATCACACATGTTATTTATGAGGCACTGCAGGAGGCTTTGCCCGAGGTTGGAAATCCTGAGGTTGTAAAAGCTGATTTACTGATTTCTAAAATCAGAGCAAATAAATCTCCTGCGGAAATCGCGTGTATGAGAGAAGCCTACCGGATCACGCAGCTTGCAATGAAGAAAGTAGTGGAGAATATTCATGTCGGGATGACAGAAAATCAGGTGAAGGGAATAGCCATGTCTGTTATTTACGAAGAGGGAGGAGAAGGAGAGGCTTATCCGTTCTGGATCTTGACCGGCAGAGGCTCCAACCAGGCAATCAGCAGATGCCGCAATAAAGTGATCGAGGAAGGCGATCTGGTACATATACAGGTTGGAACCCGCTATGAAGGATATGCATCTACGATGGGGCGGCCGGTAGTGATGGGAAAGGCAAATGAACTGCAGCGAGGTATCATTGAAGCGGGTCTGGCGGCACAGCGGGCGATTCTCGAGATCGCAAAAGCGGGAATCAATGCAAAAAAAGTGAGCGATGCACATTATAATACGTTAAAAGAATTGGGATATGAAGGGCATATTTTATACGGTCCGTGCCACGGAACAGGATTGATGGAAGGCGAGTATCCCTGGATCGAATCCAATTCCGACTATTTACTGGAAGAAGGAATGACATTCTGCACATGTATCTATCTCGGTGATGACAAAAATCAGATCGGCATGCGGATCGAGGACGGTTTTCTGATCACAAAAGACGGTACAGAATCTTTTTCGGACTATCGCAGAGAAGTGATAGAGATCTGCAGATAAGGAAAACAAAGGTCCGGTAATCTCTTTAAAAAAGTCCCGGAGCATTTTTGAATGCTTCAGGACTTTTTCCCGGTATAGACTGTTTGCGGGTATACGGCAGCAGATTTATAATGATATATTTCTGTATATCTGTCAGATTACAAAATGTGAGATATAATGATTCAACATCAGAAGAGAAACACCGATAGCCGAAGACTGCCTCTTATGCCTGCCCGGTGAAATATAGGAAACATCGGTATCAAATATACTGTAACTGCGGGCTTTCTGGAAGAATTCACCGGGATATTGTGCGATATATCCCCCGATATATCCGCCGAGAATCACGTTACAGTCATAAGCCATTCTAAGATTTGTGACAGCGACAGCAAGATCATCCAGATAGGTTTCCCGGCGTTTTTGGCATACTTCCTCGCCGGAGGCGAGGCGTTCAAAAAAATCCTCTATACGATCCTCCTCTTGATCGAGCAGAACATGTGCGGAACAGTAGGCATCCAGACAGCCTGCCTTACCGCAGTAGCATACCTTTCCGCCCGCGCGGTGCCTTCTTGAAATCCGTTAATCCTGCAGGCCGGCAGACAGCTGCTGATACTTTTTCCGGTAAAAGAAAATGGAGAGCATTGTGGCAATGCTCCAGCCGATTGGCCAGGAACACCAGATGCCTGTCGCGGAATTTGTTATAGCGGACAGAACGAAGGACAAAACCACACGCAGGATAAGGTCGGTGAAGGTTGCTGCCATAAACTGTTTCATAGCGCTGGTGCCGCGGAGAATGCCGTCGGCGACCAGTTTGGCGGAAACTGCAAAATAGAAAGGCGACAGTATCCATAAAAACTGCCTGCCGGCCGCCAATGCCGCAACAGACCCCTTTTCCATGAACAGAAGGAGCAGGTATCTTCCAAAGAATATGTAAAGGATGCAGAGCGGAATACACAGGCACCACACCATTTTAACCCCTGCACGGAAGCCCTCCCTGATCCGGTCATATTTACGTGATCCCAGATTCTGGGCAGAGAAATTAGAGATCCCGTTGCCGATCGTGGTAAAGGATGTAATGACAAGATTGTTAAGTTTTACTGCGGCAGAGTAACCTGCCATGACCGAAGGGCCGAACCCGTTGATGACACTCTGGATCAGAATATTTCCGACAGAAATGAAACTTTGCTGCAGAATGCTCGGGATAGCGATGACCAGAATATTTTTCAGGAGATTTCTGTCAAATATCGGCGCTTTTTTCTGAACCTGAATTTTTTTCAGCCTGTTCCATACAGCAAGAACGGCCAGGATACAGCTGACCCCCTGGCACAAAAAGGTTGCCCAGGCAACGCCTGATACACCCATCTGAAATACTTTTACAAACAGGATATCCACGGCAATATTGGATGTGGAGGATACTGCCAGAAAATAAAAAGGGGTTTTGGAATCGCCCAGCGCTGAAAAAATACCCGTTGCAATATTATAGAAGAACAGGAAGGGAAGCCCCAGGATATAGAGTTCCAGATACAGTTTGGAATCATACAGTATTTCGGACGGCGTATGAATCAGACTTCCGCAGGCGTCCGGATCAGGTGAAGCAGCGGGCTGCATCCCAGAATACCGGCGAGCATTAACACACCGCAGAGAAAGGCACTGAAAATGCAGGCTGTGGACACGGCGGTTTTCAGTCTGATATAATCTTTTGCGCCAAACAATTGTGAGACAATGACGGAACATCCCATATTACAGCCAAATGCGAAAGCGATAAAGATCAGTGTGATCTCATAACTGTTTCCGACTGCCGCCAGGGCATTTTCTCCAATGAATTTACCTGCCACCAGAGAGTCGGCGATATTGTAAAGCTGTTGAAAGATGATGCTGCCGAACAGAGGGAGGCAGAA
>OFFZ01001365.1_pt1 | contig 13564 bp, 12 predicted proteins | sample 1521631 | NCBI WGS metagenome assembly OFFZ01 (sample SAMEA3504102, study PRJEB24116) | mouse gut metagenome | biome: mouse gut; feature: mouse-associated habitat; material: faeces | place: Denmark | collected 2011 | reverse complement strand
AATATTTCTTATAGGAATGGACGAAGCCGGTATGGGAATGAACCATCAGGACAGCTATTGGAAGCGGTATATTTCCAATGTATACGAGTCTGTGCAGGAAGTTCTAATTGATTTAATAAAAATATGTGATTCCAATAATTTAAATTTAATTTTTAAACCTCATCCTGGTAATAAGATACAGAATATTCCGGGGGACGATTTAAATAAGGTTGTTTATGTTAAAGATGCTTCCATTGATGAATTAATTCAAATTTCAGATGTAATGGTGAGTATTGCGTCTGCAGTGGATTATAAGGTGCTGATGTATGGAAAACCGTTGATACAGGTTGGGGAAACGGGTTTAAAGGGTAAGGGATGTTCGTATGAAGTGACAAGCAGGGGCCACATGGAGTCGGCTGTTTTGAATGCGCTGGTGGCTGGAATGACAGCGGAACAGATAAGAAATTATGACCAGGTTCTTGCAAAGCTTTTAAAATCATTGGGCTGCCCAGCATCTCCGGATAGCACAAAATATCAACTTCTTCCTCCTTTGCTTTTTCCAAGATGGAAACGGCATTTACTTTCCGAATTTCCAAATCCGAAACAGCTTCCACCTGAAACACGCAATTCTCTTTCTCTTCATATATAAGAGTCAGTTCCGCTCCGTCATACAAAGGGGTTAATCCAATCCGCAGAGCCTGCCTCTCCAAAGCACGCTGAAATATGGATTCTCTTATAAAAATATGACTGACACAAAACCCTGTCGCCCTATGAAAAGTCTTTGTATCTATAAAATAGAAATGATTCAGCAGATGATTCAGACTGTAGCTTGAGTTTTTCGCTTTACCTTTATGCTCCCAACTGCAGTAGCATCTTGGAAGCAGCTGTATCTCCTGTTCCTTCCAATTATCGTTTAAACCAAAAATTTCCTCATATTCCGTAGTATAATTTCGTAAGGAAAGGGCTAAACACGAATCCAGCTTATTTAGAAATTCAGCCAGCAAAAGAAAATTTTCTTCTTCTAAACAACTTTTCGTAAATCCTTCTATCTTTTCAATTATTTTTTCAGAAATACCATATGGATAAGAAATTTCTTTTGGATTCCCTTCTTTTATAAATTCCGGAAAATAATTTGATAAAAATCCATCAAATTCCTCTCTCTTCTTTTGTGATATTGTAAAAAAATTTCGGATAAATCTATTATCCGTATTCTCCAAAAGCTCCCTTATCATAATCGCCATCATATCATAAAGGGTTTTCCTTTGAGACATATTATCACCTTCTTTACTTCAAGATATCACAAATTTTAAAAAAAGTAAAGAATTGTTTAGTGATTGTTTAGTTCTATTCACATAAAAAAATCCTCTTCACACACAGCTTTTCAGTGCTTAGAAGAGGATTTCATCAAATCATTTATTATTTTACCAAAAGGGATTTCCCTGTCATCTCCTCCGGCTGCTCCATGCCCATCAGCTCTATCAGCGTGGGAATGATATCTGCCAGACAGCCGCCCTCACGCAGCTTGTAGGCCGGATCCGCATTTACCAGAATAAAGGGCACCGGATTGGTGGTATGTGCCGTAAAAGGCGCGCCTGTGCCGTAGTCCACCAGCTGCTCCGCATTGCCGTGGTCCGCGCAGATAAACATCTGACCGTCCACCTCTTTGATAGCCTCCACAGCCTTGCCGACGCACTCATCCACTGCCTCCACAGCTTTGACAGCCGCCGCCTCAATTCCCGTATGGCCTACCATATCCGGGTTGGCGAAATTGATGATAATCACGTCGTACTTCCCGGAACGAATCGCCTCCGTCAGCTTATCGCATACGCCGTAAGCGCTCATCTCCGGCTGCAGATCATAAGTAGCCACCTTGGGAGACTTCACCAGAATACGGTCTTCACCCTCATTCGGCTCCTCCACGCCGCCGTTGAAGAAGAAGGTAACATGAGCGTACTTCTCCGTCTCGGCAATGCGCGCCTGGGTCTTGCCATGGGCCGCCAGGTACTCGCCGAAGGTATTATGAAGCTCTACCTTGTGGAAAGCAACCAGCTTATTTGGAATGGTTACGTCATATTCCGTAAAGCATACATAGGTCAGATCCAGCTTTTTCTCTCTTGCAAAGCCTGTAAATTCGTCGTCACAGAATGCTCTTGTAATCTCTCTTGCGCGGTCGGGACGGAAGTTGTAGAAGATAATGGAGTCTCCGTCCTGAATGGTTGCCAGAGGCTTTCCATCCCTCATCACAACGGCCGGCACTACAAACTCGTCGTTGACTCCCTGCTCATAGGAAGCTGCAATGGCGCTGACGCCGTCCGCAGCCTCCACGCCCTCGCCCTTTGTGAGAGCCTTGTAAGCAAGCTCTACGCGGTCCCAGCGGTTATCACGGTCCATCGCGTAGTAACGTCCCATAACGGAGGCAACCTCGCCTACGCCGATCTCCGCCATCTTATCTGTCAGCTCCTGTACATAATCCTTGCCGGATGCGGGCGGTGTATCGCGGCCGTCCAGGAAGCAGTGTACATAGACCTTTTTAAGTCCGTGACGCTTTGCCAGTTCCAAAAGGCCGTAAATATGAGTATTGTGGCTGTGTACGCCGCCGTCGGACACAAGTCCGTACATATGGAGAGCGGAATCTTTCGCCTTCGCATTCTCCACGGCCTTTACCAAGGCTTCATTTTCAAAAAATACGCCGTCCTCAATCTCCTTGGTGATACGAGTCAGCTCCTGGTATACGATACGGCCTGCGCCCATATTCAGATGCCCTACCTCGGAATTGCCCATCTGTCCGTCGGGAAGTCCAACAGCCAGTCCGCTTGCATTGCCCTTTACAAAGGGGCACTCCGCCATCAGCTTATCCATCACCGGGGTCTTTGCCTCGGCCACCGCATTGCCGTCTACCTTTTCATTCAGGCCGTAGCCGTCCAAAATCATCAATACTGTCGGTTTCTTACTCATTGCTCTTCTCCACCTCTGCTATTGCTGCTTTTTTCATGGGAATCCTGCAGTTCCGGTTGCTTCCGAACTCTACAATCACATCATCCTCGGTAATGTCAATCAGAACGCCGTAAAATCCGCTGGTTGTCACTACCACATCGCCTACCTCCATCGTGGAAAGCATGGCGTTGACGCGCTTCTGCTCCTTCTTCTGGGGACGGATTGCCATAAAGTACATCATGGCGCCAATCAGCACCACATACATAATGATTACTTCAAATCCCATAGCTCCTCCGCCGCCTGTTGCCAGTAAATTCATATAATTTCCTCCTAAAATTGACCCTGACCGCGGCTTTTTGAAACCCGGCGGATCTTCTCCTTAGCTTTAAGGCTGTTGCAGAGCTTTGGCCTCAAAGCACTATTACCATACTAGCACAATACGGAATCTTTGGTCAAGGGTGTATAGTATTTTCTTCCTATTATAAACCATAACAGTTTACTTCTGTCATTTTATCGAATCAGGTTCCGCCTCTGCTCATCCGCTCAAGCTTCTCCTTTTTATAAGCCCCGTAACGCCCTTCCTCAATAGCCGTACGAATCTCCGTCATCATGGTATTGTAGAAATACAGATTGTGCAGCACACAGAGCCGCATACCCAGCATTTCCTTTGCTTTCAGAAGATGGCGGATATAAGCCCTGCTGTACCGCCGGCAGGCAGGACACTGACATCCCTCCTCAATGGGCCGTTCGTCCAGCTCGTACTTTGCATTGAAAAGATTAATTTTCCCATAATTTGTATATAAATGACCATGACGGCCGTTCCGGCTCGGGTACACGCAGTCGAAGAAATCCACACCCCGATCCACGGCCTCCAGAATATTTGCCGGCGTTCCCACTCCCATCAGGTAGGTGGGCTTGTCCTCCGGCAGATAAGGCACCGTTTCTTCTATAATATGATACATTTCCTCATGGCTCTCCCCCACGGCCAGTCCGCCGATGGCATAGCCGTCCAGATCCATTTCCGCTATCTGCTTTGCATGTTCGATTCGGATATCTGCAAAAATAGCGCCCTGGTTAATTCCGAATAAAAGCTGCTCCCGGTTAATGGTATCCGGCAGTGCGTTAAGGCGCTTCATTTCCGCCTTGCACCTTCCAAGCCACCGGGTCGTCCGGGCCACGGAGCGCTCCACATAATCCCGCTCCGCCAGAGCCGGGGCGCACTCGTCAAAGGCCATTGCAATCGTGGAAGCGAGGTTTGACTGAATCCCCATGCTCTCCTCCGGCCCCATAAATATCTTTCGGCCGTCCACATGAGAATGAAAATATACGCCTTCCTCCTTGATTTTCCGCAGAGAGGCCAGGGAAAATACCTGGAATCCGCCGGAGTCCGTGAGTATGGGCTTATCCCAGGACATAAATTTATGTAAACCTCCAAGTTTCTTTACAATCTGATCCCCCGGGCGCACATGAAGGTGGTAGGTATTGGACAGCTCAATCTGAGTGCCTATGCCCTCCAAGTCCGACGTGGCGACTGCGCCTTTGATGGCCGCCGCTGTTCCCACGTTCATAAAAACAGGCGTCTGCACTGTGCCGTGTACGGTAGTCAGCTCCGCTCTCTTTGCATTTCCGTCTTTTTTTAAAATACGATACATTTATTTCAGTCCCCTTGCTTTCAATTCTTTCATTATCCGCTTGTAAACGGGAATATCCACTCCATAATCCGCTGCCAGTCTTTCCACCTCATAGACCAGGCCCTCAATCTCGGACGCATTTCCCCTGGCAATGTCTCTTTGCATGGAGGTTCCAGCCTCGGGGCTTAAGTCCGCAAGGATCTTCAGATTCGCCTCCACAATGTCTGCCTGAAGCCCCAGCTCCATAGCCTCGGCAAGAGCCTGAAGCTCCTTTACCATAGCAATAAAGGTTTTTCTTGGCTCCCCTTCCTTCTGGAACGCTCCGGCCTGGGCATGAAAATACTCCCCTGCCGCCGCCATAGGGCTTACATAGGTAAATTTCTTAAAGGCGTCCCGTTTTACCTGATCCGTATAATCTCCGTAAATGCCTGACTCATCGAGATCCCTCTTTACCTGACTAAGTTTTTTAAGCTGCTCCTCTCCCGCCTGCTGCCCCGGACGAAGCCCATAAACCACCCGGAAAATATCGCCGCCGTGGGTAATCTCCCCCGGAGCGGAAATATGGGCCGCCACATAGATACAGCCGTCCGTCACCGTCAGCTCCGGAAATTCCCTTTGAAGCCTCTCTCCTGTGCCGAAAATATTCAAAACCGGGATCACAATGGTTTCGCTGACTGCCGTGCGGCGTATCAACTCCGCGGCTTCATGCAGGGAGTAGCCTTTTACGCATACAAAGAGCACGTCCGGCGTATCCTGATATTCTTCCATCCTCATTGCCTTTACCGGATGGAGGGTAAAATCTCCCTTTGCCGTGTGCTTCATGGTGATTCCTTTTTCCTGCAATGCTTTTAAATGGGCGTTTCTGGCCAGAAATACTACATCCTTGCCGGCCTTTGCTAAAAATGCTCCTATGCTCCCGCCTACGGCGCCGGAGCCTGCTATTACATACTTCATTTCTCTCTCCTATTTTAAGTCGCTGCGCGACGGCACTAAAGGGTAAAGTCGCTTCGACACACTGTGATGAGAGGAACTTTTATTCGAAAGGGCACTCATAAAAGTTCCTCTCGTGCGCCTTTGCGACTTTACCGATATAGTCGCTGCGCGACAGCACTAAAGGGTAAAGCCGCTTCGACACACCTGTGATTTTTACCCTTGTGTATTTCCCTGTGCCGTAAAAATGTATACCGGATTCTGACCCATCATCAGCTGATACCGGCCCAGGGTCTTTGCTTTTGACAACTGCACCTGCACGGTTTCCACCTGAGAAAACGGCAGCTCCTTCAGGCATTGCGCCGTCTCACCGATGGTTTCCAGGGTTACGGCGTTTATTATCACCCGGATACCTGGGTTTTTCTTAAGCAGCAGCTCAAGTATCTCCCTCAGATTCCCGGAGGAGCCGCCGATAAATGCGTGAGTAGGAGCCGGAAGTTCTGTCAATGCCTCCGGTGCGATGCCTTCGATCACCTCAATATTGGAAACCCGGAATCTTCGGGCGTTTTCCTCAATAAGACGGACGGACTCTTTCTCTTTTTCAATGGCCCATACCATCCCTTCCGATGCCTGCAATGCCATTTCCACGCTGACAGAGCCGGTTCCGGCGCCGATGTCGTAGATAAGGGAATCCCGGCGCAGTCCGAGCTTTGCCACGGAAAGGCAGCGGATTTCGCTCTTGGTCATAGGCGCCTTTCCCCGGATAAATGCCTCGTCCGGGATGCAGGAAGGAATCCTCCCTTCATAATCCGGGTTTTCGATAAGCGCCGCACAAAGTCCGTCAAAAGAACCCTGCTGAAGCTCCCCCGGCCTTCCCTTTGTAATGCGCTCCTCCGAATAGCCAAGCCGCTCTCCCACATAGATCACCACATGTTCCAGGCCATAGCGGAGAAGCTCTTCACACAATGCCTGCACATTGTCCTTTCCTCCGAGAAGGGTAAAGGTGCGGAAATGTTCCCGTACAGCTCCTATGAGATTGGTCTTCCGTCCGTGAATACTTACCAGCTTCACATCCTCCCAGGCAATCCGAAGCTTACTGCACAGATAGGATACGGAGGAAATGCCGGGCAGAAGTTCGGTCCCTATTCCTTCTTTTTCAAATGCTGTAATCAACCTTTTTGCATTGCTGTAAAATCCCACATCCCCGGACAGGGCTACCGCAATGTTCCGGTACTCCGGGTGTTCGCGGAGATAAGTAAGCATTTTGTCCGGGTCGTAGGCGTCCAGTACAGGTTTTTGTAAAATGCTGAGGTTCTCAAGCATCCGTCCTGCACCCAGGATACAGTCGGACTTTTCAAAGACTGTCCACGCCTCTATTGTCATATTCGCCTGAGGCCCCATGCCGATTCCTACCAGAAAAGCACGCCTTTCTCCGTCTCCATTGATTACTATCCCGGCAGTTTCGAGATTTTTATGAGATTCATTTTCAGGATAACTTGTTAAGGAAAATCGCTTACGCAAAAGTTCAATCCCTTCTTCCACGGAAATCCCTTCCTGCTCCGCAGGTCTCCCGATAAGCACTACCTTCGCTCCTGCCTCCCTTGCCGCCGCAAGCTTTTCCCCAAAACCGCCCTCTTTTCCCGATTCCTTGGTCACAAGCCAGGAAGCCTTAAACTGGCGCAGCATAGCCGTATTCATTTCCCTGGAAAACGGCCCCTGCATACAGATAAGGTGCTGCCCGCGAAATCCAAGACCCTGACAATGCTCCACCACCTCCGCAGACGCCAGAACCCGGGCATAGACGCGCTCCTGGTAATCTGACAGGCTTGTAAAATGATGAAGCTCCTTGCTTCCGGTAGTCACCAGAATACGCCCTGTGGTTTTTTCCAGACAGGCGACTGCTTCCTTCACACTTCCCACGGTTATACAGTCTTCTCTTGTTTCTTCTCCCCTGGCATCCTCAGGGCGGATCAACCGCAGATATTCGCAGCCTGCTTCTTCACAGGCAGCACGTATGTTGTGAGATACCTCTGCGGCATAGGGATGGGTCGCATCCAGTACCAAGGGGCAGTTCTCCGCCTTCAAAAGCTGTGCCATTTCCTCCCTGGTCAGACGGCCTTGGTGTATATGAAGATGCTCTCCCTCCCTCACCAGAAGACTTCCGTATTCGGTAGCTACACAGGCCAGGACCTCCAGTCCTTCCCCGGAAAGCCACTCGCTGAGAAGGCGTCCCTCCGTTGTTCCTGCAAATATAATAATCTGTTTCATAACATGCCTCTATTCCTGTTTCAAGTTTTTTAGTGCGAAACCGCATCCTTTTACGATTTCTGTGCATCAGTTATCATAAGGGGGGGGCCAAGCCTGCCTGGTGGATTCCTTGTAATCTTGCAAAGTGCATTACCGGCTGCAGAGTGAACAGTAACCAAGCCATTGCTGTTTTCTGGCTCCGCTTAAAACTGTACTACATAATTCTCCAATGCAATAGCCACCGTGACACCATTTTCCGCTATCTTTCCCTGAATCAGACTTGTCCGGCCGGAAGCTTTGAGAGCGCTGCGCTCACACACATTTCCCAGGCCGGTAACCTCCTTTACAAACGGAGATTCGGAAAAACCCTCCTCACAAGTCACCGCCTCAAGCTCCTCTTTGCTATAGGTGAGAAACGCCGCGTCATAAGCCTCGCAGAATTTCCGAAGCCCCGGCTCCTCCTTTTTTAAGTCGATGGAACCTACTTTTTTGATGCTGTGCATGGAAAATTGATTCTGTGCCATAACCTTTTTTACCACAGCTTCAATCTGCTCCTTTGAGGTCCCCTTTTTACAGCCAATCCCAAGGACCGCAATCTTAGGCACCAGATGAAGGGTCCGGGGAAACGGGTTGTAGCTGTCGTCTAGAGAAATACTGATTCCAAGGTCCTCCTGTTTTCCAAAAGCCGGTATGCCGTGCCGGGAACAGGCCCCCGCATTTCCGGTACGGACTGCCAGTTCTATCGGTATCTGCCCGGACAGCTCAAAGTCACTGTAAAGTCCTATGGTGCGGTTCTCCAGCACTTCTGCGGAAATCTGTTTGGCAAGCTTAAGATCATCCAGATACAAGCACTCTTTTCTTGCAAAGCTGTCCACGGAAAAGCGGCCGCCCGCGTCCGTAGCCGTAGTAATCACCGGAACCGCCCCGCAGATGGCGGCAAGCTCTTTGGTCAGCTCATTGGCGCCGCCCAGGTGCCCGGACAGCAGAGAAATCACAAATTTCCCCTGTTCATCCATGCACAGCACCGCCGGATCGGATGCCTTGCTCTCCACAAAAGGCGCAATGGCGCGGACCGCAATTCCGGCGGCTCCGATAAAAAGCAGGGCGTCACTGGCGGCAAACTGCTGCCTGGTCCAATCCTTTAGCGATCCCTCCAGTACAGGAATCCCCCAGGATGATGCTTCTTTTCCCTTTGCCCGGATTTCACATGCATTGCCTCTTGAATCCATGACTTCCCGTATTCTTTCCCCATGCCGGCAGCCGGCCCGGGTAAATGCAATGATGGCTAATCTCATATCTTTCTCCTATAAAAGTCGCAATATCTCCTCCGCATGCTCCGACTTTCCCAGGATTCCATGCTTCAATGAAAAAGTAATCACCCCGCAGGAAAATGCACCGCCGCTTCTGTGACTGACGTAAAATTCCATCCGCTCCATGAGGCGGTTCATAACTCCCTTCAAAAGCCCCGCATCCTTTAGAATATCCAAAGCTTCATCGGTAGTCACACAGTCCATAAGAGCCGCGGCCGTATCCTGACCGGCACCCAGTACCGCCGCATGGGAGGTGAGAATCTCCATTCTGGCATCTGCATTGCGGGAATGGGTATTCATAATTCCTCCGGCCAGCTTCACCAGCTTTCCGATATGCCCCGCAATCAGAACCCCCTGAAAGCCATACTCTGCCGCCGCATCAAGGGCTTCCCCCAAAAAGTTGCTGTATTTTACACAATTCTCTAACAGCTTCGGATTATATTCCTTAAGAAAATCCAGTCCGTAATTACCGGGGGCCAGTACCAGGTACTTATGACCCTGGGTATTTTGCATACGGATTTCCATGCGGATTGTCTCAATGAGAGCCGCTTCGCTCATAGGCTCCACAATTCCGCTTGTTCCAAGAACGGAAAGCCCTCCCTCGATTCCCAATCTGGGGTTAAAGGTTTTTTTTGCAAGCTCCCGGCCTTCCGGGATAGAGATGATAACGGAAATACCTCCCCCATACCCAAAACAGCGGCAGACCTCCTCCACGCCCTCCTGAATCATAGCCCGGGGAACGGAGTTGATGGCAGCGCTCCCCACGGACTGCTCCAATCCTTCCCTGGTTACACGGCCTACGCCTTCTCCGCCGTCAATTCGGATGCCTGCCTTCCCTGTCTTACACACCGAAGCATATATTTTAAGTCCGTCGGTTACATCCGGATCGTCTCCGGCATCCTTTTTAACGGCGCAGGAAACCGTATTTTCCGAATATTGAATATTGATATCCAAAACTTCCAGATTGAGCCGGATACCCTTTGGCGTCGTCAATTCCACATAAGGCACCGGCTTCCCTGTCAGAAGCATCTGCAGTGCCGCTTTCGCCGCCCCTGCCGCACAGGAGCCTGTCGTGTAGCCCAAACGCATTTTTTGATTGTTTTTGTAAATGTATTTCTCCAGCATCTGCTTCTATTCTTTCCCTATCTATATTCCGTGTAATCTGAGTTCCCTTAGGGGCAATCCTGCTCTTGAACACGCCGGCAGACTGAGCAGGGCTGTTTCTTAACCTTTTTTCACAAATACATATTCCCCTTTTGCCGACCTTTCCGCGCAATAGGAAAATCCCAGTCCGTCAAACTCTCGTACATCCTCCGGTTCTTCTATCTGTTGTTCCGAAAGCCACCGCACCATCTCACCCCGCGCCATCTTAGCCTCTGTTCCCTTCACCTTGATCTTTCCATCCTTCAGGCTCCCAAAAATGCAGGTCACGTACCGAATCTCCGGCTTAAGATAAGGTTCTATTGCTTTGGAATACTCCCTGGAAGCCAGATTCAGAATGACCCGATCCTCCCTTACCAGTTCCCGGTAAAGCCTGTCTCCCCAGAATGCGTAGAGATCCTTCGTCTCCCCAACCGAAAGCCGCGCCTGCATCTCCAGGCGGTAGGGCGTCACCCCGTGATCCGGCCGCAGCATTCCATAAAAACCGCTTAAGATCCACAAATGCTTTTTCACATATTCCCACTGTTCCCCGGTAAACACCTGAGGCGCCATATACTGATACTGAAGCCCCACATAAGAAAGCAGCGCCGGCGTCCGGCCATTTTCGGGATTCATGCAGGAATATCTCTGAAAATTTTCCTCCGTAATCTTCTCATTGGCCCGAAACAGTTCCCGAAGCTCTTCCCTGTTAAAAGTCCTCAGCCGGTTCAAGAGTTTTTTTGTTTCCTCCAAAAACAAAGGCCGTTCCCCTGATTCTATGGAATCCGTATCCACACGCATCTGCTTCGCCGGTGAAATGATAATCTGCATTCACTCGCTCCTCCCCAGCCGTCTTTTGATCTTGGCATCTACATATGAATTTCCCCGCTAAAAGCACACTATTTCAAATGCTCATAAGCCTCCACCTTCCCATCATTCCAACCGGGAAGCCCATCATACAAAGCAAACGCATACTGATAAAGCCCGTAAGCCGTCACCGCTCCCGTTCCCTCTCCCAGATGCATCCCTGCATGAATAGGAGCCTCCATTCCCAAGGCTTCCAGCATCAGCCGTCCGGCAGGTTCCGCGGAGCAGTGGGTCGGCACCATATAAGCCTTACATGCGGGAGCCAGAACAGCCGCACAGTAAGCCGCCACCGAGGAAATAAATCCGTCAATCAATGCCGGAATCCTGCAAAGGGCCGCACCGATATAACAGCCAATCATCCCCGCAATATCCAGGCTGCCCACCTTACTCAGCACATCCAAAACATCCTCCTTATCGGGCTGATTTACCTCAATCGCCCTTTGAATCACCCGAATCTTCCGTTCCAGACCTTCACTGGAAAGCCCGGCTCCCCGGCCGGTCATCTCTTCCACTTCCCGGGAAAGAAGCACCGAAGCCATAGCCGAGCTGGGCGTCGTATTTCCAATTCCCATCTCGCCGGTAATCACCATCCGATAGCCCTCATCATAAAGCTCCCTCACAACTTCAATCCCCGTAACAATCGCCCGAAGCGCCTCATCCCGTGTCATAGCCGGCCCCTTCGCAATATTTCCGGTTCCATAACGCACCACCCGGTTCCAAATCCGCGGATGCTTCCCGTCTGTCAGCATCCCGATATTCACCGGAATCACCTCAATTCCCTGGGTACGCGCCATAATACAAACCGAAGAAATCCGATTTCCCATATTCTCCAGAACCTGAGCCGTCACCTCGCTCCCGGTCTGGCTGACTCCCTCGGCCACAACTCCGTTATCCGCACCCATAATCACAACCACAGGCTTAAGCTCCTTCGGATGGGCCGTCCCATAAATCCCGGCCAGCTGAACCACCATCTCCTCAAGCTTCCCCATCCCCCGAAGCGGTTTACATAAAGAATCCCAGTATTTCCACGATTCTTCCATAGCCCCCTCGTCCAAAGGCTGAATCTCACCGATATACTTCTGAAGCACCTCAAACAATCCCATCACAATCAACCTCTTTCCTGCTAATATCCACTCCACCCCCCGGAGCCTAAATGTCAGAGTACGCCGATTGACGCTGACACCGCCGGACGCCAAAAGGCGGCACTTGGGGTCCGAAGGATATCATTCGCTGTAGAAACATCCCTCATTGATACAGCAGCGCATTACAGATCGCCGCAACAATATTACTTCCTCCTTTGCGCCCCCGCGGAACGATAAAAGGCACCCCGGCTGTCATAATCAGCTCTTTCGCCTCCACTACATTCACAAACCCCACCGGCGCCCCCACTATCAGCACCGGCCGGATCTCCCCGGCCTGAATCAGCTCATAAAGCCGAATCAACGCAGTGGGTGCATTTCCCACCGCAATCACCGGATTTTCATGGAGAGCTGCCGCCCGCTCCATGCAGACCGCCGCCCGGGTGCATCCGCGCTCCCTGGCCTCCTCCGCCACATCCGGCGCATCCATAAAGCAGTGAACCTCTCCCCCATACTCAGAAAGCCGCTTCTTATTAATCCCCGAAGCCGCCATCCTTGTATCTGTCACAATGGACACCCCTTCCCTAAGAGCTTTCACGCCCAAAGCGGCCGCCCCTTCGGAAAAGCAGAGATTATCCGCATAGTCAAAATCCGCCGAGGTGTGAATACACCGCTTTACAACGGAAAATTCCGGCTCCGGCCAAGTCTTCCCGTTCAGCTCCTTTGTAATGATCTCCATACTACGAGCCTCAATCATTTCCGGCTTTACAAACTCTATTTTCTCTAACATCTGATTCCTGCCTCCAATATCTCATAAATTTTATCCATATCCAGGGAACTGCGCACCAGATCCGCCAGCTTATCATACTCCTGCTGCTTATGGGCCTCCGGATCAAAATGCCAGCTTCCCGGGTCCAGGCCCTTTTTCCGCATAAGCCGCACGGCCACAAGAGCCGCCAGATCCCCAAAATCAAAGATTCCATGAAGCGTGACTGTTTTTCTGCTTCCCAACGGAACAGCCTTTGGTAGTCCGGTGCAATGATTAATTCTCCATCTGTATACATGTCATATAATTCATTAAAGGAAACATCCAGGCTTTTTGTCCTGATATTTATGATTTGGTTATCTACATTTTCTATTAAATTTTCAACTTGCATCACTTTATCTTGTGGTAATAACTCACTATATACTGTATCTATTCCAATTTTCTTTGCTATATCTTTAGCAAATATTATGTAAACTTCCAGCGGTTCTTAACCTTGCTCTGCAAATGGTACAGCTTATTCAGCGCGTCAATGGGCGTCAGGTTCCCAAGGTCCAGCTCCCGGATTTCCCCGATAATGTCGTCGTCCTTTACCGTGTCAAACAGGGACATTTGGGTCAGGTCCACCTCGTCTAACTTTTCCTGCTTCTTTTTGGGCCTGGTGTTCTCCGAAATCAGGCTCCC
>OFFZ01001362.1_pt1 | contig 13573 bp, 13 predicted proteins | sample 1521631 | NCBI WGS metagenome assembly OFFZ01 (sample SAMEA3504102, study PRJEB24116) | mouse gut metagenome | biome: mouse gut; feature: mouse-associated habitat; material: faeces | place: Denmark | collected 2011 | reverse complement strand
CTATTATGGCTCTCGGCACTGTATTTTCGACATAAACAGAGTATTCAGAACGTATGACAGAGTTTTTAACACCATACGCCAATCAAAATCGGAATTGATGGATGAGATAAACCATATGAGGAATGCAAAAATGATGACGATTTGGTCTTGTATCTTTCAAAGAATTTGTGAGATGACAACTTCCCATTTGACATACTGGAAAACCAAAATATGATACCTTTGCCTTAATCCTTAATAAGGTGTACTGAGATTATTTATTTTATGGAGGAAACGTAGATGGAACGAAAAAATAAAATTTTGAAAATAGTTTCAGTTGTTCTATTGTTATGCAGTTTTGCTATACCAATGTATAATATTTTTCCTAATGGGCTGATAGTCAATCAGGATTCATGGTTTTTTACTGAAACTTTTAAAATACTTTTTCAAGAGGGGGTAGGAGCATTTAATTATCTTGGTGTTGTATTTCATCTGGCTGTATGGATTCCCGCTATCATACTGTGTATCGGTTCTTTTGCACAGATGGACAAGATTGTTCGCTTTTCGGCAGGTATCGGCATTGTCCTTCTTTTGATAGGTCTTCTGCTTGCTGTTGTTTTGACAAATGAAATAAAATTGATCCATCCGATTGTTGGGTACATTTGTATTGGATACTGGATTGACTTAATTTTGCTTGTAGTTTGCGCCGCCGTTTCTTCAAAAAAGCACTGAAAATATTAAAAAATTCCCATTTATCGAGCAACATAAATACATAAAGAGTAAGACACATAAGACGCAGAACCAGCAGGCTTGTGAGAAATCACAGTTTGTTGGTTTTTCTTATGTAATTTTCTATTCCTTGACCGCATTTTGACATTTGGCTTTTATAATTGAAATACATCAAACATGACAGGAGGATAAACAATGCGAAAACGAATATTATCATTAGTTATGATTTGCGGCTTGCTATTCACTACGACAGCTTGCGGAAATTATAACATAGAGGACGGAAAAGCTCCCCCGCAAAACACGGAAGAAAATCCATTCACAAAATCAGAGGAAGATGGTTCTTTAGGCATTCTCAGTCACGAGGAAGCGAGTCCCACCAGAGCGGATGACCAGAGTGTTTTACCGTATGAATATCACGGCGGAGAATTCACCTTGGACTATCAGTTTGCATCAGAGGGGAAATTGGATAACATAGGCTTCCTGCTCTTTTTGGACGGAAAGCCACAGGCGTACAAGGTAAATGATACAAGGGCGGAATATGAGTATCTCCATTGTTTCCAAACATCAGAAAAGCACGAAGAAAAATTTTCGTTTGTGTTTACACCGAACACGGGAAAAAAAGGTGATACCCTAAATATTACAATCCTGAGCATTACCAATCCCGCTTTCCAACCCGATATGAAAGAAACATCAAGTTACGGCTGGTATCACCAACACCTTGAAAGAGTGCTGAAACTGCATTTTAATGAGGATGCTCCAGACAGCGATATCTTTTATGGAGAAAGTGAAAATATTTTTCGTGATGTCAGCGTTGCAGAAGAAAAAATCACTTCCTCTTTTATTGAGAATGAGCTTGTGAAAAACGGTTGGGATGAAATTACTATGGATACATTGGATAGCGGCGTTTATTCGACTATTTCCTATGATGGCGAATTAGTGTATGACAATATCAATCTTACCAATAAAGATACACTTACAGTGCGTTACACGATTTGCGGAACGCCGGGTACAAGGTATGGCATATCATTCTTCTTAAATCATAAGCCCATATCGTTTGATAAAGTGATTTCATACGATGCAACATTGAGCAAAGGAAATGTGTGGATAATGGAAGCCGTCATAGACACTTCTAAATTAGACGACTTCAATACTTTCTATGCGGTAGCTGTTGCTGCAAGCAATGATTGTTCTACAAATAAGACAGGCTCAATTTTGCTTTATAAGGAGGGCTGAAAAATGAAAACAAAATTGACATGTATGTTGTTTATGCTCGTTTTGACCTTTGCCCTGTCAGCATGTAGCGGCGGTCAAGATGATAATACAGAGAAATCCCAAAATGATATAATAACTACACAACCCAATAACAGTATTCGTGCTGATAATATCGACAATAATATTACAAAGCCAGAGAATGCCGGCGAAGATACCGGACCCACAGAGCCAAACGATAATGATAAAGATGCCGCTAAACCACAGGATGGCACTAAGGAAAAAAGTAGCACGGAATCAGATACGGATAAAAAAGTCAATAACGCAATTCCATTCGAGAATCATGCAGATAACAGTTCCAAAAAATCTAAAGATAACGGTCAGCAATCCGTAACTATTGAAATATTTGACAGCTCTGCAACGCCCCAAAAAGGAAGCGGTAATCTTAATGCAAATGGCGGGGAAAATGAAAAATCTGATACTCAAATGACTGAAAGTAAAAACGAAACTATTTTATCTAAATAAGGAGGGTTTAAAAATGAAAACGAAATTTATGTGCATTATGCTTATACTTGCTTTTGCTCTTAATCTGTCAGCTTGTGGTAACAGTCAGGAAAATGTGAATCGTTCTGAAAACGGAATCTCCATAGATGCGTCACAATCCGAAGAAGATAACACATCGGAAAAAACAGGAAGCGAAAGCAGCGACAATAATAAGTCCAACCCACAGAATCGTGATACAGATAAAAATACTATGGATGTTGGCACAGTGAATGGCTCGGCTTTCTCTGGAAAGGTCAGCGGCTGTTATTACGCTGATGGCAATCGGATTATTGTTGCAGCAGATAAGCTCTATCTTTATGATACTGGGAAAAGCGAGACTATAGCAAGTGCGGATATTTTTTTGAATGAGTTATGTGTGCAGTCTTATTCGGACGGGTATTTCATTGTCGGTGAAGAAAATAGCGGCGGCAGCACGGACTCATTTGCAACGGCACAAAGCAGTAATGGAGTAAAAGGATACCTATTGAATAAGGATTTTGTTGTTGAGAATACAATTTCCTTTCGTGGGCTGGTAAATGATGATTCTGTCCTCCAAATGGCGAGTGTCGCCATTTCACAGGACGGAAAACAAATCGCTTTCGGCGGATTACAAGGACTTTATCTCTATGATACTTCTTCCCAAAAGGTACATGCCATTCTGAACTATTCCGAAAATGGCAGGGCAAATAATATGGAGATTGTAACGATGGATAGTCTTGCATTTACGGGAGATAAAACTTTAACTTATGTAGGCATGGGAATAAGCTCTAATGGCGGGGATGGAGTCTCTGTTTATGGAACAGTATCTACAGACAATGCAAGTCTTAGTATCACCCAAAAAGCCGATTATGAAGTGGATGTTGAAGAAGTGCAAAAGGGCGGAAACTTACTTGTCATGCCCCAGAGCTTTAACAAAAATAATGGAACGCTGCTAATGCTTGATACTGCATCTAATACAGAAAAAAAGATTACATTCTCAGGCAGCAGCGAAGGAAAGGACGGGGTTTTCTGCTCTGAGCAAGGTAAATATGTTGCTACTTCCATTTTGGGAGAAGCCAGCGTAACAATAAATATTTATGATACAGCATCGGGAAAGGTTATCCATACTGAAACAGTCAAGGATAACAACAGTACTTATTTCCAGCGTGTCCCGCAGGTTTTAATTTTGGATGAATCCGGCGCCTGTATCGTTGTGCTTGGGCGAGGTATTGGCGAGGTAAGCACCTTGATCACAACATTTGGCTTTAAGGGGTAATGATCTATGAAAGTATCATTTCAGAATATTTCAAAACAGTATAAAGGTAAATATGCCTTAAAGAATTTTACCACTGAACTCTCGGAGGGTGTCTATGGACTTTTAGGGGCTAACGGCGCAGGAAAAACAACGCTGATAAATATATTTGTCGGCATTTTGGGCAGCGATAATGGAACTGTTTTGATAGACGGTCAAGATGCAAAAAAAATGGGCAAAGACTTTTTATCAAAAATCGGATATATGCCGCAATACCCTATCTTCTATCGGGATTTTACGGTAATGGATTTCCTGTTATATATGTGTGCATTAAAAGGAATCCCTGCGGAACAAGGAAAAGAACGGGCTTTGGAGCTTCTGGGCATTGTCAATCTTTTCGATGCGAAAGATAAAAAGATTGGCGCTCTTTCTGGTGGTATGCGGCAGAGAGTCGGCATTGTCCAGGCAATGTTAGGCGACCCTAAAATCCTTATTTTAGACGAGCCTACAGCAGGACTTGACCCAAGTGAACGCATCCGCTTTCGCAATTTGATTTCACAGTTTGCACAGGGACGGACGATTTTGCTGGCTACCCATATCGTTTCTGATGTCGAGTGTATTGCAAAAGAGATTATTATTCTCAAAGAAGGCGCTTTGATTACGCAAGGAACTACTGATGTATTAGAACAGAGTATCTATGGTAAAGTGTGGGAAGTGACAACAAACGCCAAAGAGGCTGTCTGCCTTAGCAACAAATATTATGTCAGTAATATGAAGCAGCAGGGCGAAAATTTTTCAGTAAGGATTGTAAGCGATAGCTCGCCCGCAACAAACGCAGGAAAAGCTTCCCCTAACTTGGAAGATGTATTTTTATATTATTTCCGCGGGCAATGAGTCAAGCGCCGTGCTCGCACGAGCATTTGACGAATGCCGCGAGAGTCGAAAGACATTGGAGAGAAAAAATGACACGCTTAATCAGATATGAATTTTACAAATTGTTTTGCAAGCGGTCAATACTTGTTGTACTTATTCTGTTCAGCGTAATAAACCTGTTCAAAATAAATAATGAATTTCATTCCTATTCCTACTTGGCAGACGGGAAAGACAGCCGCAGTTGGAACAGCGTGTATTGGCAGCTCTATGAAAAATATCGTGGAGAGATAACTACCGATAAAATCAATAATCTTCTTGACCTATATCAGCCGTTAGCAGATGCTACGGCTGATATGACGGCAAGCACAGACACAGATGACCCGAATACGATGACGGGAAATATATATAGTGACGAAAACATCTTAGAAAAATACTATGTACAGCCTATGGAATATTTCTATAATTATCGGACCTATGCTGCGGAAGTGGCAAAGAAGGCAAAAGAAAATGCTGCATTTTACAAGGAACAAGGACTTAACTTTGAAGTGCGTAAAAACAGTGTAATTTACAATCTTTATTCTGGACGGAATATACCAGCTTTTGCCTATCAGGAAATGTATAACTATTATTTGAACTATGACTTTTCAAATATATTGGTTTTGTTTCTTTGTTTATACGGAATTATCAGCGCTTTCGTCTATGAAAAGGAAACGCAGATGGATATGCTGTTACTGACGAACCCTAATGGCGGTAAAAAAACCGTATTAGCCAAAATTGTTGCAGTTACTTTATTTGTAATAAGTGTTGTAATATGGTTTTCCGTTCTGGATTATCTTGGCTTTTCCTTTTCATTTGGAACAATGGAGGGATATAATCTTCCTTTGTATGCCATCAGCAATTTCAGTGCGGCTGCGGTAAACTGCAATTTGTGGCAATATGTAATTCTATCCGCAATTACAAAAGCAATCGGCATATGGACTATGAGTATGGTATTCCTATTGATTTCCATGTTTTGGCATAATGCTCTTATCCCATTTGTCGCTGACTTTGGAGTAGCCTTATGTTTGATTATTACAGGCGCATCACAGAGTTACTCAAGCAATATTTGGCTAAAGATAATAAACCCATACTCGCTGCTCACGAACCGTATTCTGTTCGGCAAGACGGAATTTATCGGTTTTGCGGGCTATCCAATACAAAGCTTTTTGGCAGCTGTTATTTTTGCCGTAATAGTGGGAATGGCTGTAATAACGGTAATGGTTATACTTTCTAAAAAGAACTGCCATTACCGGGACAGGAGGATAAAATGTCTGGATTCATGTACGAAATAAAAAAGATAATGCTCCACCAAAAGGGGCTTTGCTATATCGTCATTGTCCTATTGGTTGGAACTGTATGGCTCGTTGCATCAGACAATCCTTATAATAGTGCAATGGAACAGTACAAAAGTGAATATGAATGGTATCTTGATAAGGTAAATGGATACTGTACCGATGAATCTTCTCTTTATCTGGAACAGGAAGCAGAGAGAATTGCGGACGCCAAGGAGAAACAAAATTATCTTTTGGAAAGCTACTATGATGGCAAAATCAGTGAAAACGAATATAAGAAGGAGAGCCAGGCAATTGGAAAGGTTCTGGAACATCAGAACGGATTTGAGGTCGTTTATCAGCAATATCTCTACATCTGCGAAAATGCCAAAAACCGCTATTTTCTTCAAACGAACGGATGGACGGGGCTTCTTGGCGGAGGTACGCTTAATTTTGTCCTGTTCCTTGGCATTTTGCTGATTGTTACGCCCGTATTCTGTTCCGAGTATAGCTGCCAGATGGATGCTTTGATTTTGACCTCAAAAGAGGGGCGAAAAAGCTCTTTGCATAAGCTGTTCATTGTTATTTCGGGCGTCCTCTTGATGTGCGTAAGCATATCGCTCATTGAATACGGATTTTACAGCCTCAAATATGGACTGCCGAATGGGAATTATCCCATCCAAAGCCTTAGTTACTTTGCAGGCAGCAACAAAAGCATAACTTTATTCGAGGGATATGTATATATAGGATTGCTCCGTCTTTTTGGCAGCGTGTTTTTAACAATACTTCTTATGTTTATTTCTGTTTTGGCGAAAAAGTATGCGGTGACCCTGCTTGCAGGTGCAGTATCGGTCATTATTCCCTATGTAGGTCTATCCAAAACAATGATTTACCGTCTGCCGTTGCCTTTGCCATTTCTGCTTGGAACAGACTTTTTTGCAGGAGATATTGTTTCAAGTGATGCTTTTACAGGTGATGAGAAAATTGTTTTTGCAGAGATTCATACGATTACACTGCTGATTTTGTTTTCAGTATCCGTATTCTTATGTATTTTGGCTGCCGCTTGGATTTTACGGAGCAATTCTAACAAATGGCAAATGAAAACAAGGAAAATGCGAACTGTACCGACTCTTGCTATCATACTTAGTTTCGTATTGACAATGACAGGATGTTCAGATAACGGAAAAAGCCAGAATTTTATTTATAATTCATCGGCGGAATATGATTGTATGGGCTATGAAATAACACAGGACGCAGAAACTTTTGATTATTATCTTAAAAATGCTTCCACGGGAGAAATGCTTCATTTAGTACGCTCACCTATGTTTGGGGCGTTTTCTGATGAAGAAAAGGTATGTGCGATTTGTGTATGTTCACCATATCTATATTATACGACATCGGTTACGGAAAGCTATGTGAACCGTGTCGGAAACTATAACAGCAGCATAACAAAGGTGTCGGTGGTAGAACTTAATTTAGATACCTTTGAGGAAAAAATCGTTTTTGAACAGATTACAAATTCTGGTCGTTCCCTCTTTGGCATTGATTATGAGACGGGTGATAAATGGAAGTTTTTAGAGTTCCATCACGATTTTTTCATAAATAATGACAGCATATTTTTCATTGGCAATGATGGCATAACAGAAGTAAACCGTCTCACGAAAGGCATTACAAAACTTGACATCCCTACAAGTGGAAATATCTCATTCGATGGAGAAAACATTTTTTACAAAAACGAGCAATCGGTTTTAACAAGGTATCATGTTCTAAGCGGCGAAACTTTTACTTATGAAAAAGTAGTTGCGTATGATTTCTGCATGGATGAGCAGTCGATTTATTATGTATCCAGAACAGACGGAAATCGTGTATATTCCTGCAACAAGGATGGGAACAACAAAAGATTGATTAGCGATACGCCCGCAATGTCGGTTACTTGTGATGCTGGCAACATTTATATATTAGCAAAAGAAAGCGGGGAGAACATCGTTTTATCAAAAAGTCGTTGAATAATGCCTGATTCTTGACCAATTTTTGACTTTCCTATGAAACAATATATTTTGGAAAAAGGAATGAGGAACAAATGCGGCAATGGATAAAAAACAACACAGAAAGAGAAAAAAACTCAGGAAGAGAAAAAAGGTCAAACGGCTTGTGATAGCTTATCTGCTGAGGGCAGTCGTTATACTGATACCAGTAATAATGATAATACTTATGGTTTGCGGCTGTCTTTACATATGTGAAAAGTTTACAAAGGAAGATGAAAAAACAGATATATGCACAGATAGATATACCAATACATATACAGATACGAACGCTGGCAATGGCGCTGCTCCTATTGTATCAACAGCTGACTACGTTTCAAAGTTTTGCGTCATCATAGATGCTGGACATGGCGGAAGTGACGGTGGGACTGTCAGTGGAAAGATCATAGAAAAGGATATTAACCTTTCGGTTGCATTGAAGTTAAAAACGATTCTGGAGGATAACAATATTGAAGTTATTCTGACCAGAAACTCCGATGAGAAGATGAGTCTTGCACAGCGGACTTCTGTTGCAAACGACTCCAATGCAGATTTTTTTATCAGCCTTCATTGCAACTATTATGAAGATGACGCGCAGATAGCAGGTTTGGAATGTTATTACAATAGTCCAGACGCAACGGAAAGCAAAGCATATGCAGAAAGCATAATCCATGCAGTTTCGCTAAGCAATGACGTGAAAACGAGGGATGCAAAAACCGAAAACTATTATGTTTTGCGAAATACTCAAATACCTGCTGTTTTGGTGGAAATGGGATTTCTTTCAAATTATTCTGAGAGTCAAAAGCTGTTAAGTGACGACTATCAGGAAATCTTGGCGCAGAGAATGGCAGAGGGAATTTTTAACAAGATAAAGGGAGATGAAAACTCATGAAGAATCATTCAAAAGGCAATAACAATAAAAACGAGATAGAACTGTTATTGAGAAAAGCACTTAGAATAAAACAAAAACCCAGCCAAGAATTAAATGACTCTATTATTGGTCAATACGAAAAAAATATTGAGCAAAGAAACATTAATGTTAAAAGGCTTTAGTATCTCCCTCCTACTATTCGGAAGTACAAGCAAAAAGTTTTGATTGAGCCAAAAAATATACAAGTACCAGTCATCAAAGAGCCAGACACTTTAGATGCAGAGCCAATGAATTTGTGAGAAATCACAGTTGTTGGTTCTGCTTTGTTTTATATAGATTTTAATGCAAATCCCTTTTATGGTAGATAACGAATCTTGACATTTATTTTTCAATACTGTATTATACAGTATTGTATTATACAGTATTGAAAGGAGAAAATATATGTCAACTATTGATTTAATAATTTTAGGCTCACTCTATCAAAGCCCCAAAAGTGCATACGAGTTACAAAAACAAATTGAGGACAGGCATTTAGCCAGATGGGTAAAAATAGGTTCTTATACAGTATATAAAAAAGTTATCCAATATGAAAAAAAAGGATTTGTCCTTAGTGAAACAAAGAAGAATGGGAATATGCCCGAAAAAACAGTATATACACTCACATCAAATGGGAAAACAAAGTTTCGTGAATTGATGTCTGAATTTTCAGCAGGTGAAACCAGAATATTTTTAGATTTCAACGCCGTCATTGTAAATATGTCATTGCTTGATGATACAGATTTCAAAGAATGTATGAACAATATAAAGAACAGCATTTGTAAAACCAAACACCAAATACAAGAACAAATGTCAAGACAAAAGGAAATGACTTTATTAGGACAAATGATATTGGAACAACAATATATGCTTTTAGAAACATTAGAAAAATGGGAAAAGATTTTTGAACAGAAAATTAACGGTAAGGATGAAAAACATGATTAGCTTTATCTTATTAAACCTTATTATCTACATACCATTTCATTTATTTGAGGAAGCAGTTGGAGATTTCCCTAAATGGATGTATGAACATAAATGGCTGCCCTATCATATGACACATGGACATTGGATGGCAAATAATATTTTTATCTATTATCCTATGCTACTGTTGGCAGTATTCATTTATATATTCAACAAAAATATGATTTGTTTTGGTGTGGCTATATTGATATGGGGACTTATCAATTTTGGAGACCATTTCTTTTACACAATCAAGGATAAAAAGGTTTCTCATGGACTAATAACAGGCTTTTTATTTCTGATTAATTCTGTATGGGGACTAAGATTTTATATGTTATCAGATGATTATTCAACGCTTCATCTGATTATTGGGATATGTATTGGTGGTCTCCTCTTTGGGTTGCCTATCGGCTTATGTGTTGTTGCATATAAATTCTTTGATAAATTTATTAAGTAAAATATATTGAAAGCGAGTTGAAAATTGGAATGATGGAAATGAAAAAAATAAGTAACTGGTTGTTATGTCCCATTTGCGGAAATAAGACCCGTGACAAAATTAGAGAGGATACCGTTTTGAAAAACTATCCTCTCTACTGTCCGAAATGCAAACAGGAAACATTGATTGAAGTAAAGGATTTACGATTAACAGTCATCAAAGAGCCAGACGCACAGCCGCAGAGCCGATGAATGGAGGGTAAGATTACCACTGTTCATTGGCTCTGTTTTATTTTGAAATATTTTTAGGAGATGTTAGTTTCATGTCTTTGCAGAAAATTATCATAGGAGGATTTAATATCGTTTTTGTCGGGCAGTAGAGAATATCCCTGCCCTCAAAATGGAAATAGAATATCATGTTGTAGGAACTAAAAACTCCTATATCCTTATGCCCGATTGGACTTATGTTCAGTCGGGTGTTTTTGTTGTTCTTCGCTGCCGTTCGCCGCCTTTCCAATCTGGATTATTACATTTCAAAAATTTCAGATTGGAGGAAAAAAGAATGGCATACAACAACGGACGGGAGAACAGGAAATGGCTTATCTGGAAAGAAGCCGAGGAAAAAATATTGCGGGAGCATGGAGTTGATGAAACCACCATTGAACAAATCCGCACAGACGACAGGGCAGACTTCAATTCCAACAGGCGGTTTTACCATTGGACAAGCGACTTCGGCGAATACCTTGAGGGGATGGCAGACAGGGAGCGAGATACCGAGGTAAAGACTGTTTCTGATTTACTGGATGAGATTGAGGACGAAACTCTGTATCGGGCATTGCTTACGGTGGACAGGCGTACCCTGCAAATCATCCTGCTGAAAATGCAGGGCTATTCCACAAAGGAAATTGCCCCGCTTGTGGGATTGACAACAGGGGCTATCTATGCAAGGCTAGACCATCTGCGGAAAAAGCTGCGGAAGATTTTATAATCATCTAAGATAGACGGTTTTTCGGCGGGCTATTGGGTGGGGGATAAAAATCCCCCGCCTAATTACTAAAATTGATGAATAAAATTCCTGTCCACAGGGAATACTAAAAAGTTTGCCCAAAATCTTGACACAGATACCCGTTTTCGACACTTTAGACGTTTAGAAACTCCGATAACCCTTATAAACACTAGGATTACCGGAGTTTTCTTTCGATAAAAATGTTGTATGTAAACACTACCCCAATATTTTTTTTATTTTTTTGTTTAGCTCCGTAGGTTTGTAGTGGAGTCTGTCCAGATCCAAAGATGTTAATTGATTTAGTGCATCAAGTGCTTTGCTTCCATTATAGAGTGCCAGATACTCGACATCATGTATGTTCGTTACATTCATGTTTTTCAATGTAGTGATCAGATTTTCAGGGGTGACATGTGTCCCCTGATCCTCCAGCCTGACTTCAAGCAAACGATATACCAGCAATGCCGTATAACAGATCAGAAAGTGTGCTCTGATGCGGTTCGGCAGTCGGTGGTTTACAGGTCTCCCGGTGAAATTTGTTTTCATGATCCTGAAACAATCCTCTATCTGATATCTCTTGTGTGAAACTGCCAGAATTTCCTTGGCCGGGTCACAAAGGTTTGTTGCTGCGGCATAATATCCGTCATATTTCTCTTCTTCTGCAATCTTCGATTCGTCGAGAACATATTCAATGGTTGCTTTTTCGCCAGATTTTGTATGAGCGACCCGCTTCAAAAATCGTTTTACATCATTTGGCCCTTTTTTTATTTCTTCCGGATCTTTTTTCTCTAACAGCTTTCGTGCACGTTCGATTTGGCGGTCACGTACAGTTCTCTGATATTCCATCATTTTTCTTGAAAACGTTATGATCAGGCGCTGTTTGAGAGTGCCGGTTGCTTTCACGCGTTTGATTTTGCCATTTTTCAAAATTTTTTCTTCGTACAGCCCGAGATCGACGACTTTATCTGCAGGGATCACTTTATACGCAAAATCATTATATAGTTTCAGATTCTCTTTCTTGTGTCTGTCAAAGCCCTTCATATCTTCTATTTTTACCGGGGTGTCATTGGAAAGTAGCCTGTATTCAAAGTCATTGAATACCGCTTGTTTGAGTGTATTACTAAGTTTTTTGATGGACTGGGTTACAATAAAGGCGCGGCCCCCCATACTGTTGAATTTACGGATGTTATAGGACCCCAGGCCCGCATCCGCACAATAAATGAATTTGGAATCATCCAACATTTTAAGGACCTCTTCTTCCAAGGGGATTGCTGTAAGCTGTTCACTGGTATTCCCGGAATGGAGGCACATGGTGATGGGGATGCCCCTGCTGTCCATGAAAAGTCCCATTTCTACAATCGGGTTCGGGCGGTGTTCTTTACTCAGGCCATATTTTCTCAATCCATTGATCACCTCACCGGTCACTTCATCTACAATATCTTCGTCGGGCTGCTCACACTCAAAGTAAAAATTCGTACAGTCATAATAAAGGACCGAAGTATCGCGTTTGACGATAGAATTGCTGTACTTAAAAAGCCACGTCAGGTAATCGTCATAATTATTTTCTAAAAGGTCCATAAACCGGAGGATATGCTGGTAATCGAAATCCGGCTGCTCGTAATAGGAATCCCGGCGGTTCCATGTGGCAAGCTTGGAGCCGGGGTCGAGGACTCTTGCGTAGGTAAGGAAACGTGAGATTGTAAAGCAGTCATATGTAATTCTACGTGTGTCGGCTTTCTGGCGAAAGAATTCTTTAAGGTTAAGGTTTTTCATAATATTCTGAAGAAAGAAATATCCGATGTTGACCCAGTTGGAGGAAGAGGCTTCTTGATCGGTGTGCTTCACCTTTTCGTTAAAATCGGCAGTCAGGTTAAAAGCAACCTTTCCAACGCGGTACTCTTCATTCATTTTTCTGATTTCTTCTCTTACATAGGCTTCCGGATCGTCAGTTATCTTCAGAAGTTCGGAATGCTTACCGAAGTTCCTAACATTTCTAGTGGTAGTTTTTTTCCCATTTCGGATACCTTGCTGTGCGTAATAGGTAGGATCTTTGAGACGTTTATCAAAGTATAACTTCATAGAACATCACCTCAAAAACATTATATCACAAACATACAGCACATACAACATAAAAATAGGAAAAATTTGACAAAAAAATAAGCCTATAATAAGGCTTTAGATCGATTTTTTATACTTGAAACTGTCGAAGACCCGGGCAGACTTCAATTCCAACAGGAGGTTTTACCATTGGACAAGCGACTTCGGCGAATACCTTGAGGGGATGGCAGACAGGGAGCGAGATACCGAGGTAAAGACTGTTTCTGATTTACTGGATGAGATTGAGGACGAAACTCTGTATCGGGCATTGCTTACGGT
>OFFZ01001352.1_pt1 | contig 13660 bp, 19 predicted proteins | sample 1521631 | NCBI WGS metagenome assembly OFFZ01 (sample SAMEA3504102, study PRJEB24116) | mouse gut metagenome | biome: mouse gut; feature: mouse-associated habitat; material: faeces | place: Denmark | collected 2011 | reverse complement strand
AACACTTGAGGCTATGCCTTCTTTTTTGTCATTTTTCAGATTTGCTCATTTATAGTTACCATATCTATTCCCCTTCTATCGCAAATGTATGAAGAATATGGGATGCAATCATTTACGCCAAAAATTACAAACCTCAGTCAGGAAAAGTTAGCCTGCGACAGACCAAGGCGATCCAAAAGCTGATTCAGATTATCCCCAAGCTCCATCAGAATTTGTTGTTTGAGAGCTTCTGACTTATAGGTCCAATTGTCCTTACGGTCCTCGTAACAGTTTTGAATCAGCTGAGTCCAATTGATAGTGGTATTCTCCCCTACCCCTATCATCGCATTGATCCGAATAGGATTATCTCGGTGAAGGCTACCGTACTGGCCCTCAGTCCGTTTGACCATCTCATTCTGAATTTGTCTGATTGCGTCCCATCCACCGCCTCCGTCCAAATCCAAATTTATCATCTCCCAGAGCATCCCACATCGATCAGCCAGTGTCCCTGTATTATATTTCTCGTTGAGCTTCTCCATAATCTCACTATCGGAAAGCCCCTCATATCCATAGGTATACCGTTTCCATTCTTTTCGCCCCTCTTTGTCACTGGCAGAAGGATATTCTGACACTCTTTCTCCTTTGGCCTCCACAAATTGCTGATTATACTCATCTAGGACTTTTGTATAAATAGAGCTTTCTCCTGCACAATTGTAGAAACCACCAGCCATTGCTCCAAAATTAGGGAAAGCATTCATGAAACGCTTACGAATCAGTAAAGAGATATCTTTTTCGGTCATGCTATTGTAGTCTGTGTTTTTGTGAAGTTTCCGTAGTTCGTTCAGCCGCTGTTCATAGCTTAATGCAGAAAGGGATACTGTATCCTGAGACTGGGAAGATAGCCTTGTAGTTTCAAACTGGAGAAGAAAATCAGTCGATTTGGTTTTCGATATAACCAGTGTGTTACAAAAAAAGGACCATCCAGAAGAAGCTATATTCCCAACATCCATCTTCATCACCACCTTTATGTAATGTGCCTACTTGCTAAAGCATTCAAAATCAAGTAAATTGCTTAGGGCCGACCAATAACATTGTTGCATTGACCGACCCCATACATACATCCAGGATTTAACTATCTGTTGAGAATTTCACTGTAACCATTCTGACATAGGTATTCATAGGAGCAATTCTGGACCGTGCGGTAGAAACAAGCGTAACCTGCGGCAAAGAGGTATCTTTCATGGTAATGATTTCGTCAAACTTATAGCCAACAGCATCCCCATAGGCATTGCGGACAAAGTCATAGGGAGTTCCGCTTCCACCGATGGAATAGAGTTTGTCGTTGTCATCAAACCCGGTACGTCCATTACCATACTTATAGATGGTAAATGTCAGCGGTTGATCTGCGCAATATGCGTACTTTGTAGTAAGAGCAATCGAAGCAACGCCTCCTTGTTTTGGAAACGTCTCAGTGATGGACCTGTAATCATCCTCACCAAATTTCACTACTCCGGTCACCTTCACAATATCGTACTGTGACAAGCCCGGGTTGCGGGGTTCAGCCGCAGAAACCATAGCTGTCATCGTGAACAGCATAATCATCGCCAGGAAAATGTTTGCACAGCGTTTCATAAAATTTCCTCCTGTTATTTCATTTGGATTAGATGGCTTGCATCCTCTTAATGATATTGAGCAAGGTTTTTATTGTCTCCGTATTTTGATAACCGTTTTCTTCAAACACCGTTCCTTGAGACTGCTGTGCCAGCAAACTTTCTAGCCAGCGAACAAGATCACCATCTGCATCTTCCAGGGACTGAAGTAGTTCGTTATCTGAACCGTCTGCCGCCGTAGCATAGCATGAACCACACCCAACCCCGGATACAAAGGCATCAGGACTGATATCTAGGATTCTCCACCCCTTATACCCCAATCTCATCGAATCAAATCGTGTCAGGGCACCTTTCTCCACTAAATCCTCCAGAAATGTATCGTACTGATCCTGTGTCATATTACGCAGATTGTACTTCCTGGCAAATTCAGCAATCTCCTGATCGGAAAGCTTTGTTTTAGCAGATGCATCTGTTTCATATGTGTCGCAATCCTGTGGCTGCGATGCAGCGCTTTTGCTGGCATCATATTGATCTTTTAAAATATCGTCAAAATTTTTGGCATGCCAAGAGCCATCTGCTCGTTTTACAAGATTCAGTGTTGTATTGTATGGCACCCCATTGCGAAACCCTATAGCATTTAAATTGATTTCCACGTGTTCACTTCACTTCCCTGATACTACATTAAGTGTGATCTATGCGTTAATCGCACAAGTCCCGCTAACTTTCATTGACAGCGACGTCCCATCCACGGTCTTGAAATAATACATTCCGCCAATCTCAATGTCATATCTCTCAGTCATTATATCAATCCCCTCCGGCTAAGTAGTAACAGTTTTGGTCTCAGACGCGCCATCAACCCACACAGTAACAGTGGCCTGAGCTCGATAGGTTACCCCTTGCTTCGCCTTGACAGAGCTGCTGGCAGTGGCAATACTCATGTCCTGTTCTACTGTGCAAGTGTCAACTGTATACCAGCGACCGGCCCGTTCCTCCTGAATCTTGAGAACAATCTTGCACTTTTCAGCTCCACGAACGCCGGTTACTCTGGCACTGGCAATAGCTTTCCCATCTTCGAATACCAGATTGCATCCGGCACTCTCAATATTCGTCATCCGGGCTACGCCATCAGCGGCTGCCAGACATGGGACAGATAACATGAACATGAAGATAAAGGAAATTACCAAGCAAGAAGTCCTTTTGGCAAACTTTCTCAACATAATGAATCACCTCCTTCCTGTCACAAATACAGTAACGAAGAAGGAGGCGATTCGGGGACACTATTTTTCAAAATTTTTATTTTTTAGTAAAGTGGATTCCATTTGCTACCTTGAAAATCTCCTCTGGGGAGAAGTCGCCAGATACCAGCATAACAGAAACGGCATCTTCCCACATCAAAGTTGTATGATCTCCCTTCACAATAAGTGTTGCCTCATATCCATTGAGGTCAACTGTTGCCACCTCTGCATTTTCCGTATCCAAAATCAAAGTGGACCATTTGTTGTCTATTATAATGTTCCGTTCAATGCTAATCCTTCGTCCTTCCATATCTTCAAAATAAACAAATTGATAATGGGTCTCCGGATCATTCTCTCGGCATATCTCTGACATACCATCTGGGAGGTAATCAAACATTAACTCTCCCAATTCAGGCACATCTGTATCTGGGGTAGAAAAGGTAAAACGTGTCAAATCCTCAAATATCTCAGTAATGACCTCAATAAATCTCTCACGATAAGCTTCTACGCACATAAGGCACGAAAAACTTACCGTTAATATTACAAGGGCAACTACCGCAACACGCTTTGACGCAGAAATAAACCCATTCCGCCAAGGGGTGCGTCGCTGGGCCTGTATCAGTTTCTTCATCTGTTTCTCAAACTTTTTTGAGAATACGTGTTCTGGCAGTTCATCTTCTGAAGGAAGGAGACTAAGCCATAACTCCTCAGCTTTTGAAACGGACTCACATAGCATTTCTTCGGTGATCTTCAAAGGCTATCCCTCCTCCCGTGACATTGATTCTTCTAATTTCCTTCTTGCCCGCTGAATGGTCTTTTTTACGTTTTCTTTTGTCATAGAAAGCATAACAGCAATCTCATCCATCGAATAACCTCTTGCGTATTTGAGCAATAGGACTTCTCGATATCTTCCAGGCAGCGATAAAATCGCTTTGATAATAAGCTCCTGGTTTTCAATCTGGTCAATCTTTGACTGCTCAGGCACACCCAGATATTCCTCTTCATATGGGACAACGCTATGTTTTTTTCGCTTTCTATACAAATCAATTGCTTTATTCTCAGTTATAGTAACGATTAGGGACCGTGTTTGGGGACTATCCAGATTGTCAATTTTTTCAAGAATTTCTATTATTTTCAAAAAGGCCTCATGGACTATATCCTCTGAATCTTTGGTATCCCCCAGGATGCTACTGGCAGTATAGTACATCAGCTGCTTATATGTATTGTATATGATTTCAAATTTAGATTTTCCCTCAGGAGAATCTATCATAGCTAAATAGATTAACATGTGTATCACTCCACCATAATAATCCTGGACCCACCTCAAAATTCAGTCTGAGCTGGATTATATCACAACTAAATATGATGCGATACAGTGTTATAACCTAATTTTCCTTAATTTTTTCCTATATCTATATAAAAAGCACAAAAATAAGAGATGATGGTTCCAATACGGCAGAGAAAACCTACCAATTCAGACTCTACCCAAGCAAGTAGCAGTAAGAACTGATTCGCAAAACCTGTGGCTGTGTCCAGTTTATGTATAACACAACTTTTGCTGCCCGGCTGCGCCATGTCGCCGGCACTCAGTGGGGCAACAAGAAGTACATGAATATGAGGCACCTGGAGACTGTTCTGGAGGACACCTCTATTGCCGGCTGACTTCATTCCGACCAGAGTCTGCATACTAATTAGCGGAATCTTGACACTACCAAAGATTATGGGGAGTGAATGGTAGTGGAACAGAAAATAAGACGAGATAGAAACCTTGGCAGTAACCTGAAACGGCTCCGGGAGGAACGGCGCATCTCCCAAGAGAAATTGTGTAAGGAGCTTCAACGGCGCTCCTGTGATATCGGTAGGACAACCTACGCCAAATATGAGACGGGGCAGCTGAATATCTGGGCAAGCGTCCTCATAGAGCTAAAAAAATTCTATGGCTGCACCTATGATGATTTTTTCTTTGGATTGGATAATACCGATGGGTAAGAAGTTAAAAAGTAAGCGTCAAAAGCGGAACCGCCAGACTCCGTAAAATGTCTGGCGGTTCGGGGTGGATTTAAGATTCATCAAATTGCAGGTAGAAAGTAAGGAAGGAGATAAATTGAGCAGTAGCAGGTTTGGTGTCCATCTGGCAACTGGATAATTGTTGGAGACCCAGAGGGTTCCGCTTCCAAATAATATCAATAGCAGAACGGATATTACGTTCAACAGCTTTCCAGTTGGTTGCCCTTTGCTTGGCAATCTGGGGATAGAGCCGTTTGGTAACCATAGTCAGAGATTGAGGGTCACAGGCAGCAATTTCAACAGCAGACACGATACAGTGAAATCCGGTATAGTTTGCAGATAGACCAAGGCTGAATAAAAGGCGGGTCAGTTTTTCATTCATGTTTACACGCTTTCTGGCGGAAGTTTGTTGTCAGGTGTTTTAGGCAGATCATCTTTGGAAAACAGATCAGCAATCTCACATTTGAACAAATCTTTCATGATGAGAAGCATCTTTTGGGTTGGACTATGCTCTCCGGTTTCATACCGCTGTACAGTACGGGGTTCACAGCCAAGTGCCCTGGCAACATCTTCTTGAGAAACGCCAGCTTTAACCCGTTCGCGTTGGATGGGGCTTTCAGGATGTGCGCCGCCTACGTTCGCTTTGGATTTCTTTTTTTTTCATGATTTGTCCCTCCTGCAAAAAGTTTAGGGATTATCCCCAAATTAAATTTTACAGGAAAAGCGGATAAAAGCCCACGACATTAAAGTCGGGCGTATAAAAAAGGGGGAATTTGTCGTTTTGCTCAACCGTGGGAGGAAAAAAGGAGCGGACCCGCATTGCTGCAGGTCCGTTCCCACATCACTCAATTTTTCGGCGGTATACGGCATTCAGGTGGGGCGGCGCCAGGAATCAGCCTGGCGCTCCAGTCCTTATTTGCAGAAGCCATGGCCGGCGCTTTCTCCAACAGCCAGACAAGATAGCGGTACGGATCCAGGCTATTCTCTTTTGCCGTCTCAATCAGGCTGTAAATCACAGCACTGCTCTGAGCGCCCAGCGGGGTGTTGGCAAACAGGAAATTCTTTCTGCCAATGACGAAAGGCTTTATACTCCGTTCAGCCCGGTTGTTGCTCAGCTCCAAGCGCCCGTCCTCCAGGTAACGGATGAGGTAGGGCCACTGCTCCCGCAGATAATGCAGGGCTTTCCCCAGGGCGCTTTTCGGTGCCACAGAACCGGAGAGGGAATCTGCCCATGACAACAAGGCGTCCAATACGGGCTGCTCCCGTTCCAGACGCTGTTTATACCGCTCTTCCGGGGAGAGGGCGGCGAACTCCTTTTCCCAGGCGAACAGGTCATTGCAGTATTGCAGCCCTGTCAGTGCCGCGCTGCCCTCCCGCCGGTCCGGCGGAATGGCGTTGAGCGCCTCGTCAAACTTCCGCCTTGCATGAGCCCAGCAACCTACCACCCGGATATTTCCCGGCAGCTTATGGTACCCCCGGTATCCATCCGCGTGGAGGTACCCGGAGAAGCCCTCCAGGAACTTCTCCGCGTGCTCACCCTTCCGGCTGGGCTGGTACTCATAGAGCACGATGGGACGTTCTGTATCTCCACCTGTCCGGTACAGCCACATATAGCTCTTCGTCTGAGCTTTCTTGCCCGGTTCCTGGAGCACCTGCAGGGTGGTCTCATCCCCGTGCAGCACCTGCCGCCGGAGAAGCTGCCTGTGCAGCTCGTCATACACCGGCCTCAGCCAGTGCTCGCTCACCCACAGCAGCCAGTTGCTCATCGTCTGCCGGCTCAGCTTCACTCCCTGCCGGTTCCACTCCTGCTCCTGCCGGTACAACGGACTGCCCATGGCAAATTTCTGTACCGCGATATGCGCCACAGCCTCCGCCGAGGCATAGCTGCCGGGGATAACGGCGGGAACCTTCTCCGCTTTCACCACCGGAGTCTCTGTCCCCTCGTTCTGGCATCTCCAGCAGGCGTATGTATAATACCAGTCCTCCCGGATGCTCACCTGGGCCGGGATGATTTTCAGCGTCCGGCGCACTTCCTTGCCGATCTCTGACATGAGCTCTCCGCAGATGGGGCACTCCCGTTCCTCCTCGCTCAGCCGGTGTTCCACTACCTCCACGGGTACGTTCTCAGGCAGGACCTCTTCCAGCTTGCTGGAACGCTTCCGCCGGGTATGCGCCGCCACCTCTGTTACCTTCGTACCCGGAGGGGCAATGTACGCCTCCGCCTCGTTGAATGTCAGGCTCAACTGGCCCATGAGTTCCTCATGGACCTTCTCGCTGGACACACCAAACCGCTTTTTGTTCGCAAGGCGCAGCTGCTCCAAAAGCCATTCATTTTGGCTTTTCAATTCCTCGTATTCTGCACGGGAAATCGTTACTGTTTCCGTGTTTCTTGTCTCTGTTTTCCACTCTTTCATATTTCTAATTATACTACAAATCTAAGTGAAAATCCAGTGTTTTCAAGCTCCTTCCCGTTTTATGCCAGCCGCAGCCCTGTTACCGGGCGGTTCGCCCTGGGCTGCTCCACGCTCAGCCCCTCCATGAGCCACCGGTATTGCTGCGCCGTGATCCGCTTTGCCTCTGTTCCATTCCGTGGCCACTGAAAACTCCCGGCCTCCAGCCGCTTGTACACCAGCAAAAAACCGTCCCCTTCCCAGTACAGTCCCTTGATCCTGTCTTTTCGCCGCCCACAGAATAGAAACAGCACATTCTGAAATGGGTCCAGGTGAAACCGCTGCTGCACAATTCCGGCCAGTCCGTCTATTCCCTGCCGCAGATCTGTATACCCGCACGCCAGATATACTGGGCAGGTACATCTATAGTCATTCAGCATCCCGCAGCACCCGCACTAACATTTCCACTGTTGCCGCCTCTGCCCCTGCGTATATCTCCAGCTCTCCGCTCTTGATTCGCAGTTTTGCCGCAAGTACCGGCTCCCGCTCTGAGTCGGACACATACTCCGCCAAGGCCGGCATTTCTACAAACCTGTTCTCCACACTATTTAGTGCTGCTGCTTGCCGCCCTGCCTCTGACAGCACCTCTTTCTCCCAATAGTAATATGTTTTATACGCGATTCCCTGTTCCTGACACCACCCACGCACCGACATCCCGCTGCTCCGGCACGCTGCTACTCTTTCTTTCCATTCTTCCAGCCGTGCCCTATGCTTTAGCTCTTGTGCATTCATCTCTTGCCCACCTTTCTTGAGAAATCCCGAGAAGTCTTGAGATTTCTCAAGACTTCTCAGGACTATTATCTACATTCTGTTATCCCTTTGTAAATGCGGTGGTACATTTTACGCTTACGTTAAAAATACCAATATGAACACAAATGGCAATATAAAATCGCCCCTTAACGGGGCGATTTTGTGTTTTATACCGCTATATTTTTCAAAAAATCTGAACGGGGAATATATGGGAGGTTAAGCTGGCATCCCATGCGGTTGAGCTCATTCAGCTTGACAAGCATTAGATTGATGTTTGTCTCCATGATTGACGAAAGCTGTACCACGTCATGCCCCTGGCTCATAAGGTCGAACAATTCTTCATTGTCAATCCGCAAATGGGCTGAAAAGGCATTGGCTTCGTACTCCATCACATTCCGCATATCAAAAAGGGTAAACTCCTGGAGGCCCATCCCAACCTTGGCCTGCTCCCTATGGAGAGCGTCGTGGCCGATCTCGTGGCCGCAGACCATTTGCGTTGTAATACTGTCCATGTTGGAGTTCAACAGAATGTGTCTCTCTTTGTGCCGGTAGCAATACATCCCCAGCAATTCCCTAAAATCATCAATGTGATGTATGTAAATACCAATCTCGCCAGCTATCCGTAGGGTATCGCATGTTCCACAACGTTTCACAAGGTCGTTGGCCTTTTGATAGATTGTTTCCGCTCTTTGCAGCATAGATATTCCACCTCCAAAAGTGTAGCGCACCCTCTTGCTACAAATTATACATAGGTTACTGTCCCATAATCAGGGCTTTTTGAATTTCTTGGGTGTGTACTTTTGTGTGTTCCTTGCTTTGGATTCCCAATAAATATCCTGCAACGCTTTCATCACAGCATCTTTGTCTTCCTCAGACAGTGTGCCGCCAGCGCACAGGCCGGAAAAGCCTTCGATCACAGCCTGGGCCTGGGATGCTCCGTGTGATCCATACTTTTCAGCCGCAGCAACAACAAACGCTTCATCTTCTGTCAAGAGGTAGCTTGCAGAAACATTGAGCGCCTTTGCCAAAGCAGTATATGTTTCTCCTTTCCTGGGACAACTATCTCCTTTTTCGTAGCTGATAATCGTGCGGAGCGAAAGGTGAGCAGCTTCTGCAAGCTGCTTTTGAGAATAGCCTATATTTAGCCTTGCGGACTTTACCTTCTCTGCGAACTTCACCATGCCACCTCCATCAATATGCGACTTGCTTCACATTTCCTCTTGACACATGCAGCATACTCGTCTATAATATAGTGCAACAACCTGCATATATACTACACTAAGTTGCATACAATGTCAAGGGGGCGATGCTTTTTTTGTCGAAAATCGTTTTTTGTGGCAAACAGTAGAAACCTGTCTATGGATATGGAATAGGAGGCGACCAAAAAATGAGCTATTTGTCTCGGAACGATCTTGAAAGAATAGCAACACGCGTTTTCAATGATTATAAACACTTACCCCAGTTTGCAAGCCAGCAGGTCGATTATGTTGACCCGGAAATCCTGGCCTGCGGGCTTTGCGGCCTCCATATTGACCATTTCCATCTGTCACAAGACAGGTTGACCTTGGGAATGACCGCCTTTAAAGAAGTTGAAGTTGAGGTCTATACCGATAGTGGACAACCCTTCCTCTACTATCTTGATGGGAGAACCCTTTTGATAGAAACAGACCTAAAGGACGATCCGGCTCAGTGTGGAAGGTATCACTTCACTACGGCACATGAAACGGCACATCAGATTTTAGCTAACCTATATCCAACTGATCGGGTGATTCAAAACCGTATCATCTATTACCGGGGCCACAGTCCACAATATCCCGTCCATGATTGGGGCGAGTGGCAAGCGGACAATCTGGCATCTGCACTCCTGCTCCCCCTTGAAATCGTACATGGGGCACTCCGCAGGTTTGACCTGGAGCGCGGCATTGACTTATTGAACAGAATATACTGGCCAAAGGAGTATGGGCGGTTCTGCGAAATGGCGAGGTTTCTTGGTGTCTCGAAACAGGCTTTGGCAATCAGGCTGAAAAGGCTCGGCCTGATGAAAAAGGATTATTTGCAAAACCCCTATACACTGGCCGATGTTGAGAAGGAGGATGATGATTGATGGCACAATCTATAAATATTGCTGTCAGGTGCCCGGAATGTAAGTGGCGTGTGATGGACAAGGTGTCGCCCACCACGGGAAAAATTGAAATTAAGTGCCCTCATTGTCATAAGATTGTGGCGGTTGATCTGGCCCTGCGCCGGAGGGCATCATGCTGGCGGGTCGGTTAGCTTCAAATATTACATAGGAAGAAGTGACAACAGAATAAGGTCTAAGAGTACCGAGCAACGGGTCATCGTGCCGCAAGGCTGATAGTCACCAAATGGCCGGACATTAGGAAAGTGAGAGGTTAAACCCCCTCCTATTCCTAATGCCCGGTCTTTTTTTGTTGCCGCTCCAGAAATGGAGTAGGGAATGAACCTGTTTGTTTGGCAGGCGGCGCTTTGCCGCTATCCGTGATCCCTTGGATTTTTGTCCCTCAAAAAATCCAAAAATTCAAGGAGATCACAAAATGAAAACTACATATTTGATTTATAAGCAGGTGGATGGTATCCAACAGCTTGTCGTTGCAACGCAGGAGGAGTGGGACGCTATTTTGAAGGAAAACAGGCTTTTGCCTTTGTCAGAACGCCGCCGTTTTATGAAGGACTGTTTCGAGGACGGGGATGATCTGGATTGTATGTATATTGAAGTGTCCACTTCGGAGCACCGGGATTGGAACAATAAAAACTCTGTCCGGCAACGGAAACGTAAAATTGGTATGCTCTATACTCACCTATCCCTGGACGCCGGAGTTCCAGACACCGACATTGAATCGTTGCATGAACGCGTTCCATGTGGCTTCAATCTTGAGCGCCTTGTAATAGATCAGGTTCTCATGGGGGAATTGAAACAGGCTTTGCGGGCATGGAAGCCTTGGGCAGAGGAATTGCTGGAACTATATTTATCTGGCTCAAAGCGTTCCTGCACAAACGGGTTGTGTGAGAAGTACCAACTCAGTGATCGGGCAGTGAGAAAGCGCAAGGAGACGTTTGAAAAATTTGTTTTAGATTTTTTGAAAAAATAAGTTCCGTTTTGAACATTGAAAGTCGTGGTAGGGGGGTGAGAGGGCCACAGGCCCCTCGATGCTCCTTGAAAACCGAATACCCATTCGTCAAGTACATCAGTTCCGATGTGCGAAAGCACGAGCCACCTCAACAGGGTACGCCACGAAGCTGGATTGTTGGAGAACTATGAACCGTCGAAATGAGGTTCCCTAAAGCTCCTATCCCAACCATGCCGAGCGAGAAGTCCCTTTGTAAGTGCCGGGTTGCCCCCGGCATGGCGATGACAGTCGGAATGACAATGGTACTCCCGCCCAGCCACAGCCCTGCTACACAGGATCACGCAATGGGGGCGGCTCTGTCAGAACGGCAGTTGGGGTGAAACTCCCGTGAGGTGGTGAGCAGGCCACCGCTTGACGACTTCCCAGGGCTTCGGCCTGCACACGGGGTGTCGAGGACAAATAGTGTGCATTACATATCTGACCGCCAACGCGGGGACGGCCAATCGCCAGTTAAGATAATATGTCTCTGGATGGATTGGCGGTCAGGTATGTTTTGCACACATCCTGGGAAGCAGATGGGTATTTGGCTGCAAGGGCAAATCACATAAAAGTGGGGTGTCTTTATGAAAAGGGAACGGCCAGACGAGGTGCTGCGCGGCCAAATGTACTATGCCAATTTAGACCCGGTAATCGGCTCCGAACAGGGAGGGACGCGCCCCGTCCTTGTAATCCAGAACAATGTGGGAAACTGTTTCAGTCCCACTATCATCATCGCCCCCATCACTACCAGGGTGAAGAAACTCCGACAGCCGACCCACATCGGCATCCCGCCGTTCTTCGGCCTTCCGAAAAGTTCTATGGCCATGCTGGAGCAGATCAGAACGATTGACAAGAGCAGGCTGGGGGACTATGTGGGCTGTCTGGACGATGATGTGATGGACTATATCGACGAGGCCCTTGGGATCAGCGTGGGCCTGCAAGACCCCGGCGAGACAATGCAGGAGCGGCCCGCCGATGAACCGCGTGATGTTGTGCCTGATGAAATGGTGTTAACGCTTTGTGGCACCTGCCTCAAACAATTTATTTACTCGCCTGAACATATCGTCAGACGGATCGACCGCACACAAATAAAAGAACCTTGTATGTACTGCCACGTCCGGGACGGCTACGATTACCGCATCATCCACAAGAAAAAGCGCCTGGGCGACGACAGGTATTAAGGGGGTGCGGAGCATGACTGATGAATTGATGGAACAGCGCATGGCGGAACTCAGTGCCCGCAATACAGAAAAGGCATCTATTCTTGACAGTGAAAAGCGGGCCTACTCCGTAGACGATATTATGGCTATCCTGGATATTAGCCGTTCGTCCGCTTATATCCTTATCAAGAAAAATCTCTTTCGGAGCGTCAAGATCGGGAACCAGCTCCGTATCTCCAAAGCCAGCTTTGATGAATGGCTGGACAAGGGGTAATTGTCAACTGTACGATTTCAAATCAGTTAGCAAAATCGCATAGTTGAGTACAACGAACCTTCCCACTACAATGTAGCCAAGGCCAACGCCTTGGCTGCATTGACAAACTACATATTCTGACACCAGCCGATAGGCAGAGCGCAAAATCTACATAGGGAGGTATTCTGAATGGAAAAGACAAGCATTTCCGTTTCTGAAATGCGGAGACTTCTTGGTATGAAGAAAGTTGAAGCATATTGGCTTGTAAAACAGGGACGTTTCAAGGTTATCCTTGTCGGCGGCAAAATGCGGATCATGCTGGACAGTTTTGAGCAATGGTACGGCAGGCAGTTTCACTACAAAAAGGTCAACGGGCCGGAACCGGGCCAACTGCTCCCCCCCTCTCTGACCGTCCCAGCGGCGGCGGATATCCTCGGACTAAACTCCAGCACCATCTACGAGCTGATAAAGAACCACGCCCCTTTTGAAACTATCAAAGTCGATGGACAGACCCGCATCCTAAAAGAAAGCTTTGAAGCGTGGTATCAGAGCCAGTCCCACTATAAAAAGCTGGAGGACACAGCGCCGCAGGAGCTATTGGACGCCACCTTATCGGTGAGCGATGTTGCAAGGCTGCTGGGTATACACCGCAACAGCGTTTATAACATGGTGAACAAGCGACATTTATTTACCACAGTTAAAGCAAACGACAAAATCCGCATCTATAAAGACAGCTTTGAGACGTGGTACAACTCCCAAAAACGTCACACCATAGTTACCGGCTGAAAGGAGGAACAACCGTGGCATCTATCATCAAACGCAAAACCAAGTATTCTGTTGTCTATAGCTACATAGACAGCAACGGACAAAAGCAGCAAAAATGGGAAACATGTGGTTCCTATGCAGATGCCAAGAAACGCAAAGCAGAAATTGAACATCAGATCGACACCGGCGTGTTCATTCCGCCCAGCGCCGACACGCTGTCCGACTTCCTGAACGAGTATGTGTCTCTATATGGTGTCAGCACATGGGCACCCTCTACCTTCGATGGTCATAAGGCTTTAATAGACAATTACATCAAACCCATT
>OFFZ01001346.1_pt1 | contig 13696 bp, 14 predicted proteins | sample 1521631 | NCBI WGS metagenome assembly OFFZ01 (sample SAMEA3504102, study PRJEB24116) | mouse gut metagenome | biome: mouse gut; feature: mouse-associated habitat; material: faeces | place: Denmark | collected 2011 | reverse complement strand
CCTCTGCCACAGCCTCCTCCTGGCGGCGCATCGCCAAAAATCTTTCACCTCATCCCCCAAACACCCTCCACAAAACAATTCCTCCAAAGTACACCGCCAAAACCAAATACCCCTTAAAATCTTCCTTCCGATACCGAAGCGGCTTCATCTTCGTCCTCCCCGCTCCGCCCATATAACACCGCGCCTCCATCGCCATCGCCAGATCATCCGCGCGCCGGAACGCGCTCACAAACAACGGCACTAAAAGCGGAACCATCGCTTTCGTGCGCTTCACCAGATTCCCGTTCTCAAAATCCGCCCCGCGCGCCGTCTGCGCCTTCATAATAATATCCGTTTCTTCAATCAGAATCGGAATAAACCGAAGCGCAATCGACATAATCATCGCAATCGAATGCACCGGCACCTTCACCTTAGACAGCGGCATCAGCGCTTTTTCCAGCCCGTCCGTAAGCTGGTTGGGCGTAGTCGTCAGCGTCATTACCGACGTCCCCACAATCAGATAAATCAGCCGCACCAGCATAAACCCAGCATTCTTGACGCCCTCTAACGTTATCTTCAAAATCCCATACGAAAACAGCACGCGATCCCCCGGCGTTAAAAACAGATTAAACAGCGCCGTAACCACCATCAAAACCAGAATCGCCTTCAGCCCTTTCACCATATAAGAAAACGGCACCTTCGAGCTGCGTATCACACAGACCAAAAATACGGTTACCACCGCAAACCCCACCACGTCCCGAAACAGAAACAGCGATAAAATATAAACAAACGTGCCAAACAGCTTCACACGCGGATCAAGCCTGTGGATGGGGGAATCCGCCGGATAATACTGTCCCAGTGTAATCTCTCTAAACATAAGCCCTTCCTTCTATCTGAATGCCTTAAGGATGCTTTCCATTGCCTCCTCTACCGTCGTTGCCGCGCTGTTTACCGGAAGTCCCTGCTCTTTTAGCTCATGCATCAGATACGTAACCTGCGGCGCCGCAAGCCCGACCGCTTCCAGCTCCTTATAGTGCAAAAACACCTCGCCCGGCGTCCCGTCGTACATGATTTCCCCGTCGTTCATCACAATCATGCGCTCCACGTACTTTGCCACGTCCTCCATGCTGTGCGACACCAAAACCACCGTCATGTTCCGTTCTTTATGCATCGCTGCAATCAGATCCAGTATTTCGTCCCGCCCCTTCGGGTCAAGCCCCGCCGTCGGTTCGTCCAGAATCAGCATCTTCGGCTTCATCGCCAGAACGCCCGCAATCGCCACGCGGCGTTTCTGCCCGCCGGAAAGGTCGAAAGGAGAGACGCCATAATATTTTTCTTTCAGCCCAACCAGTCTCAGGGCCAAAAGCGCCTGCTCCTTACATTCTTCCGGAGACAATCCCTGATTCTTAGGACCGAAGCACACGTCCGTCAGCACGTCAATCTCAAAGAGCTGATGCTCGGGATACTGGAAGACCAACCCTACTTCATTACGCAGTTCCTTCATAGGGTAGCCTTCCCGGTAAATATTCTCTCCGTTATAAAACAGCTCTCCGCTGGTCGCTCGAATCAGCCCGTTCAAATGCTGTATCAGCGTAGACTTACCGGAGCCGGTGTGACCGATGATTCCCACAAACTCCCCATCTGGAATCTCAAGGCAAATATCGTCAAGGGCCTTCTTCTCATATGCTGTCCCCTGGCTGTAGACATAATTCAGATGTTCTAATTTAATTGACATAACGCTTCCACCAACTCTTCTTTCCTCAGGATACCATCCCTGATGTTAAGCCCCCGCTTTCTAAGCTCATCCGCCAGAAGCGTCGCCTGTGGGACGTCCAGACGATAAGCTTTCAGTTCCTCTACTCTGGAAAATATTTCCCCTGGCGTCCCCTCCATCACCACTTGGCCGTGATCCATCACGTAGACCTTATCTGCGTCTACCACTTCCTCCATATAGTGGGTAATCAGGATGACCGTCACCTGCTTCTGTTTCCTAAGCTTCTGCACGGTATTCAATACTTCCCGACGTCCCACAGGGTCTAACATCGCTGTAGGCTCGTCCATTACGATACATTTTGGCTCCATTGCCACCACGCCTGCGATTGCCACGCGCTGCTTCTGTCCGCCGGATAATTTGTTGGGGGAATGATGACGGTACTCAATCATCCCTACGGCTTTCAGGCTTTCTTCCACGCGCTGCCAGATTTCGTCTGTGGGGACGCCTAAATTTTCCGGGCCGAACCCCACGTCTTCCTCTACCACAGTCCCGATAATCTGATTGTCGGGATTCTGGAACACCATGCCGGCAGACTGACGCACATTCCACAGCTGTGCCGGATCGCTGGTGTTGCGCCCTCCCACCCACATGGTTCCTCCCGTCGGTACGAGAATGGCGTTGATGTGCTTGGCAAGGGTAGACTTTCCGGAACCATTATGTCCAAGGATTGCGATGAACTGCCCTTCTTTGACATCAATATCCACTTCGTCGATTGCCCGGGACGTGCCGATAATGTTGCCTTCTTCATCCCGTTTCTCATATTCAAATATCAGCTTATCCGTACGAACCATGTCAATGCATCTGCCTTTCCTCTATATTTTTCTCTTTATTTCATTGTACGTTATCATTTTTTGTTTTGCAAGGTACTGTTTTCACAATAAATCAGTCCAAAACAGAATATTGCAGGTATTCATAAAGCAGCCTTGTCCCCTCCATAATCTCCGGCGGCAGGAGCGCCCGTGCTACCATCTTAGGTTCCGCGTTCGGCTCCGTAACGTCTTCCCGCCCAAGCAAAGCATAATCTCCGTCTATTCTTTCTACAACATATGTGCATCTTAGCATACTATCTTCCTCCGTTAATCAACATTTTCTAACCTTTACCAGCCGATGATTCCACCCGGTCTTCCTGTCCCTTCCGATTAATAATAATGATACCGATGCTCACACAGATGAGCGCAGCCAGATTCTTCACGGATACCACCTGTTCCCCCAGGAAGACTGCCGACAATGCGACGCCAAATATTGGGATGCTGAACCCAAAAATCGCTACCTTCCCCACAGAATTGTATTTCAGAAGTTCTGCCCATATGCTGAATGCAACCGTTGACAACAACGACATGTATAACAGCAGCAACGAGGATTTTGTGTTGAATCCATGGACATTTCCCCCTGATACGACTCCAATCAAAATCAACACTGCGCCGCCATAAAGCAGCTGATACGCCGTGATTGTCACAGGCTTCTCCCGGTTCGAGATCATCTTGAGGGTCACACTGCTAAGCCCGTAAGAAAATGCGCATATCAGAACCATTCCTTCCCCCAGAAACGTAAACCCGCTCCCCCATGCCCCTGGCTCCAGGTTGATGATAATGATTCCCGCAAATCCCACCAAACATCCCACAACCTTCTTCCAAGTCAGTTTCTCTGACTTCATGAGGAAATGTGCCGCTATAATTGAAAAAAATGCATTTGACGCATTAATCACGGAACCTTTCGCCCCAGTTGTATGGGCAAGTCCGATATAAAAACATACGTACTGGATTGTAGTCTGTAGGATTCCCTGTCCAAACACAAAGGGTATGGATGCCTTTTTCATTCTGATGATTCGTTTCTCCAGAATGCAGCCCAGAAGAAACGTAAACACACCCGCCATAAAAAATCGGTATCCGGCAAACAAAATCTGGCTGCCGGCATTTTCAATATGGAATAACTCATAGCCGATTTTTACGCATGGAAATGCGCTGCCCCATAAGGCGCAGCACACTAACGCCAGAATTGTCCTGGCAGCCGTATTCTGATAAAAACGTTCCATTATTCTTTCTCCGGTTCCGGATAGTCCACTCCTTTTGTGTCTACCGTTACCGCCTTCATCTTTTGTTCTTCCATTGGTCTGTCATTGTAGTCCGTATCGGTTTCGGCAATCTTATTTACAACGTCCAGACCTTCGATGATTTTGCCAAACGCAGCATAGGAGCCGTCCAGATGCGGGGAATTCTTATGCATGATAAAGAATTGTGAACCTGCGGAATCTGGGTGCATTGCCCTTGCCATAGACAGTACGCCTTCTGTGTGTTTTAGGTCATTGGCAACTCCGTTCTGGTCAAATTCCCCCTTGATGTTGTACCCCGGACCGCCCATGCCTGTCCCGTCGGGGCATCCGCCCTGAATCATGAAGCCGCTGATTACGCGGTGGAAAATCAGTCCGTCATAATACCCCTTCTTCACCAATGAAATAAAATTGTTTACGGTGTTCGGCGCAATCTCAGGGTACAGTTCTGCCTTCATGATGTCCCCGTTTTCCATTTCAAATGTTACAATTGGATTTTCCATATTTCCTGTTCCTCTCTTCCTGCTGTTTTTAACTAAATTTACCGCTATCTATTGTAGCGGATATTAGGCCGTTCGTAAAGTGGGAATGTGAATCTTCGTACCGGATAACTTCCTCTGTATATTTTCGTTCCATATCATGCCTGATTTTCCGATTCTCAGCCGTATCGAAAATAATTGAGAAATCATAATCTTCCGGATACAATTCATCCGCCGCCACATGGAGCTTCACCCGTTTATGGTTGATCCAAATCTTTTTTCCCGGCATCTGGACCCTAAGTACGCCTTTCTCATTCACAGGCTCGCAGACAATCCCTATCTTCTTATCCGGATATACCATCACGCTGTCTCCGCGCCGAAACTTCTCACGAAGCCCAATATTTCCTTTCGCCTCTTTCACTTTAGAAATCTTCTGCCCATTTCGCTTCCTTATCGCAGCATCTTCTGTTCGGAAACGATAGGAAGCAACTGCCGCTTCCCCGTATGCAGCGCAAATTGCAGTTTTCAGCATCCCACCCGGCATTCCCAGCCTGTCGGCAATATAAAAGGCACAGCTCTCCCCTGCCTCGCCGATTACCATCTGATAAGTAGGGTTTAATGTTTCCTTATCAAACGTCATCCTTGCGTTTATAAGATCCTCCGTCCTTTTTGCATATTCCTTGACTTCCGGATAATGGGTCGTCACCAGGAAAATCGCACCGCTCTTTCTCAGCTCTTCTAGAATCGCGATTGCGATCCCCATCCCCTCAGCAGGATCGGTTCCGGAGCCAAGCTCGTCCATTATTACAAAACTATCCTTATTTACTTCACTCAGAACTTCCAGCACGTTCTTGATATGGGCTGAAAATGTAGATAGGTTCTCTGCAATATTCTGACCGTCTCCTATATCGCACAGATAAGTGCTATTCATACAGACATCTGCCTCCCGGCAAGGCACATGCAGCCCGCATTGCGCCATCATGCAGCTTAGCATTACCGTCTTAATCGCGACCGTCTTTCCGCCTGTATTCGGTCCGGTTATGACAATGCCCCTTGCCCGCTCTCCGATCTCAAATTGTAACGGCACATTCACTCGTTTATCCATCAGCGGGTGTCTTGCGTCTTTCAAAACAATCTTCCGTCCTGTATTGATGGCTGGTTCTGTCCCGTCCATATCCATGCTCAGCTTTCCTTTTGAGAAAATAAAATCCAGTTTCTCAATCATCCCCATATTATTGTTCATCAACTCCGCAGATTCCGCCACCATCGCCGTCAGCGTATAGAGTATTCGGTAAACCTCATTCTCTTCATTGATTTTCAGCAGCTGCAGTTCGTCATAAAATTTGGCAGCAATTGACGGCTCAATAAAGAGTGTATTCCCAGTTGCAGACTTGTCAACCACACTTCCTGGTATCCTGGACTTATATTCTCTTTTCACAGGGACGCAGATCCTTCCATTGCGCAGGGTGCAAAATCTGTCTGCCATATATGCTTTATTAGAACGCATGACCTGTTCCGCCTTTTGCTTCATCTGTTCTTCGCATTTTGTTATCTGGTTTCTAAGCTTCATAAGTTCGTTCGATGCATGATCATCTACCTGCTGCCCACGGATCTGCCTGCCGATTTCCTCACGGAGTTCTTGGATAGTAAATAGATTTTCGTCATAATAGGCGAGAGAATTATCATAAGATTTTCCCCTGCTTAGGTAATCTCTGAGACGTTTGACCGCTGCCAGAACCTTCTCGACCTGCTCAAGCTGGCGAGGCGTAAGGCATCCCCCTTTTTCGGCGTTCACAAGGATTTCCCGGATTTCGGAAACATTCTGAAGCGGAGGCGCTCCTAAATTTTCCATCATATTCCTACTGTCTGTGGTATCCTTTAACCGCTTCCTCAATTCCAGTTCAGAAAGATAAAATGATATGTTACGTATCTGGTCCTTTGCTTGGTCGGTAATCGCCAGTTCCATCCATTTTTCCTTAATCTTGTCAAATTCAATCTGTTTTTCTATGTTCATTTTCGGTTTCCTCCCTTTTATAATTACATCCTTATCTATTAATACGAAAAAGACCATGGCTGCCTGAAAGCATAAAATACCATGGTCTTTTCATACACTCTGATGCACTGTCGGTGATAATTAGAAATTTTCTGACTCTCCCAAACGTCACAACAGCCTTCAAGAATATTGTAATAATAAAAGAACATGACCATACAGCCATGCTCTCGTAATATCTGCAAATATATCTCTTAAAAGAATACCACAATATTAAGCATTTGTAAGGCGAAAACGTCAACAGCTTACGCTGTCAACAAATGGGCAAACTCCTAGTGTATAACTAAAAATCACCCCTGCAATATCTATTCTGCAATTTTCTCCATTACAACCACACTTAACATGCAACATCCTCCTATTTCTTTATCTGTAAAATTAAATCCGTTTATGATTATATATGCAAAACAATCCCCTGTCAAGTATAAAATCCTTTATCTATGGAGCTATCTATGGAGCTTTGAAATGTAAAATGCATATTCTATTCTAATCCATACTTTTGATACATCAGTTCGCGGTATGCTTTATCCACACTGATTCTGCTTAGATCTTCCAAAAGATTTTTGTCAAGAAGAAGCTGAACTAAGGTTTCCATACGATTTTCCCTCTTTTTTAATTGCATCTCCTTCTTTTGTACCTGCACTTCTCTCATTTTCAATGACAATTCCTTCTCCTGGAATTTCGTTTCCTTCTCCTGGAACTTCGTTTCCTTCTCCTGAAGCTTCGTTTCCTTCTCCTGGAACTGAAGTTCTTTCTTCCTCCACTCATCTGCAAAAATCTCTTTTAACGCATCACATACCATATGCCCTGCCTCCTCCATCGTCTTCTGATTCGCCCGCATAATCAAATCCATGGCCGCCTGGTATAGATTGGATTCCCTATGTCCCTTGTACTCTCCCAATAACCGTTTCGTATTCATATCCATTGCCAGATTTCTTCTTAAACTACTCAGCCACCGGTTTTCCCTGGGCGGAAGCTGTGTATTTACAATAATCTGCATCGAAACCGGGTCATTCACAAGCCAGTAGATTCCTTTCCCTTTTTGCACTGCCTCAATGTTCCTCTCGTTTTTCAACAATTTCAACATCTTTCTGGGAAAATGACTGCATACAAAAGTGATTGTGATATCTTCCATGGAAATCTCGTGTATTTTCTGCGTGTTCGATTGATAGAGACATGCGTACCCATAAACTTTATAGAAATCATCAATACTCAGATAATCATCCGGGCTCTTGTATTCTATTAAATTGTGTTTACGGAAAATCTTTCCAATATTCTTTTGTACAGGCGTATCATCTGATTCCTTAATCACCACCGTGTCAATGCGCAGTGATTTCTTGTATAACTCGTATTCCGAACGGAATCTCAGACGTGCAGATTCTCCCTTTAATTCAATCTGGAGAGCTGCGTGAAAGCCATCATGCCATTGTAAAACCTCATCTGCCATTCACTACCTCCATTATATTCAATTTCAGAGTCATATGCAAGGTAATCAAACTATTTCATGTATTTTCTCATGGAAACCACCTGCCCTTTTCCCTAGTGTACTGTCTGCATTATATTCAGCCAAACCTCCTTGTCTATTCGCCCATTTGCCGCGTTGGATTCACTCAACGGTCGGTCATAAGGAATCCTCCCGCAAGCGGGTCCCTCCTTGTGACAACAGCCACCGCTACGCCGTCGAAAATCCGCCTTGCAGATGAACGAATATCCTGCGGAGTTTTGCCAGATATAATGCGGTCAGCACACTAGCCAGGGATGAGGAATTATAGAGCGTGACTAGAAAATGCTGTATGAGGATGATTGCTGGCACAAAAGAAAGGTTTTAGGAGGAACTAAGATGAATTTATCTGATTCAAAGAAAAAACTGGCGTTAGCCGGTGTAATCTGCGGACTTGTAGCGGCATGTCTCGCATTCATGGGCAATCCGGCGAACATGGCGTTCTGTATCGCATGTTTTATCCGTGATACCGCCGGGGCGCTTGGTATGCATCAGGCAGAGGTAGTACAGTATGCAAGGCCGGAAATTATCGGCCTGGTACTGGGAGCATTTGCAATCTCTGTCGCAACAAAGGAGTATCGTTCCACAGGAGGCTCATCACCGATGATTCGCTTCATCCTGGGAATGATTATCGTAATCGGCTCTCTCGTATTCTTGGGATGCCCGCTGCGTATGGTGATCCGTATGTCGGCAGGAGATTTGAATGCATGGGTTGCGTTGATAGGATTTATCCTTGGAGTAGGAACAGGCGTGTTCGCCCTGAAGAAAGGTTTCAGTCTTGGCAGGGCGCATGCTGTAAATAAAGTGGGCGGAACCATGCTTCCGGCAATGATGGTGGGAATCCTGATTCTTGCACTGTTCTCATCCGTCTTAAAGGCCAGTGAGGCAGGACCGGGAAGCATGCATGCGCCGCTGATTGCGTCATTGATAGGCGGTTTGGTATTCGGAGCGGTCGCACAGAAGTCGAGAATGTGCTTCGCAGGAAGTATCCGCGACGTCATTCTGATGAAGAACTTCGATTTGTTCAGTGTGATTGCAGGCTTGTTCGTAGTTATGCTGGTATTTAACATTGCTACCAGCCGTTTTGTGGTAGGATTCAATACGCCGGGAATCATTGCGCATTCTGACCATTTGTGGAATATCCTGGGCATGTATACCGTAGGATTTGCGGCCACATTGGCTGGAGGATGCCCGCTGCGTCAGTTGATTCTTGCAGGGCAAGGCTCCTCTGACTCAGCCGTGACGGTGATGGGAATGTTCGTAGGCGCGGCTCTGTGCCACAATCTGGGGCTTGCGGCAAGCGGCACGGCCATGAATGCAGAGACGAAGGAACTGGTAGCAGGCGCAGTACCGCCTCACGGGAAGGTGGCATGTATTGTGTGCATTCTCGTATGTTTTGTAATCGCATTTACGTGTAAGAGGGATGAAGCAAAATAAAAGACATGCAGGGATGTCTCATATTGGATGTGGGGACAATAAAAAAGGATTGAAATTGTGAACAATACATAGTATTCTATGAAAGAAGGTAATAATATGAAGGAAGTAGATGCAAGAGGCCTTTCTTGTCCGGAACCGTTGATGCTGACCGCGGAGGCGCTGAAAAGCGCGTCCGGACCAGTCAAGATACTGGTGACAGAGCCTCATCAGAAGATGAATGTGGAGAAATACGCCAAGGATCACGGTAAGAAATCAACTGCCAGCGAGAAGGACGGATATTTTGAAGTGGTGATTGAGTAGACATGAGGAAAAAAGAATTAAAATTAGTCGTGACATTCCACACGACTGCGGATGCGATGGCGATGGAGAAGGCGTGTAAGGAATATCAGGTTCCGGGACGTATCATTCCCGTCCCAAGGGCAATTTCGGCCGGGTGCGGATTGTCCTGGTGCGCGGCGCTTGAAGAGCGGGAGCAGATTGTGGAGATGATGCGAAAGGCAGGGATCGAGGAAGAGGAGATGCACGAGTGCATGGTATAGTAAGCCTCAACAGCCCTTGCAGGAGAATACGACGCAGAAAAAGACAGGTATGTGTAAACGTACCTGTCTTTTAAGGTGTAACATCCATAACTAAACTCCTTTAACAAACGTATCCAATACATGCGGCAGCAGTCTGTCGCTGTATTCTGTAAGTGAAAACTTCCCTTTGAAGAGGGCCCAGTCATAGAGCAATGCCCGCTCGTACATAGCATAGATGTTCATCAGTTCTTCGGTTGTGCTGGTATTGCTGAATTCCCCGCTTCCCAGGGCATCATCAATAATCTCTGAAATCCATTTGAAATAAAATCGCTTGTGGTCTGACAGCGACTTCTTGTCCTTCGTCGTAAGCTGAGAAGAATAGAGGAAGGCAAGGAGGGTAATATCAACGCTTGTCTCAATCATATAGAACAATTCGTGGTTCAGGAACAGCAGCTTGTCGTAGGCTGACATATCCGGTGCGACCACAGTATACAGTTCCTCGTACTTCTGGTCGAATAAGTCCGAGAGTGAGTTGAGCAGCGCCTCTTTCCCCTTAAAATAATGATAAAATGTTCCTTTAGACGTCTTGGACGCCGTAATAATATCCTCTACTGTGGTAGAGTCATATCCGTTCTTATAGAACAGGTTCCAAGCGGCTTTTACAATGCGGCTTTTCGTTGATCGCCTTTTACGCGGCATTGGCATCATTCCTTTCCTTTTTCGACATGCAGTCAGGGGACATGCCATGGTTGAATATCTTCATAATTAATGTATAAGAAGAGAAGCGGATTATTGCTGTAACCCGCTTCTTTGCTTATTGTAGTATATCACACATTGTCGTAAAATGCAAAACTAATACGCATCTTAATTATAATAAATCTTAATATGTAGATTAACCTACCTGGAAACCATACTTCAACGGATCGGTCGGATCAATGAGGTATGTCGCAACGCCTGTCAGGTAGCAGCTTCCGGTAATCATCGGGATAACTGCGTCATAATCTTCTACCTTTGTTGTCTCCTTGATTACGCCTTTGAACCGTGTGCCGATAAAGCTCTCATAAATGAATTCCTCGCCTACTTTGATCTCGCCCCAGTGATGAAGGGTAGCAAGTTTTGCGCTTGTACCGGTTCCGCAAGGTGAACGGTCAGCCATAGCATCGCCGAAGATAACCACATTCCTCATGTTTGCTTTGTCCGGATTCGGTGTAGGACCATAGAACTCAACCAAATCAACAGAAGTGATGTCGAGCAGCGGATGCTGGATCGGGATATCTCTGTTGATGATCTCAAGCATCTTCATGCCCAGTTCTGCATATGCCGGAACTGTCTTAGGGTTAATCTCTCCGATGTCAAGCTTCGTGGTATCCACAAGTGCGAAGAAGCTTCCGCCGAAGGAAATCGTAAATTCAATCTCTTTCCCGTCGATAGTCACTTTCTGATTCTCTTTGTAAACGAAAGCAGGTACATTGGTCAGGGTCACGCTCTCTACCTTTCCTTCCTTTACAATAGCGGTCGTACGAATTAATCCGGCAGGAGCGTCCAGAACAACCTCGTTCTCCCCCTCTTTGGACTCAACAAGGCCTGCCTCGATTGCAACCGTAACCGCACCGATTGTACAGTGTCCGCACATGTTCAGGTATCCGCCTGTGTCCATGAACATTACGCCGAAGTCAGCTTCCTTGTTCACCGGCTCGCACAGGAAAGCGCCGAACATATCGTGGTGTCCGCGAGGCTCAAACATCAAAGCGGTACGAACCTGATCGTAGTTCTCCTCCATCCATTTCTTCTTCTCGATCATGGTGGTTCCTTCCGGCTCAGGGAAACCGCCGATCACGATGCGGCAGAACTCTCCGACGGTATGGGAGTCAACCACCTGCAATGCGCCTTCGAAACGTTCGAAATTAACATTTGCTTTTAATTCCATAGTTCTTGTACCTCCTAATAAAAGATAGTTTGATTTTGATTTATAGAGATATTCTATAAATTTTTTATAAAAGCACTTTGAAAGGCCCCTTACTCTCTCCGTGTCTTTTTCAAATATAATAAGGAGAAAATCCGGTGGGAACAGCAAAAAAATAACAATTAGACTACGTTCTAGTATGCTGTTCAATTTCTTAACTACATTATGTACGAAAAACCTTGAAAAGTCAATGGTTTTTTGATGTTATAAAAATATTAAAAAAGTGTTGACGATATAAAAATGAGATGGTATAGTTATACTTGTCCTTAAGAAAAGGGCAAACACGAAAGAAAAAACAACTTAAAAAAATAAGTTGACAAAGAAAGATAACTTTGGTAAACTTAAGAAGTTGTGAAAATGAACTTTGAAAATTAAACAGTAGGTTAATTTATAGAATTGAAACTAAACAAACCAAGCCAGATATTCAGATAATGATTAGTCTGAGCAGGTAACAACTTTTATTTGAGAGTTTGATCCTGGCTCAGGATGAACGCTGGCGGCGTGCCTAACACATGCAAGTCGAGCGATTTACTTCGGTAAAGAGCGGCGGACGGGTGAGTAACGCGTGGGTAACCTGCCCTGTACACACGGATAACATACCGAAAGGTATGCTAATACGAGATAAAATACTTTTATCGCATGGTAGAAGTATCAAAGCTTTTGCGGTACAGGATGGACCCGCGTCTGATTAGCTAGTTGGTAAGGTAACGGCTTACCAAGGCGACGATCAGTAGCCGACCTGAGAGGGTGATCGGCCACATTGGAACTGAGACACGGTCCAAACTCCTACGGGAGGCAGCAGTGGGGAATATTGCACAATGGGCGAAAGCCTGATGCAGCAACGCCGCGTGAGCGATGAAGGCCTTCGGGTCGTAAAGCTCTGTCCTCAAGGAAGATAATGACGGTACTTGAGGAGGAAGCCCCGGCTAACTACGTGCCAGCAGCCGCGGTAATACGTAGGGGGCTAGCGTTATCCGGAATTACTGGGCGTAAAGGGTGCGTAGGTGGTTTCTTAAGTCAGAGGTGAAAGGCTACGGCTCAACCGTAGTAAGCCTTTGAAACTGGGGAACTTGAGTGCAGGAGAGGAGAGTGGAATTCCTAGTGTAGCGGTGAAATGCGTAGATATTAGGAGGAACACCAGTGGCGAAGGCGGCTTACTGGACTGTAACTGACGTTGAGGCTCGAAAGCGTGGGGAGCAAACAGGATTAGATACCCTGGTAGTCCACGCCGTAAACGATGAGTACTAGCTGTCGGAGGTTACCCCCTTCGGTGGCGCAGCTAACGCATTAAGTACTCCGCCTGGGAAGTACGCTCGCAAGAGTGAAACTCAAAGGAATTGACGGGGACCCGCACAAGTAGCGGAGCATGTGGTTTAATTCGAAGCAACGCGAAGAACCTTACCTAAGCTTGACATCCTTTTGACCGATGCCTAATCGCATCTTTCCCTTCGGGGACAGAAGTGACAGGTGGTGCATGGTTGTCGTCAGCTCGTGTCGTGAGATGTTGGGTTAAGTCCCGCAACGAGCGCAACCCTTGCCTTTAGTTGCCAGCATTAAGTTGGGCACTCTAGAGGGACTGCCAGGGATAACCTGGAGGAAGGTGGGGATGACGTCAAATCATCATGCCCCTTATGCTTAGGGCTACACACGTGCTACAATGGGTGGTACAGAGGGCAGCCAAGTCGTGAGGCGGAGCTAATCCCTTAAAGCCATTCTCAGTTCGGATTGTAGGCTGAAACTCGCCTACATGAAGCTGGAGTTACTAGTAATCGCAGATCAGAATGCTGCGGTGAATGCGTTCCCGGGTCTTGTACACACCGCCCGTCACACCACGGAAGTTGGGGGCGCCCGAAGCCACTTAGCTAACCCTTTTGGGAAGCGAGTGTCGAAGGTGAAATCAATAACTGGGGTGAAGTCGTAACAAGGTAGCCGTATCGGAAGGGGCGGCTGG
>OFFZ01001336.1_pt1 | contig 13763 bp, 9 predicted proteins | sample 1521631 | NCBI WGS metagenome assembly OFFZ01 (sample SAMEA3504102, study PRJEB24116) | mouse gut metagenome | biome: mouse gut; feature: mouse-associated habitat; material: faeces | place: Denmark | collected 2011 | reverse complement strand
GCCGCCGCCGATGACCATGACCCGCTGCGGTCTGCGCGCGGGTTCCGGAGTGAACTCGCGCTCGCTTTCCCGCCCGCTCATGACATTGAGCGCGCACTTCACGCTGCGGTCTTCGGCGGAACGATCGTGACACCCCTTGTTGCAGGCGATGCACCAGATGATATCGTCAATACGGCCCTCTCTCAGCTTGCGGGGATAATCGGGATCGGCGATAAGGCCACGCCCTACGCACAGCGCGTCCGCCTTGCCCTTTTCCAGGGCCGCAAGCTGGATGTCCGGCCTGTCGAGCTGCCCCGCGGCGAATACGGGCACATGAACCGCATCGCGTATATTCTCCGCAAGGTACAGGTTGACGCCATGACGATGGTACATGTTGGACACCGTGCGCACGAAGGGAAACATGCCGGCGGACACGCTGAGCGCCGCGATGCCCAGCTTTTCCAGATAACGGGCGATGTCCGCGGCAAGCGCCATGTCGATGCCGCCCTCACGCAGCTCATCCCCCACGATGCGGCAGGCAAGAGGATACTCTTTTCCCACCAGTTCCCGGATACGCCGGATAATCTCCGTCACGAAACGCATCCTGCCGAGGAAGGAACCGCCATACTCGTCCGTCCGTCTGTTGGTCAGAGGCGACATGAACGCGCTGATCAGATAACCGTGCGCACAATGCAGTTCGCACATGTCAAAACCCGCGTCTCTGGCCCGCCGCGCGCCCTGGGCGTAACATTCCACCATGTCGCGCACTTCCTTCGTACTCATGGCATGGGGGGGATCGTATTCCGCCTGAAGACCGGCAACCGCCTCCGGAGGAAAGGGGGAAGGGGCGACTGGCCGGTAGCCGGAAGTTCGCATGCTGGTTTCACGTCCGGCGTGATGTATCTGGGCCGCGGCAAGGCAGTCATGCCGATGTATCGCGTCGGTCAGGCGGCGCAGTCCCTCTGTTCTTCCGTCGTCTTCAATGAAAAGCTGACCTCCGAAATTGCCGTCAGGGCGCACGCAGATGGAGCCTATGATGATCATCGCCGCCCCTCCGGCCGCGCGCCGCTCGATAAAGGCGATCTCCTTGTCCGTCACGCTCCCGTCTTCCGTCATGTGAACAGACATGGGGGCCATGATGAAACGGTTTTTCAGGGTAAGCCTTCCTATATCGAGGGGCTGAAACAACGGCGAGACATTCATCAAAAATCCCTTTGTGGTTTGAGACCTCCCCCTTGAGGGGGAAACGAGTAGTTGACAAGACGGCGAAGCCGATGAAATCCTTTTCCGTACCCCCTCCCTTCAGGGAGGGGCAATCCGCACGACCCCTAGCCGTCGGCCGCGGAGTCAGTCGCCGGATGGGGCGACTGTGGATTGAAACATCATCTTGACAGGGGGTGGACAGGGGGCTTCGGCCCCCTGAAAGGAATCGCCGGAACGCGCCGTGCCTTATTTCAGGAATCCTTTTTCACGGTAGTATTTCTCCGCGCCCGGGTGCAGGGGGAACACGTTGTTCCGCCAGCCGACGGCGGGATCGATGGATGCCCACGAAGGGTTGGCTCTGGCGATATCGTCCCTGCCCTCAATGATGGCTCTGGTCAGGTTGTAGGCGGTTTCTTCGCTCAGGTCGTCCCGCACGAATATGGCGTTGGTATCCCAGAACGTGGTCACGTCCGGGCCTACCTTGCCCTTGTAGTATTCGGCGGGAAGCGTGCCTACGTTGATGCCCATTTTGGCGGCCGCCCTTTCGGCTGTTTCAGGATCTATGGACAGGAACTTCAGCGGAACGCTCCCGGAGACATCCACGATGAACCAGGCTTCGCCGGGGCCGATCCAGACGAACACGTCGATTTGTCCGTCCTTGACCATATTGGCAATATCGTCGAAGCCGTTGGTCACTATCCTGCCGCCGTTGGCCCGTATGTCGTCGTAGGTGATGCCGTATTCCTTCAGCAGATTGCGGAAAATCTTTTCCGTGGATCCGCCTGTGGAACCGACGCCCACGTTCACGTTCTTCATGGTCTTGAGATCCCGCAGGCTCTTGACCGGAGACGATTCGGGCGACACGATCTGGTAGTTGATGCGATCCTGAAGGTTGATGATGGACGCGATGCCGCTGGTTGTGGGAGCCTTGTAAGGCTCCGTCCCGTTCCTGAACGCGGTCAGAATGCTGTTTTCCGCGACTCCCAGTTCCGCGGCGCGGGAAGCCACGCGAGGCGGATTGGTCGCGCCTCCGCCGGGCAGCATGGTGACGTCCGTACCCGGCGTCATGGTTGTGTACACCTTGCCGATGGCCCCCATGCCGATGTACCAGGTGCCGCTGGGGTTGGCGGCGGAAACGATGCGCAGCGATTCCGCCGCGTGAGCGGACAGCGTCGTCGATGCTGCCAGCGCGGCGGCAACCAGGGCTTTTTTCAACATGGAATTCATAACTGCTCTCCTGGGCTAGAGGTTTTTCCTTCCGCCCGGAAACGGAAGGTTTTGCGGCGGGGAAGCTCGAACAATGCGACTGCGGCAATGAGTCCCAGTCCCAGAAAATCGGTAGCGAGGCCGGGATAGAGAAGAGTAAGCCCGGCCAGTATCAGCAGCGTGCGTTCCGCCGGGCGGCAGGCCGTGACGAAATACCCCTGCATGCCGCCTGCCAGCGCGATGACGCCGACTACAGCCGTGATGATGGACTGCAATACCGTCAGCGTATCGCCCATCAGAAGCAGCGACGGCTGGAAGACGAACATGAAGGGGATGATATAGGCCACGATGCCGAGCCGGAACGCGGTCATCCCCGTAACCATGGCGCTGGCCTTGGCGATGGAGGCTCCCGCATAGGCGGACAGACATACCGGCGGCGTGATTTCCGAAAGAATGGCATAATAGAGGACAAAGAGATGCGCGGCCAGGGTGGGGATGCCGAGCTTCATGAGCGCCGGCGCGCCCAGTGTGGCCACAATGATGTATGCCGGAGTCGCGGGCACGCCCATGCCGAGTACGAAACAGGTGAACATCAGCAGGACAAGCAGAAGCAGGATATTGAAACTGCCCAGATCGGTGATGAGGCTGATGAACTTGTATCCTATGCCGGTAATGGAAACCATGGCGACGATGATGCCGGCACAGGCGCTGCATGTGGAGATCATCAGGGCATTGCGCGACGAACCTTCCAGCGTCTTCAGCAGCTTGCGCCAGTCGAAGCGGGTGGATTTGCTGAAGCTGGAAACAATGAGTACCGAGAGCGTGCCCAGATAGGCGGAAGAAATGACGCTGCGCCCGGAAAGCAGAAACCAGATGAGAATGAGGATGGGCAGAACGTGATACAGACGGCGGTACACGCTGCGCGCCTCAGGAATCTGATCCGCGGGCATGACGCCGATATCTTTTTTGACGGCCTCAAAGTGTATCATCAGCAGCAGGGAAAAGTAATACAGAATGGAGGGCAGAAGCGCCGCCGTGGCCACGGCCATGTAGCCCGCCCCGGTCACATCGGCCATGACGAAAGCCGTTGCCCCCATCACCGGCGGCATGAGCTGCCCTCCCGTGGAGGAAACCGCCTCAACCGCGCCCGCAAACGAGGGAGAATAGCCTACGCGCTTCATAAGAGGGATGGTGAACGTTCCCGTACTGTATACGTTGGCGACGGCGGAGCCGGAAATAGACCCGAACAGCGCGGAGGCAAAAATGGAGACTTTGGCGGGGCCGCCCTTGGAACGGCGTGTGGCCACGCATGCCAGATCGAGAAAAACCTGCCCCAGCCCGGCATTCTGGAGAAAGCAGCCGAACATGACAAAGGCGAATATCATGGTCGATGACACCGCAAGCGGGATGCCGTACAGGCCTTCCGTCACCAGATAAAGCTGCTCGCAAAGCATCTTGTAGGATACACCCTCATGCCTCAGTATGCCGGGCAGATGCTGGCCCAGCATGCCATAGGCCAGAAAACAGCCGGAAACCATGACCAGAGGCAGACCGGCCACACGTCGGGTTGCCTCCAGAACCAGAAGCACCGCCACCGTGGAAGCCACGGCTTCCGTATCGCTTACAGGGTCGATATATCTGATGCGCTCCAGGTAGTAATCAATATCGGACACCAGAAACCAGGCCGACCAGAAAGCTCCGCATATCAGCACAAGATCCAGAAGCAGCCACAGGGGATGTTCTGGCTGCCCTTCTTTCGTTTTTCGCGGAGGCAGGTAAATAAATACCAGAGTAAGAACCGTGCCGAGATGGATGACACGGAGCATCTGAGAATCCATGACGCCGAATCCGGCGGTAAAATAAATCTGAAAAACGGCCAGTCCTATAGCCAGAACTGTGGCTGCGGGTTTCAATGTCGCTCGTGAAATCATGCTTCCCTCTTGTGGACTGAACATTACCATAACGGATGGGAGGGTTCACTTGCTCCGCCGCCCTGAAAGCGAGGCAAGCAACACAAGCAAGGCATTGCCTCTTGCTGAGATTCTGTGTGCAAAAATAAGAAATAACGAAGTGAAATGTTTTCTACAAAAATCATGCCAATATGTTCTTTTGGGCGCATTTTTTATAAAGGTCTGCGATATCAACAGGATATATTTATTTTCCCCTGTTTTTTTCAGGAATTGCATGCCTGATAATCAGTCATGCCTGATACGACATGTTTTATTTTCAGGCATAAATGGTGTGGTGTTGCTGGCCCTGTGGTGAAAAGAGTCTTGCGGGGTTTGCGAAGTATTAATTTGTCCCCTTGTAATGCAGGGTAAAAATATTGTATTTCAGTATGTTGAGAGATATTGCTTCCTGTCCGGATTCTGATCATATGTATTGATATCATACATTTCTCATTTTATTCTGGATTGGACACCGCGTTTAAGGGGGCTCATGGCTTTTCAGCCTGTTTTGCCGCAAGCTTCCGGGGGGGAAGACAGTGGACAACAGTTTTTCATTCGTCTTTGTTGACAACCATGTCATAAAAAAACAGTGGGAACTCTTTCAGCAGGGCAGGGACGTCGATTTTTCCGTCATCAGCAAGGGCTTGTATGCTTCCTGGGTTCGTTCCCGCCGGTATCAGGTTGACCCTTACCGCAAAAAGCGGGAATTTGTTCCGCCGCAGGAATTGCAGGCCATACTGGAAAGCAACCGGGAGTTCATAAACAGCGCCTCCACCATCATGAGCAAGCTGTTCAAGTCCATCGACATGCTGAACGGAACCATCACTCTGGCCGATAAAAACGGCGTTGTCCTTTATTCCTGCCATCAGGAGCGGCACAACATCACGCCTTCCCATGTGGTGGGGGACATACTTTCTGAGCGGGTCTGCGGAACCAACGGCATCGGAACCTGCCTTGCCGAAGGGGCTTCCGTGGAGCTGGCGGGCGCCGAGCATTACAGTCTTGAAGAACACGCCTGGCATTGTTCGGCCGCTCCCGTGTACGACAACAGGGCCAATGTCATCGGCGTATTCAATATTTCCATCCCCTTTGAGAGCAGCCGTTACTATCAGACAGGCGGACTGGTTGAAGCCGTTGCCCATGCCATTACGGAACAGATATTTCTGAGTGATCTTCTCAGTGAGCAAATGGCCATTATGGATCTGCTGGATGAAGGCGTGGTTGTGCTGAATGCGGACGGAGTGATAAAATCCATCAACAAAAAGGCCTGCGCCATACTCAAGCTGAACAGTCCCCCGGAAGGGCGGAATTTCCGCAGGGTCATTCATACCCAGGACAGCATCTTCGCGGAATTCAGCCAGAATACTTCTTTCCATCACAGAGAGGTCACGTTCCTTAATGGAATCCGGAGCATACCATGCCTGCTTTCCTTCTCCCCCATCCCCAACCGGGGAAGCGTGCTCACATTGCAGGAACACAGCCGGATCAGGGAACTCGCATCCCGGGCCATAGGAGCCAAGGCGATATATACCTTTGATCGCATCCTTGGCGATTCCAAAGCCATACAGCATGCCGTTCATATGGGAAAAAACGCGGCGCGCAGCGATATCACCACGCTGATTCTGGGGGATTCCGGCACAGGAAAGGAGCTTTTTGCCCAGTCCATACACAATGCAAGTTCAAGAAGACAGGGGCCCTTTGTGGTGGTCAACTGCGGGGCAATTCCGCGCAATCTCGTCCAGGCGGAACTTTTCGGCTACAATGAAGGCGCCTTCACCGGCGCGGCGCGTCAGGGAAAGCCGGGAAAGTTTGAACTTGCGGACGGCGGCACCATCTTTCTGGATGAAATAGGAGAAATGCCCCTTGAAGCGCAGGTCAGCCTGCTTCGGCTTCTCCAGAACGGGGAGGTGACGCGTGTGGGCGGCAAAAAGTCCACCTATGTGAACGTCCGCGTCATAGCGGCAACCAACAGGAATCTTCAGGAGGCCGTGGCGCAGAATGTGTTCAGGAAGGATCTCTATTACAGGCTCAATGCCTTTGTCCTGCACATTCCCGGTCTTGCGGAGCGGGAGGACGACGTGTGCCTTCTGGCCGATGCCTTTCTGAACAAGTTTTCGACGGAACTCAACAAAAATCTGACCGGGTTCGACAATGAAGTCATCCGCGTACTGAAACTGTACAGATGGCCGGGCAATGTGCGCGAGCTGGAAAACTGCATTGAACGCGCGGTGGCCGTGGCGGAAGGAAGTCATATCACCATGTCGGATATTCCTGCCCATATTTCATCGCTTTCCCGGGGCAGCTCGCAGACGCGCGGCAAATTGCAGGACAGGGAAAAGGAAACCATTTACAGCACGCTGGAAGAAAACCAGTGGAATATCCGCCGTACTGCGGCCGTGCTGGGAGTAGCGCGCAGTACGCTTTACCTGAAAATGAAGAAGTTCAACATCGTGCAGGCTGCAACCCGCAGCCGCGCCTCTTCGCCGGCTGACACAGCAGCCGAGGGAGAGGGGGCGTGCGGGCTGGCTCTTCCTGAAGAGCGAGGCTCCAGGCCATAAAGGACGTTGTGCTGAATCTCCCGCTGCCGGAGGAAGCGGCGCAGCGCGCGTTGAGGCAAATTCCCGCCGCTTCGGGGAGCTGAAGACGTATTCAAAAACGCTTGCCCGCCGCCTCATGAAGACTTATTTTCCAGAGACAGCGGCAAGCGCTTCTGTTTTTTCCGGTTGGTTGCCGTGCCCCCACCCCGAGCGCAGAGTTTTTCGTGAGCAAAAAACGTCTTTCCCTTTTTCGGCGCATGCCGCTTTCTTCCCTGCACCTTGTGGGCCTTCTGCTCATCGTGGTCGTGGTGGTGGGCGTCTTTACCGGGCGCAGCCTGCGTCAGACGGAAAACGCCGTGGCCCGCCTGCTTGAAGAACGGGGCAATGTGATTATCAGCCTGTTTGAAAGCAGCCTGCGCAGCGACATGCGCACACAGGCGGGCGTGCAGCTCCAGGCTTTGCTGGAGGAGCTTGCCTCCCGCGAGGATCTGCTGTTTGTGGTGCTGACGCTGGAGGACGGCCGCATTGTCGCGCACAGCGACGGCAGCCGTGTGGGGCAGATGCTCCGGGTGGACGGCAGACCGGCCACGCCGGAGGAAATGAAGCGCCTGACCCATCCTGCGGATACCGCCGCGGACGCCGCTTCAGATATTTCCGGCGACACGTCATACGCAAATCCCGAAGATTATGACATGCTGGAACCGAGCCATAACTGGCGCATTATGGATATGGAAGGCCGCAGGGCATTTGTGGTGCAGCGTTCACTGGCGCTTTTCCAGAAGCGCAGTCTGAAGCTGATGAACCCCCAAACCAGTGACGTGAGCGGCGGCGTGAGCGTGGTGGTCGCCTCGCCGCCGCTGCTCGTGTTCATTGGTCAGGATCCCCGGCCCTTGCAGGACATGCAGCGGCAGAACGCGCGTTCCGCGCTGTTCAACGCCCTGCTTGCCATCGTGGCTTCCGTCGCGGCCATACTGGCCATCCAGTACTTTGAGTACAGTGCGGAGAACCGCAGGCGCATGAAGGCCGCCGAAAGCATGGCCCGCCAGATGCTGGAAAAGAACCGGCGGCTTGAGGCCGAGGTGCGGCGGCGGGAAAAACTGGCCGCCGTGGGCGATCTTGCGGCCGGGGTGGCGCATGAACTGCGTAATCCTCTGAGCTCCATCAAGGGCTATGCCTCGTATCTCGGCGGGCGTTTTCCGGAAGGCAGTGAAGACCGTGAAGCCGCGCGCATCATGGTGCAGGAGGTGGATCGGCTCAACCGGGTCATTTCCGATCTCATCGGCGTGTCCCGCCCCACGGATATCCATCCCCGCAAGGTGGATATGGCCGGACTGGCGGACAACACCCTGCGCCTGCTGGCGCAGGACGCGGCGCAGCGCGGCGTGGCCCTGATGCGTGAGGGCGAGGCCGAGGCATGGCTGGATCCGGATCGCTTCCGGCAGGCGCTGCTCAATGTCTGCCTCAACGCTGTGGAGGCCATGAAGGACGGCGGAGAACTGCGTCTGCGTCTCAAGACGCAGGGGAATGTTGTGTATCTGGATGTGCGCGACAACGGGCCGGGCATTCCGCAGGATATCCTGAACCGCATTTTTGATCCCTATTTTACCACCAAGAGCCAGGGGACGGGGCTGGGCCTCGCCATGGTGCTCAAGGTTACGGAAGCGCACGGAGGCAGCGTGCGCATCACGTCCGAAACGGAAGGGCCGGAACGGGGCGCCACCGTGCGTTTCCTTCTCCCCGCTACGCCTGAAGCGGTTGAGGAACTCGCCCGGAGGGAAAAGGACTCCTCGTCTTCCGCCGTTCCCGACGCGGTTCCGGCGTCGGCGGATGTGTCAAACAGTTCACAGGAATAAGGTGCAGTCATGCCGCAGCCGTTGATTCTGATCGTCGATGACGATTCCCCTCACCGTTCCATGCTGCGTACCGTCCTGCGCGGCTGGGGCTATGCCGTGGAAGAGGCGGAAGACGGCGCCGCCGCCGTGGAGCAGGTCAAGGCCAGAGCCTTTGACGCCGTGCTCACCGACGTGCGCATGGCCCGTCTGGACGGTATCGCGGCGCTCAGGGAAATACGGGAATGGAATCCCTCGATCCCGGTTCTGATCATGACGGCATGGTCTTCCGTGCAGAACGCGGTGGACGCGCTGCGCCTGGGAGCCTGCGATTACCTTACCAAGCCGCTGGAGCTGGATGAACTTAAGTCGGCGCTTGAGCGCGCCCTGGATCATGCCCGTCCGGCGCGGGAAAGTCAGGAACCGGGCCGCGCGCAGCGCGAAGCGTCTTCCTTTCTGCTGGGCAGGAGCGAGGCCATGCGCGAACTGGTGGAAATGGTGGAAACCGTCGCGCCTACCGAGGCCACGGTACTCATTTCCGGCGAGTCCGGCACGGGCAAGGAGCTTGTGGCGCGCGCCGTTCAGGCCGCGAGCGCCCGCTGCAACAAGCCCTTTGTGACCATCAACTGCGCGGCCCTGGCGGAAAATCTGCTCGAATCGGAGCTGTTCGGCCATGAGAAGGGGGCATTCACCGGCGCGGACAGACGGCGGGAAGGACGCTTTGTGCAGGCGCACGGCGGCACGCTGTTTCTGGACGAGATAGGGGAAATGCCCTTGTCGCTTCAGGCCAAGCTGCTGCGTGTGCTCCAGCAGGGAGAGGTGCAGCGCGTGGGCTGCGATGAAACCATCAAGGTGGATGTGCGCGTCATCGCGGCGACGAACCGCGTGCTGGCGGACGAAGTGGCGGCGGGGCGCTTCCGCGAGGATCTGTTTTACCGTCTCAACGTCATCGGGCTGGAAGTGCCGCCTCTGCGCGCCCGGCGTGAGGATATCCCCCTGCTGGCCTCGACGTTCCTGGAACGTCATGCCGCCTCCAACCGCAAGACCATCAAGGGGTTTACGCCGCAGGCCATGGACGCCATGCTGCGCTACGGCTGGCCGGGCAATGTGCGCGAGCTGGAAAACGCCGTGGAGCGCGCCGTGATCCTGTCCGGCGGGGAATATGTCGCGGAACGCGCCCTGCCGCTGGCCGTACAGAACGCGCCCGTTCCGGATGCCGACGGCGAGGAGCTGGCGCTTGGCTCCATGTCGCTGGAGGACGTGGAACGCAAGGCCATTGAGGCCACACTGCGCGAAACCGAGGACAACAAGAGCGAGGCCGCCCGGCGCCTGGGCATCACCCGCGCCACCCTGCACAGCAAGCTCAAGAAGTACGGGCTGGATTGATGTCCTCTTGAGCCCGTTGCCGGGGAGGAATATTTTACAGAACGCGCCGTAAAACCCCGCTCTTCAGGGCGGGGATATAAGGCGCACCTTGACTGGAATTTTTGCCTTTAATTGGGCGTCCGTTGAGCTTCAATATACTGCCGCAGAACAGAGATGGGAGTTCCTCCGCAACTTCCGGCAAAATAGCTTGGCGACCAGAGAGAGCCGCCCCAGAGTTTTTTCTGGATCGAAGGATAGCCTTTCTTGCGGATCAGCCTGCTGGATACGCCTTTCAGGCTGTTGACCAAAGACGAAATGGCTACTTTTGGAGGATAGACGACAAGCAGGTGGACATGATCGTCTTCTCCGTCAAATTCGACAAGTTCAGCCTCAAAATTCCGGCAAACACTGGCAAATATTTCCTTCAGGTCGTCAAGAATGGTCTTTGTGAAGACGCCGTAGCGATATTTTGTGACAAAGACCAAGTGGGCATGAAGAAGAAATACACAGTGTCTTCCAGTACGAATATCGTTGACTTTTTTCATAGGCCAATTATGATTCGGCTATGCAAAGATTGCAAGCCTACAAGTTTCAGCTCCGCCCCAAAGCCGGGCAGGAAAGCCTCATGCGGCGCTTTGCCGGATGTTGCCGTTTTGTCTGGAACAAGGCGCTCGCATTGGAAAAGAAAACCTATGAAAATGAAGGGAAGCGTCTGGGCTTTTCCTTGCTCTGCAAGCTCCTTCGAGACTGGAAAAAGGAAGATGATACATCCTTTCTTGCCGAAGCCCACTCTCAAATTCTGCAACAAGCGTTGAAAGATCTCGACAGTGCCTACAAGAATTTCTTCGCGAAGCGTGCGGATTTTCCGCGCTTCAAAAGGAAAGGCGTTCACGATGCCTTTCGTTATCCGCAGGGCTTCAAGTTGGATGAGGGCAACAGCCGTGTATTTCTGCCCAAAATAGGCTGGGTACGCTATCGGAACAGCCGTCGCACGGAAGGGATACCCAAGCAGGTGACGGTCTCTTTTGCCGCCGGAAAATGGTATGTTTCCATCCAGACGGAACGGGAAATCCCTACACCCGTACACCCTTCAGCGTCCGCCATCGGTATAGATATGGGGGTTGCCCGTTTTGCGACCTTCTCCGACGGCAGCTCGATCACCCCTTTGCATAGCTTCCGCAAGCATGAAGAGAAGCTGGCGGCCTTGCAACGCAAGCTGGCAAAGCGCACAAAATTTTCCGCCAACTGGCAGAAGCTCAAGATCCGAATCCAGCGCCTGCACCGCAAGATAGTCAATGTCCGCAATGATTTTTTGCACAAGGCAACCACGGCAATCAGCAAAAACCACGCTGTTGTTGTGATGGAAGACTTGAAAGTGCGGAACATGTCGCGTTCGGCCTCCGGCACACTTGAAGCACCGGGGAAAAATGTGCGGGCAAAAGCGGGATTAAACAAGTCCATACAGGATCAGGGCTGGTTCGAGTTCCGGCGACAACTGGCCTACAAGTCGGCATGGTTTGGCGGGAACCTGCTTGTCGTCCCTGCGCAATACACGAGCCAGACGTGTAGTCGTTGCGGTTGCGTAGACAGGCAAAACAGACAAACGCAGGCAAAATTCAAGTGTACAGCTTGCGGATTTGAAGCCAATGCCGATCACAATGCGGCGTTGAACATTCTGGCGGCAGGGCATGCCGTGTCAGCCTGTGGAGCGGGAAGGGCTCAAGCGCCCGCGTTGAAGCAGGAACCCACCTGTGGTGCGGCGTAAGCCGCTACCGATAGGAATCCCCCTTTAGGCGGGGGAGGATGTCAAATTATCATCTGACAACAAAACCGCCCGCTTCAACCCGGCGCGGCGCATGCAGCCGCGGCATTCCCGCTCCGCGTCCCGCAGCACCGTTCCTGCATCCAGGGTCAGAAACTTACGATCCCGGTACAGAAAACGTCCGTCCACCATACTGTCCGTCACATTCTCCCGCGTCGCTTCATACACAATCCGGCCCACAACATCCCGCCCCACAGCGGGCAATGTATGCGGCATATCCAGATCCAGCGCGATCAAATCCGCCTTCTTTCCCACTTCCAGCGAGCCGATCTCCGCTTCCTGCCCCATGGCTCTCGCTCCGCCCAAGGTGGCGATTTCCAGCGCTTCCGGCGCGGGCAAGGCCAGAGGGTTATTAAGCAACGCCTTTTGCAGCACCGAAGCCTGCCGCATCTCCAGGAAGGAATCCATGTGGTTGTGCGCGCCGTCCAGCCCCAGAGCCACATTAACGCCCATACTCCGCAGCTCGGCAACCGGCGCGAAGCCCGATGACATTTTGGTGTTTGACGAAGGACAATGTACCACATGCGTCCCCGTATCCGCCAGCACCCGCTTTTCCTCATCGTCCAGCCACACGCAATGCGCCAGCAGCACGTCTTCCCCTGTATATCCGAGTTCATGCAGGTACAGCACGTTGCGCATATGGCGGCTGCCTTCCACCAACGCGATCTCTCCCCTGTTTTCCGAAGCGTGGGTATGCAGGCGCAGGCCGTTTGCGCGCGCCAAAACCCGGGCCGAAGCCAGCAGGGCGTCCGAGCAGGAAGGAATAAAGCGCGGAGCCACCGCATAACGCAAACGCCCATTGCCCCGCATATGCCACTTGCGGATCAGCCGTTCCGTCTCCCGCAGATTGTCCGCCGTACTTTCCCGCATGGCGGCCGGCACGCTCTCACCCTCGTCCATCATGCACTTGCCGAACAGACCGCGCAGGCCAACTTCCTCCATGACCTCGAAAATCGCATCTTCGTGCCGGATCGTCCCCATATCCACCAGCGCCGTGGTTCCGCTGCGGATCAGTTCCAGCGCGGCCAGCCGGGCGGAAGCCGCATTACTTGAGGCGCTGTGCGAGCCTTCCAGCGGCCAGGTGCGTTTTTCCAGCCAGTCCATCAGCTCCAGATCATCGCACAGGCCCCGGAACAAAATCTGCGTGGTATGCATATGCGCCTGGATCAGGCCGGGCAACAACACCCTGCCGCTCATGTCCACCTGTTCCGCGCCCTGTGCTTCAGGCAGGCTGGCGATGTCCACCCCCAAGGCCGCGATATGATCCCCGTCTGTCAGGATATCCGCGTCCAAAATCTCCCGCCGGGCGTTCATGGTCACGACCCGTCCACCGTGCAGCAAATATTTCATCAAAAATTCCTTCGACTGGATAGTTGGAGTCATAGGGTAAATGGTAAACGCAAGGAATCTCCCGCACTGCTGCTACGAAGGCCGCGTTTTGTCGCGGAGGAATTTTCCGAAATTTGCTCCGGTGAGGCTTAAGTTCGCTTTTTTTAAAATACGATGTACGGTCATATGGGAAACCGAGGGCGCGAACTTGAGTTCCACAGCTTTGTCGGTGAGAAGCTTTATTGTCCAGCGCGCATGACCTGCCGGGGCTTCAGAACACGCAAGGGCTATAAGACGGGCTTCAAATTCACTATCAAAGATAACGGCTCGCGGCGGTGTTTGCCTTTTCTTGCGCTCCAAGGCCGCCTCAAGCCCTTCCTCGATAAACCGTTTTTTGATGTGCTCTATAGTTCTGGATGTAACCCCTATGGCCCTGGCAACTTGCGCCACTGTCCATGCGGGGCCATGCTCCCCCGCATCACAAAGCAATAAGGCACGGGCATTCATAAATTTTTAGATCGGAAGAGCACACGTCTGAACTCCA
>OFFZ01001331.1_pt1 | contig 13791 bp, 10 predicted proteins | sample 1521631 | NCBI WGS metagenome assembly OFFZ01 (sample SAMEA3504102, study PRJEB24116) | mouse gut metagenome | biome: mouse gut; feature: mouse-associated habitat; material: faeces | place: Denmark | collected 2011 | reverse complement strand
CTTTTGGCCCACGCCAAAAGTAGGCAAAAACGTGCTTAAACCTGCGGTTTAAGAATCCCTTATTGATTACGAGGGGTATTTTGTTTTGCGCTTTTCCTGTAGTCCGTCCGGACTAAACTGAACTTGCTCCCATGTATCAGGCGAAGCGTCTATTTTAGGATGTTTTTGGAAGACCCTACCTCCTGCGGGGTGCGGGGGGTGTTGCCGGGCGAAGCGCTGTTCCTTTTGTTGGGATGCCGGGTCAGGATATGTGATGGCGGAAGAGGGCTGCGCTTTGGTCGAATGCCGCTAAAAACATGGCGTACAGCTCCTCCATTTCCACATCGGCGGCGTATTCCTTGTATTCCTCGAACAGTTTCCGCTGTTCCTCCGTCAGCTGCTCCTGCAGTCTGCGGCTGAGAGTATCCCGCTGTGCACGGCATATGGCGCGCTTGGTTTGCAGACAATAGGTTTCATGGGTATGGTCAATGATGTGGTCGAATAGCATTTGCATTAAGTCCGGCATTGTGGTATGCTCCTTTCTGGTTTATATTGCTATCATGCTTGTAATTATAATTATACTTATAATTGCGATTATGTCAAGAGGGAACTGAATGATTCGTTATAAAATTAATGTACTGCAAGCTTTACGCGAAGCGGGATATACAACGTATCGGCTACAAAAAGAAAAAAGGCGATCTCATTGACGATTCCAAAATCCAAAAGAAATTCGTTCTGGAGGATGAAAAACAGTCAAAAGAGCTGGTCAGTGTCTTTGAAATGATTTCCCAGGAAGAGATCGATCTGGTTTTAGAAATTGTCGATGACGCAGTAGAAGAGATGAATCTGAAAATAAGCCCAAGCATCTATGCGTCCCTTGCAGACCACATCCATTATGTAATTGAACGCACAAAGCAAAATGTCACCTTAAAATGTCCCTTAGATAGAGAGATACGTTACATCTACCCACAGGAATACGAGGTTTGCTTGAAATATGTGGAATGGATGAAAAACAGATTTGATATTCAAATGTCAGACTGCGAAGCAAGCTCCATCGTATTGCATTTTCTGAATGCTGAGAGAGATGAGCAGATATTTGAGAGAACCGTACTGGAGACAAAGCTAATCAAGGATATGGTGGATATCGTGAGAATGGATTATGGAATTGAATTTGAAGAAAAAGACTTCTTTTTTCGAAGATTCATTCTGCATCTGCAGTATTTTGCAAAGCGGGTTGTCAAGGAAGAGGTTCTGGAAGATGAGGATCAGACTCTGGTAGAGATTGTGAAAACCAATTATGCCAAAGCCTTTTCCTGTGCCGTGAAAATAGGAAAATATCTGGAGCAGAGCCAGCATTACAAAGCAAGCCCGAATGAACTGATGTATTTGGCGATACATATACAAAAAATAACGCAGATTCAGCTATAGTATAACTTACAGGTTATATGAGAGTGTCACTGGTCATGCAGGCAATATCGGAAAATGAATTTTTGCTGTGTTTCGTTTGTTAAAGATGTAATCGCAACGAAAAGGAGAAGAGCATGGATACTTTAGCAAAAAAGATTTTGGAATTGGTTGGAGGAAAATCCAACATCAATAGCGTGACACATTGTGCCACACGCCTGCGTTTTATTTTGGCAGACAGCAAAAAAGCAGATAAAGAGGGCCTCCAAAAGCTGGAGGGAGTAATCACCGTTGTAGAGAGCGGCGGACAGTTCCAGGTAGTCATTGGTGAAAAGGTAGCGGATATATACAAAGCATTGACGGCCATAACCGGGGAGCTGAAAGGGAACGGCAAAAAGAAAAATATCTTCGGAGCTTTTTTGGATCTGGCGTCAGGAGTATTTCAGCCGGTATTGGGAATACTGACTGCCGGCGGTATTCTTCGAGGATTTATTGCATTAGCGGCAGCACTTGGCTGGATGGATTCCGGTTCCAGCACCTATGTGATATTAGATGCCATTGGATATGCCGTATTTTACTTTTTCCCTATCTTCCTGGGCTATTCTGCAGCTAAGAAATTTGATTTGGATATTATGATTGGTATGGCCATTGGAGCAGCTATGGTGTACCCGTCCCTGGTAAACGGTGCCTCGGCCGATCCCTTGTTTACACTGTTCCAGGGAACAATATTTGAATCAAATGTACAGATGCAGTTCTTTGGAATACCGGTTATTTTGATGGACTATTCTGCGACGGTAATACCGATCATTATTTCCGTATACCTGGCAAAGAAAATACATACGTTTTTGGGCAGGATTTTACCTACTTTGGTAAAAAAAGTATTCCTGACGTTTTTTGTAATGGTACTTACTGTGCCCATCTCGCTCATTATCATTGGGCCTGTTTCTACCTGGGCATGCAATATGGTTGGAAGTATGACTTCTGCGTTGTTTGAATTTAACGGTGTTATTACGTCGGCGGTGCTGGGCTTCTTCTGGCAGATTCTTGTTATGTTTGGACTCCATTGGGGCTTGCTTCCGGTAGCGATGAACAATCTGTCCGTAAAGGGATACGATTATATTTTCCCGGTTGCATCGGTGGCGGCCTATGCAGTAGGCGGTGTTATGTTAGCGGTTTTTGTATTTTCCAAAAATCAGAAAAGAAAGCAGCAAAGTCTGACATCCGTATTTCCGATTTTATTCAGTGCAATTACGGAACCTGCTATCTATGGCGTGTCAATTCCACTGAAAAGACCTTTTATTGCAGGTAATATCGCAACTGCATTAGCAGGTATTGTCTTGGGCTTATTTAAATCCAGATCTTATTTTATGGCAAGTGACAGCTTCTTTGGAGCACCTTCTTATATTGAGCCGGACGGAACCCTTGGCATGGGCTTCTGGGGACTGATTATTGCCTGGGCGGTAGCGATTGTTTCCGGATTTCTGTTAACCATGCTTTTGGGCTTTGATAAGGAAGAAGAGCCGGAGGGAGGAAATGAGTTCGGCAGGGATAGTAAGGATACGGAACAAAAGACATACAATCCGGAAGATATAAGTGAAAAAATTTCCTCCCCCATTCAGGGCGAGGTTGTAGGGCTTGATCAGGTGGAGGATGATGTGTTTGCAAGCGAATCCATGGGAAAGGGAGCGGCAATTATACCATCCGATAACAAGGTATATGCACCTTTTGACGGTACTGTGATGTTCGTATTTCCCACAGGACATGCCGTGGGCTTAAAATCAGAGGATGGAGCGGAGCTGCTGATCCACATTGGAGTAGATTCCGTGAATCTGGAGGGCGTATTTAAAACTTATGTGGAAAAGGACCGGAAGATCAAGAAAGGCGATTTGCTGGCAGAGTTTGACTTGGAGAGATTGAAAAAAGAGAGTAAGCAGGCGATTATTCCTGTAATTGTAACAAATACGGCAGACTATCTGGATGTAGTAGTGAACAAAGAAAGCACAGAAGCAGGCGTGGCAATGGTTTTAGTGAAATAGGAGGGCATAGAATGGGATTTCCGGAGAAATTTTTATGGGGCGGAGCAACGGCCGCCAACCAATGTGAGGGAGCTTACAATGTGGACGGAAAGGGCTTAAGCTCCTCGGATGTTATGACCGCAGGAAGTGTTGACAGGCCCAGGCAGATTACAAAGGAGATTGTGGAGGGTATCTATTATCCAAGCCACAATGCCATTGATCATTATCATCATTATAAGGAAGACATTGCGTTATTTGCGGAAATGGGCTTTAAATGTTATCGCTTTTCTATTAACTGGACCAGAATTTTCCCCAATGGAGATGAAGAATCGCCCAACGAAAAGGGCCTGAAGTTTTATGACAGCTTAATAGATGAATGCCGTAAATATGGAATGGAGCCTCTGATTACTATTTCCCATTATGAGACGCCGGTGGGACTTACAAAATACGGCTCTTGGGTAAATAGAAAATGCGTAGATTTTTTTGTAAGGTACTGCGATGTGATTTTCCGCCGATACAATGGAAAGGTAAAGTACTGGCTGACTTTCAATGAGATTAATTGCATTGATTCAACGCCCTGGACTGCGGCGGCAGTGGAAGCAGAGGACTATGCATCCCATATGATTGCAGCCTATCATCAGTTTCTTGCCAGTGCAAAGGCAGTGCAGTTAGCCCATAAAATCAATCCTGAGAATCAGGTGGGTATGATGTATGGAGGAATTTTCTCCTATCCCAACACCTGCGATCCGGATGACGTAATGCAGAATATGGCCTACATGCAAAAGGAGCTGTTCTACTGTGATGTACAATGCAGAGGTTATTATCCCAATTACAAGCTGAAAGAGCTGGAGAGAAAGAACATAAAGCTGCCCGTACATGAGGGGGATTTGGAGGATCTGAGAAAAGGGAAAGTGGATTTCCTGTCCTACAGCTATTATTTCTCTATGGTATGCGGGAAGAATACGGAGCTTAAGGATACTTTTAAGACGGGCTACAAAAATCCCTATCTTCCTCAGACGCCGTGGAATTGGACAGTAGATCCCAAAGGGCTGAGATATTCCCTGAATCTTCTGTACGATCGATATCAGATTCCTCTGTTTATTGTGGAAAATGGTATGGGTATGCCGGATACTTTGGAGGAGGATGGAACCGTTCACGATGATTATCGTATTGATTATCTAAGGCGGCACATTGTAGAAATGAAGAAGGCAGTAGAATTGGATGGAATTCCCTTGATGGGCTATACTACCTGGGGACCTATTGATCTGGTTTCCGCAGGGACCGGAGAAATGAAAAAGCGGTATGGCTTTATCTATGTAGATGTGGATGATGAGGGAAAGGGTTCATTTAAGCGGTATCGGAAAGATTCTTTCTATTGGTACCAGAAGGTTATTTCCTCCAATGGTGAGGAGCTATGAATGAAAAACTGACAGTTCTGGAATGCGACTATCGTTATTGTGGTTGGGCAATTGATGTGCATACAAAGGAAATAACCTCTCATCTGGAAACTTATCAACAAAGAAAAGCAACAGATGATTATCAGCTTTGTGGAGTTTACAGGCAGACAGAACTTCCCTATGAACTGAAAAAGGTAACAGGGGATAAATACTCGGGGGAGGAGCCTTATCAGGCTATCCCCCACGCATTTTCGGATTTGACCTGTGAAGCGATTAAGAGAGGAAATAAGCTTCTTGCATCCAGTGGGTATTGTGTCTATGCACCTGCCATTGTAGGAGGAATTCAAAGAGCAATTGGTGAGGATAAAAAAATAGGTGTGATATGGATAGATGCTCATTTTGACAATGTAATTATTGAAGATACCTGTGAAGAGAGTGTCATTCTGGTAGGTGTTCCATTATCCACCATCATGGGGAAAACGATGGACAAGTGGCGTAAGAATTCGTGCATTCTAAAAAAGGCGATTCCTCCAGAATATATTCTTGCCAGTGACGGAAGATGTTCAGATAAAGAGTGTATCAGGAATATTAGACGAACTACAGCTATAGTTGTTTCTGAAGAAGATTTTGATAAAAGGACCGTATGGAAACAGAAGGTGGAAGAGTTAAATGATAAGGTAGATGCCATCTATTTGATGGTAGATGTGGACATTCTAAAAGCAGATTTAGTTCCAGCCTATTACGAAAGACATAAAGGCGGGCATGATGTGGATACAGTTATGGACAATGTTCGTGCTGTCATGAACACGGACAAAGTGATAGCATTTTCTTGTTTCTGTGCAGATTTTGATAAATATGAAGACGGTGGCGATACAACTTATTTGAACAGCATGAAGGTTATAGGAGCAGGGTTATCTTCGTGGAAAAAAAGACCGCTCTTTTGAACAATGAAACTAAAGGGTTGTTGCAATATAGCTGAGTAAGCTAGAGTAAAAACCCCGTTTCTGTTAATCCCCAAATATACCTTTTGCTGGAAAGGTACAAAAGATGTTTTTAAGTGAACTATTTACTTAGGTATATGCAATGATTACTAAAAAGCATGCACAATAACAAGGTAAATAATGATGTTGGAGCTTTTGGAAGAAAAAGGGGGAGTATATTCAGGCATTGCAAAATATGCAGGATAAGAAGGTGGTAATATAGGTCGCTTATTGATAATAGAGTTTGACGATAATGATAGTTCGGCTTTTGATGAAGTTGTAGAAGTCCTAGAAACACACCCAGAGTTTCAAAGATATAGGAGTCAAAAAAAGCCTAAGATCTTACTTTCCGGATTGGAAATTTATCCAGAACAGAGAAAAGTGTATTGTGATACACAAGAAGTTGATTTAACAACAAAGGAATATGACCTACTTTACCTATTAGCAGTGAATAAGGAACAGACATTAACCTATTCACAGATTTACGAAAGGGTATGGAAAGAGGATTCTACGATTGACGAAAAGAAGGTTATAGGATTTCATATTCGTAACTTGAGGGAGAAGCTTTATAAGGCATCTCCAAATATTTTGTTTACTATTAAGTGTGTACGTGAGGTAGGTTATTGCTTAGAATTAAATCAATAATTAAGAAGCAGTCTGAAATTTCAGGCTGTTCTTTTTTTTGCCCAAAACAGAGAAGCAACTTTGGTAATGTATTATAAATAATTTAGACCAGTATTTATTTGTCCTTTTATGTCGATATTTGGCGATATTTTTCGACAAAATCTTGCTAAAAACTTTCTGTTTCCTCGTTTTTGGACAGTATACTTCTTATGTTGTTTGAAATAGGGGAATTTACTTGTAATACCATGCTTTATAGTTTTCCCTCTTAAAGAGGGGCATTTGTTATTAGAAATACGAAATATTTAGTAATTAAAAATTGCTTATATATGACTGCCATAGTCTTTTCGAAGATTATGGCTATTTTTGTATCGACATTATTTGACACGTTTTACAATGTTTTCCTCGTTATATATAAAAACATAGGAGGGTATGAGCCTAAAAAACAATTATTAGATTTTCTTTGTATCAAAAATCGGAACGGATTAGTGCCATATAGAGGGCGTTCGCCACCAGGCTTGTTTTTCATTTTCAAAATTTATGAAATGGAGGACAAGCCCATGGCAAAGCCAGGCAGAATACCGGACTTTCGGAAACTATATCCGGAGGCCAGTGAAGAAGTGATTGAAGTGTTGAGACAGACAGAGAGGAAAATGCAGTATCAGGAGTATGACCTAAAAATGGAACAAATCGTAGTGGATCAGGAGGAGCAGATAGTAGATATCATTCCAAGCAGAGAAGATTCCCTGGAAAGGCTGATGGACAAAGAGGTTCAGTTTCAAGAAGCATCTATCACCGTGGAAGAGGTTATTTTACAACGTCTGGAAGTCCAACGGCTACATAGAGCACTTTCCCTTCTTTCTGAGGATGAAAGATATCTGATCGAGCAGATTTATTTTGAGGAGAAAACAGAACGGGAAATGGCAAAGGAATTGGGTGTGTATCATAATGCGGTTCATAAGAAAAAGCAGCTCATTTTAAAGAAATTAAAAAACTTTTTGAAAAATTTTTAAATTTTAGGTGTGCAGGAGGTGCGGCCAGCGTGGAAGTAATTGAGAGGGATTATATCCCTTCTGCTCATTGAAAACTGAATATCCAGCAGCTGCAATACGTTAGCTGTGCGGCGTGCAAACGAAAAGCGGCGAAGGAGGATACGCCAAGACCACCTGCAGGAGCTAAATACCTGTCAACAAGATAACGTCAAAGGTGCTAAGCGGGAAATGTCCGTCCTTATAATAACCATTGGCAGGGTTATACCGCAAAGACCCGTACAGCCTATCATGATACTTCCGTCCAGTCACAGCCCCTTAGAAAAAGGGATCTCGCAATGAGGGCGGTGGCCAGAGATCCTGGCCAGGGTAAGACCCATGACAGTCCGGCCAGGACTGGTTGCAGCTTCTGCCCCATGCTTCGGGAAGTAGTGTCGAATAGAAGCAGAATGTAAGAAGTCCGGCTCATCCATTTCATATGGAGCAGCTGGAAATAGAAATGAAGAACAAGCACGATTTTTCATGTAAGGACAAATCATCCATGATGAAATGGACGACCTAAGCGCAAGGCTTATGAGTGTCCATGTCATGGAATGAGGCGGCAGTCAGAATATTTGGCTGCCGCCGTTTTAAAAAGAGAATTGGATAGAAGGAGGTGGAGGCACAAAGAATGACTGAGATTTTGGAAAGGCAAATCAGCAGGGGAGATCTTTACTATGCGGATTTAAGGCCGGTAGTCGGATGCGAACAGGGCGGAGTCCGTCCAGTTTTGGTGATACAGAATGACGTGGGCAATCAGCACAGTCCCACGGTGATTGCGGCGGCGATTACGGGAAGAAAGGGAAAGCACAGGATTCCCACCCATGTTGAGATACGGGGGGAGTGCTGTGGACTGCAGGTTAATTCACTCATATTGCTGGAGCAGATCCGGACATTGGATCGGAAACGGCTTCGGGAATACATAGGATGCCTAGATGGCCAGGTTATGGAGGAAGTGGATCAGGCACTTATTATCAGTTTAGGCATTTCTATGAAGGGAACAAAGGACGAACGGAAAGGAACAGGGTATGTGGAAGCTTAGAAATATAGGAATCTTAATTCTGGTTCTGTCCCTGCTTTTAGGAAACTTGGGGTTTGCCTCCATAGATGGCTCAGAAGCAATGGACAGCTCCCAGGTTCATATAGAGCAGGAAGAAACAGTGATAAGAAGTCAAGCAGAAGGGCAAGAGGAAAAACAGAGGGTAGCTTCTTTAGAAGGAACAGAAGAAGGAGCAAGACGGCAGGAAATAGAGACAGACACGATCAGGCAGGAGGAGAAAATAGAAACAGAAGCAGCACCGGAAGATTCGAAAGAGACGGAAACCGAGATGGAAAAATCGGAGACGGAATCAGACGGTGAAAAAGCAAAGGGAGAAACGGAGGATTCAAAGGAAGAAGCAGAGACTTCCCAAGGCTTTGAAAAACAGAAAGAAAATCCCTCCAAAGAAACAGGAGAACTTACTTCGAATGATTCGTCCTTAGAAGAAAAAGGTCCAGAAGAATCACTAAAAAATGAAGGAGTCACTGATGTTTACTATGAATGGCAGACCATGGAAGAAATCCTTGCACTGTGTGAGAAGGGATTGGACTTATCGGATTTCTTTCAATATACCATCTGGGGATTTTTAACCAAGGAAGACATGCAAATGCTCGTGGATCATGGCCATACCTTGGATGACGTGTATGAGGCCATAGAAAACGGAATGGACGAGGTGCCGGAAGACATTCAAAGGATTATGGATGCTTATGTGGCCGTCCCCATGCCCATGAGCGAAGGTGACACCCGGACGGCTGGATTTTCCGGCACCGTATCTTCAAGCCTTGGAAACATTCCAGCTCTGGGGAACGGAAGCCATGGCCCGATGCTTAAGATCCATTTGAGCGGAGAAACCGCCTTTTGTGCAAAGTTTGGAGCCGCATGCAGAACCGGAATGGTTTATACTTCCGTTCCCTTGTCCGAAATCGGCATTGGCAGTGGAGAAGAACGGATCATCCAGGGACTTCTTGCCCAGTATGGGGAGGCACAGACAATTTATAACGGACCGGTAAATTATATCATGGCACAGGCAGGAGTCTGGCTGACACTAAATGGTGCTTGGTCCCAAGATCCGGAGGAGATGGCGGCATCTATTGCTCCCTTGTTTTCCAAGACGCCGGATTGTCCCAGCACACAGTTTGCCGCTGACTATTTTAGGGCGATTGTGGAGTGGATCAATGATCCGGCCAATACGGAAAAGATCGAAGCCATAGGCTTGGAAGCCTGGGCGAATGGACCCAATCAGTATCTGATTACAGCCACAGGAGAGGGTGGAAGCTTGGAGGAGCAATCCTATGGTCGGATTGAAATTAAAAAGGTGGACAGTGAGACCGGAAATGTCATCGCAGATGATGCGGAGTTTGTGATTTACGAATGGAATGGTGGAGGCTATGAGAGGTCAGACACAGCCGTAAATCGGGAAGGAGATACCTACATTTCCGATGATCTATTCCGTACGGATGCAAATGAAGGGAAGTTTTATGTGGAAGAAGCCCTGGCGCCTCATACGGGAAATGTTACCGGATACTATGGAGACTTTGAAGGTTCTCCCAAGCATCACTATGAATTTGAAATCGAAGAGGGCATGAGGGGAGATACCATTTCCATTACAAACAGCGAAGATGCTTTTGAAAATGAGAGGGCTACGGGCAGTATCCGGATTTATAAAACGGATATCGAGGCGGATGCGTATGTGGCCGGAAGCAGGTCTCACGGAACAGCGGAACTGGATGGTGCCATTTATGACCTGTATGCAAAGGAAGCGGTCCGTCATCCGGATGGAGTGACGGGGATCTTATATGCAAAGGACAGCCTGGTAGCATCCGGAACCATTGAAAGAGGGACCTGCGCTTTTGAAAACCTGTATCTGGGAAGCTACTATGTAAAGGAGCGCCAGAAAGGAGCGACGCTTCCGGATGGGAAAAAGCTCTCCTATGCAAAAGGATACCTTTTAGATGAAACGATTTATGACGTAACACTTCCTTATGAGGGAGAAACCGTAAAGAACGTCCACCGGGAGGTACGCAGCAATAAAGAACAGGTCATCAAGGCGAAGGCCGTGATTGACAAGGTGGAAAGCGCCACGGGGCAGGGAAATATCCATTACCTGAAGGATGCGGGCTTTACCATCTACCGCATCGACAAGCTGAGCAGAAGGGATTCCTTTGTGAAAAATTCTGATGGAACCTATGAGGAAGAAAGCATTCAAAATGCCTATCTGGTAGAGAATTATAACCAGGACACACCAAAGTATGACTTTTCCGGAGAAGCAGGAGCCATTGCCACCGTATATCTTCGTAATACTTCCATGCGTGGGGATACCGCCTTTTACTGGCAGGATGGAATGGAGGATTTAAAGAACGGGAAGCTTTTGCCTTTGGGTGATAACTATTATCGGATAGCGGAACTGTTCTCTGATAAAAATGGACAGATTGTCACACCCTACCTGCCCTATGGCCAGTACCTGGTGGTGGAGACAACCGTACCCAGGGATCATTTTATGGTTTCACCCTTCGTGCTTACCTTCCGAGAAGGAAGAACGGCTCAGGTCATCACCACGGGAGTTACCGAGCAGACACCCTATGGAAACAATTTCTTAAAATCGACAGGAGATAAAGCGGCTTCTTATGAGGCTGTTTATTTTTCTGGAATTTTGGACAATGAGGCAGTGGAAGAATTATTGAGGCTGTATAAGAAGGATACGGATACCGGAAAGACCGTTCTTCTGGCAGACACGAAATTCCGCATTGCCAAAATCAATGAAGCAACGGGAGAAAAAACGTATCTTACCCATACCAGCTATTACCCAAGCACCATAAACAGGGACGTGTTTTCCACCAACGAGGAAGGGTACCTTCAGCTTCCGGAGCTTCTGCCCGTAGGCATGTATCAGATGGAAGAGGTGGAAGGCCCGAACGGTTTCTACAATGACATTCCGGAAGGATATGTGCGGTTCCGGGTAACCACGGATCGGGAATATGTCTCCCTCCTTGGGAGCGGCCCGGATGGGAGCACCTTGGAAGGAGGCCAAGGAAGCCGTGACGTGATCCTGATTATAGAGAATTATTTCAATCGGGAAACAAGGGGAGTATTAACCATTCGAAAACAGGGCGAAGTCCTGGCGGACTACCGGAATACAAGTCTGCTGCAAAAGGTCCGTGCATTCTTTGGATTGGAAGCAAAAAAGCAGTTCATCTATGAGGAACAGCCCCTGGCCCATGCGGAATACACCATCCGGGCGGCAGAGGACATCGTCACCCAGGACCGGCAGGTGGATGAAGATGGAAATCGGACCCTGTGGTTTGAAAAGGGTGAGGTAGTTGCAGTAGTGAGTACCGGAGAGGATGGACAGATCGATGAGGTGAAAACCACAACGGAGAGCTATCCGGAGGGTCATCCGATCGTAACCATTATTCATGAGGGGACGTTAGGGAGTGTTAAGGCATACCTGCCTTTGGGAAGCTATGAGATAGAGGAAACAAAGGCACCTTATGGTTATATCCGGATGGAAGAGATACAAAAAGTGACATTTACCTGGGAGCATCAATTTCAGGAATTTGTCTTTAACAGTGCTTTGATAGAGGATACGGAGGAAAGCCAGTATGAGGAAGAGTCAGGAACCCTTATCCTTACCAATGCCCGTGTAAAGGCAGTCCCGGAGGAACGAGAGACGAAGCCCGGAATCGGTATTTATAAGCGGTCCAAGGAACAGAATCAGCCCTTGTCCGGCGTTACCTTCGGTCTTTATACAGTAGACGATATTTATAATATGCAAGGAATCAAACTGGCAGAGGCAGGGGAGCTGTTGTCCGTCTGCACAACCGGGACGGATGGCAAAGGAGTTTTTGACGTGGACGTTCCCATTCAGGATGAGTTCCATGGAGAAATGGAAGGGACCAATTCCGGAGCATACGAGATCCGGGAACTGGAAACGCCAAGCGGTATCCTTTTGGATTCCACGCCCATACAAGTCTTATTTACCTATGTGGATGATAAGACAGAGTTTGTGGTGATTTCTGAGGAACAGCAAAACGCAACCAGCGAGGTATATGTGTCAAAGCAGGATCTGACTACGGGGGAAGAGTTAAAAGGGGCATCCCTGACCATAACCGAAGATTGGAGTAAGGCGGTAGTACAATCCTGGATTTCCGATGGAACCAGAAAAGAGATCCGAGGCTTGGCGGTGAATGAGGACGTGGAAGACAATACCTATCTTTATACCTTGCGTGAAGTAACAGCTCCGGATGGATATATGAAAGCAGAGGAAATACGGTTTAAGCTGGTGAAAGAGGTTTCCCCAGAGGGGCAGCTAAAAAATAGTGTGTATGTATATGATACGGAGCAAAAGAAATGGAGCGCAGCAGAAGAAAACACAGTAGTAATGAAGGACAAGCCGGGGGTTCCTGAAATTCCGGAAAAACCAAAGGAGCCAGACAAGCTAAAGCATCGCCGCTCTTCAAAAGCTTCTACCCATTTAGAATATGCGCCAGTACTTGTGATGGCTCCAAGAACAGCAGACCTGGCTCATATGGGAATCTATTTTGGAGTTATGGCCCTTAGTTTAGCGAACGGAGGACTTCTCATATGGAAAAGACGGAAGAAGAAAAGCAGGGAGTAATCATAACTATGTAGCTTTATAGACTTTCAGAAGTGAACAGCTAGAAGCGATAAAAGGAGAAAAGAACAGGTGGAAGATAGAAAAAGAAAAGCCTGGTTTTACACCTGCATCGATGCGCCGGAGGATACTCACGGCGCATTGAAGCAGCAATACGAACAGTTAGATGCTTATGGGAAGCAGCTTCCGGTAGAGGAGGCAGGCTGTTCCAGTGATGTAGGTGGAAGCATGAGCATGGATCGTCCCGGATTAAAGTGCTTTTGGAGAGAGACAGGAGTCAGAGTGATAGAGGTACTTCTAATTTTGGATAGCTCTCGTATTTCACGCAATGAAGATCAGCGCAGGGAATTTATAAAGAGGACCAAGGAGCGTGGAATTGAGGTAATATCTGTTTTGGAGGGAAAGTTGACCAGTAATGATAAGTCTCTAAGTCCGGGGCTTGTGCGGTATATAGACCATGCAGTTGCGGCCAGCTTTGGTCTGGAAGAAGTGCCAGCACAAGGAAACTATCATATAGAAAAAGAGAAGGAGCAGGGGGGAAAAAATGACCCAGCAAGAGTTTGAACATTGGCAGGCTGTAACAGAAAGCAGCCAGCATCAATGGGTGGAGGATGAGCCAACCCGTCTGAATGGCCGTGGAGCATTATATTATATAGGCGGGGAATCTGGGGTCTATATTTGGATATTGAAAAAAGGGGATGTCATGGTAGGAACTT
>OFFZ01001323.1_pt1 | contig 13830 bp, 14 predicted proteins | sample 1521631 | NCBI WGS metagenome assembly OFFZ01 (sample SAMEA3504102, study PRJEB24116) | mouse gut metagenome | biome: mouse gut; feature: mouse-associated habitat; material: faeces | place: Denmark | collected 2011 | reverse complement strand
AAACTTTTTTTCTTCAAACCGGACAGAAATATTGTTTAGAACTTTTCTCTCCTTTTGGGACTTATACGCATATTCTACATTTTTTGCTTCTAATATCATTCAACTTTCCTCCATTTCCCAGTTCGGTTTTTTCAGTACCTTTGCCCTTTCCTGTAACAATCCCCCAATCCCTGCCAGGATAAACGGCTTCATAAATCCTGCAGGATATCCCTGGGATTCCTTTTCAGAATGGCGATTCCCGATACACAGACGGATATTGTAATCAGCAGGGCAATTCCCGCAGCATCCTGCATTACCATCCCGGAGGTAATTTCCGCCTGCACACCCAACACATCCTGCCCTGATTTTTCGTAGGAAAATGCCACTTTTCCCTCATCCAGTAACTCCTGTTCTTCCCCGCTCCGTATCTGCTGTTCCGCCAGATAATCCGCTGTCAGACCTGACACGCCCGGCGCTGCCAGAAAGGAAAGCACCACAGCCGCCGCCCCAATCATAAGCGCTTCTGTCATCATCTGTTGTAAAATCTGCCTCTTTGAAGTCCCCATTGACAGCATAATTCCAATTTCCCGATTCCGGCTTTTCATCCAGAACTGAAAAATCAGAAACAGGATAACCAGGCCTGCCCCCGAAATAACCCAGACGAAAACTCTGCTGTACTTCTCCATTTCGTTAAAATTGGCGGACAGGGTATTCATATTTCCGTTATTGTCAATCAGATCATACCGTTCCCATGCTATATCTGCCTCCATTACCTTTAGCTTTACATTTTCATATTCCTTCACATCCGCAATCTTAAAATATGCCTTCTCATATAATGGATCACCTGCTTTTCCATCCACCTTTTCAGGGAAATCCAAGTCCGTAAAAATAATATTTTCAGATCGGTAAGTATCTCCATACATATAAGGGGCTATTGGCTGGTTCACCTGATAGATACCCACAACTTCAGCTTCATAAGTCATTGAATCCTCTATATTACCACATTTGCCAAATCTAATTATGCTTCCGATTTCCAATTGATTTTTATCCGCAAGCTCTGATGAAATGACACAGACATCCTTTTCACCTTCTTGAATCATTCTGCCGTCCGTGATAAAGGCATTGCCCGAAAGAAAATTAGAGTCCATAGACATATCTTTGTTTCCAATCAGTGACACGCCTCCAAGATCACTATACTGGTCCACATCCTCATCCTCAATACGGATAAAATCAATCGGCCTTGCAGCAGTTGTAACTGTTGTAATATTGTAATCATCAATCCCTTCTGTACCAGCTATTATTTCAATATCCTCCACTAACAGAGTTTCAAAAGAATTATCCGTCCATGTTCTCCAGTTTTCTACTCCGTTTATTGTAATTTTTTCCTGATGGTATCCGCCTAAGCTGCCTTCCTCATGGTCAAGCTGCCCTGCTAACACATCAATCCTCCGGTGTCGGTCTGCTTCATTTTCTTCCAGCAGAAGCCCCGCCCCGATTGCCTGCCTTGTATGATCCTGCATTTGAATCGTTGCTTTCCCGCTGCTCAATCCAGACAATAGCAACAGGCTGATGGTAAATACAGTTACAAACAGCAGGACGCTTTTTACAGGCTTTCTAATAACAGAACGCCATGCCAAACTAAAACCCTTCATCTACTATCCCTCCATTTTTGATAAAATATCTTTTGGATTTGTCCATAAAATGGGCAGCAATGAAATACAGACAGCAATAACTGCTATACAGCCTCCTGCAAAGAACATTGCTGCAATATCCCCTGCTTGCAGGGAAACTGATAATAGAACTGCTGCATTTTCTTCCATGAGCAGTTTTTTCATAATTCCTGCCATTCCACTTCCTATTACAAAGGCACCAAATACAGACAAACAAAAGACCACTGCTGTTTCCATAAAAAACTGCATAATAATATCCACTTTTCTTTTTCCCATACTGATAAAAACAGCAATTTCTCTTTTTCTCGACCGCATCCACATACAGAGTAACAGGGAAGTAATTGTTACCCCTGCAGCCAACGTGAATAGCAGCATAAGTTTCGTCACACGGACGATTCTGTTCAGCGGCACCTCCAACTGACGATATAACATATCAGCAGTTGCGATTTCCACTCGGTTAGCTAAAAATTCTTTTAATTCCTGTACCAGAACATCTATTTGGTCCGGATTTTTGGTATATACTGCTATTTTAGAGTAACCTGCATGATCAAACAGCTCCCTAAAGGATTCATTGTCAATAAAAATCTGATTTTCAATACGGTTGACTGCCGGCAGGGTATTCATCTGGTTTCTCTCACTTCCCGCAACGAAAACACCTATAATTTTTACGCTGATTACACTCCCGGTTTCCGTTCCGACTTTCATCTCATCCCCTATTTCAAGACCATTCGCATCCGCCAACACATAATTGATCACAGCCCCTTTTTCAGAGCCCTCCGTAATCATGCTTCCCTTCATTAAGCGATATCTTAAATCACTAAAGGCACTGTCACGCTCCAGATCATCATAGGACAGCAGCGTTACTTTTTGGTTATTTTCTTCTTCGGAGTCACTATTTGTAACAGGATTAAAATCAGCAGGATAAACAGCGTTGCTGGTCAGACGGTTGACATATATCACTCCATCCAGGTCTCGAATTGCTCTAATCTCATTTTCTGCAATCTTTTGACCGCTCCCCTTCACTTCCAGCACTACCTTGGTTCCCATCTTTTCCTGCATGGTAATCCGGGAATCTTCTGTGGCATGCAAAATCATGTAGGAATTCAAAATCATACTGTTTATAAACAGCAATGCCAAAAGCAAAATAAATGTCTTAGACTTCTTTCGGCATAAATACCGAAATGTAAGCTGATAAAATTTCAAATTCAGCACCTCCTGTTCAGGCTGTTCTATGACATATGATAATTTTGTTTGCCGATACATGATGTGTATCTTCAAAACTTCCATAGACAATAACACTTGTCTGTTTCTTGATGTCAGATATAGACGCCTGCTCCAATTCTGCAATTCCGGTTGAAGTATAGATGGTTGCAATCTGGACCACACAGCCCTCCTGATATGTCACCACTACATTTGTATCCTCGCTTTCATGCCCAGGCGCAGCTGCTACGGAGGTTTTTCCATCCTCTTCCGTTACGGCAGCACTTACTGTACAACTGCCATCCGAAAATTCCACAACACTCCCTCTTATGGCTGCTGAAGTATACAAACTTTCTGCATCCACTTTCTCATCTGTACCGTTAGCTGTGGTATTATTCTGATTCTCCTGCGAAGCGTCCGCTCCGTTTGTGACCTTCCCATCCGGCAGGGAATTGTCTCCGTTTTCCTGGCTGCCATTGCCATCTGCAGGGGCAATGTTATCATTTTCATCTGAATGCCTGTCCTGGTCATCAAACATGCTGCTTTGCTCCTCTGTTACATGCCTATCCACGCCCCCTGTCTCTTCATTTGTTCCAGTGCCGCATCCTGTAAGAGCAGATATGCACAGTCCAATTACGAAACCTTTCCACATTTTTTGATTTTTCATCATAAAAACTTCCTTTCTTTTTTTTCTCATTATAACTGCAAAGTCCTAAAAAAATCTTGTAACCGGAATCTATTTAAACGTAATATTTTATAGGATTTTTATAGATTTATCTGCTATACTAAATAGAAAAGAGTAACCCGCAAATGGAAAAATGTCTTTCCAGCCATATCTGGAGCAACACCATGGAAAGAGGATTTGATATCATGAAAATACTACTGCTTGAAGATGATATAGAACTTTGCAGTTCCATACAGGATGAACTGCAAAAAGCCGGATATATAGTTGACTGCTGCCATGATGGGGAAACCGCCATGATCCATGCACTAAATATTGAATACTGCTATGATTTGGCAGTCATTGACCGTATGCTCCCCATCATTGACGGAATGACTATTATTAAAGCCATGCGCCGGAAGGGAATTGTAATTCCTGTCATTATCATTACGGGGATGTCAGAACTGAATGACAGAATAGAGGGACTGGATAACGGTGCGGATGACTATCTGGTAAAGCCTTTCCATATACCTGAACTGCTTGCGCGCATCAGGGCATTGATCAGGCGCCCGGCAGAAATCAGGCAGGAAACTTGTACCTGTTTTTCCGATCTGTCTTTCAACCAAACGGAACATATCCTGTCATGCGGTACAAATTCCCTGCTTTTAACTGCAAGAGAGTCTGAAGTATTATCCGTATTGATCAGCCACCCCCAGTCCCTCATCTCCAGAGAACAACTGATATACAAAGTCTGGGGAACCGATACAGATATTGTACCCGGAAACGTGGACAATTATATTTCATTTCTCAGGAAACGATTACGTGAGATAGGAAGCGGCTGCGAAATAAAAACGGTTTACGGATCTGGTTATAAATTGGAGGGCTAAAATGCTGGAACATTTATATAAAAAACTGCATCTTATTTTTATCAGTTCCATTATGTCTATCATAACCGTTGCTATCGTGTTTTTGTGCAATGATTCCGTTTATAGCAAACACCAAAACGACAGTATTTTTTTCGGGCGGCTTTCTATGTTAATGATTTATGAACTGGAAAATCCGGAAAAAAGTCCTCAAACAGTTATTAAGCCCTACGAAGATAGCTATTCCATTTTTGCCGAGCTGAAGGATGCACAGGGAAATGTTATTTATCAAAGCCCTCTCTCATTTCCAACCGATATAACCATTTTATTAAGGCAGTTTACAGAGAAGGCAAATGTGGAATCTGTCACCGCATTAGATCGGACAATGGCTACAACACAAGGCGGAATTTTATCTTTTTCCGGCTGTTCACATGATAAATACTGGGGAATCCCGGCTATTGTCATTGACAAAAACGGAACCCTGTTTTATCTGAGCCTGCTGCAGCGGCAAAAGACAACTTTTGAGCTGATAGGGAAACAACTGCCTTTTTATATACTGCTATGGGTTATCTCCTTATTCTGTATCGTAATTGTAAGCCGTTTTCTGCTGAAACACGCCATAGAACCAACTGAAAAAGTATTAAAAAGCCAAAAAGGCTTTATCGCCGCTGCCTCCCATGAGCTAAAATCGCCGCTTGCAGTCATACTTGCCAACAATGACAAAATAAACAGATTAAGTGGCGGAATACCAGATATTCAAAAGGCCACGAATATTATAGATGCAGAAACTATGCGAATGTCAAAGCTGATTAAAGATATGCTTTTACTGGCTTCCTCAGATTCCGGAACACGCAATATTAATAAAACAAAGGTGAATATTGATACTTTGCTGGTCTCCCTTTATGAGGCTTATGAACCCATATGCAGCCAAAAAGGAATGCCTTTAGATGCGGATTTTTTGGATGTCCACTTTCCCATACTATACACAGACCAGGAATGCCTTTTTCAGATTTTAAGCATTTTTATGGATAATGCCATTTCGCATTCTGAAGCGAAAGCATCCATCCAAATAAAAGCCACTCTATCACGCAGGGCTATAACTATTTCTGTTATTGATCACGGACGGGGAATTTCTGCCGAGGATAAACCTTACATTTTTGACCGCTTTTATTGTGCCGATAAGTCACATACAAATAAGTCACATTTTGGTCTTGGACTAAGCATAGCAAAAGAATTGGCAGGATTTCTGTCCGCGAATGTCGGGGTAAAAAATACAGAGGGGGGTGGGGCTACTTTCTTTCTTACACTTCCTTTAAAACAGGACCCCCAATCCCATAGAGCACAACTCTTCTTATAAGTGCCGCTTCAAAGTTCATTTACAGCCTCCTTTCCGAAACTGTGATTTTAAGTCAGCTGCCGACTTTTTTATATCAGGCTGGGCAATCACTGCGGAAACCACAGCCAGACCGTCAATCCCCATAGGCTGAAAAAGCATTGCATTTTCCTTATTGATGCCCCCGATCACAACAATCGGTATATCAACTGCCCTGCGGATTCTTCCAAGTTCCTCCATAGATACAAAGCCTGCATCCGGTTTTGTACCCGTTGGAAACATAGCACCCACACCCAGATAATCGGCTCCAGCTTTTGCCGCATTTTCAGCTTCCGCTACGGAAGCGGCAGAAACACCAAGCAGCATATCCTTACCAATCACCTTCCGGGCAATATCTGCAGGAATATCCTTCTGTCCGATATGTACCCCGGCTGCGCCCACTGCCATAGCAATGTCGATACGGTCATTTATGATAAGGGGAATTCCATAACTGTCAGCAATCTCTTTTATTTCCAATGCCAGGGCATAAAAATCCAATGACGAAATCTTTTTTTCCCGGAGCTGCACCATAGTACATCCGCCAATAATCGCCTGCTCCACTGCTTCCCCCAAAGTCTTTGTACTCATAAGCAAACGGTTTGTTACAAGGTATAAAGAATAATCAATTTTCATTTTCCACCATCCTTTCCTTCCTGCAGCCCGTATTGATAAAGGTGCCAGAAATGATGTGTCGGTCCGCAGCCTTTCCCAATGTTAAGGGAATGTTCAATCGCCATTGTTACATAATCCTTTGCTTTTTGAACTGCCTTCTGTAAATTCATGCCTCTTGCAAGCTGTGAAGCAACTGCAGAGGAAAAGGTACAGCCTGTTCCATGCGTATTATTTGTATCAATCCGAATAGATTCAAAATGGCAGACCTCTTTACCGTCAAACAGGACATCCACCGCATTCCCCGCTGCATGACCGCCTTTAACAACAACCGCCCTGCATCCCATTGCATGAATTACCTTTGCAGCTTCTTCCATGTCCTCAACCGATTTGATTCTGTTTCCCGTTATTTTTTCCGCTTCCGGAATATTCGGTGTCAGTACGTCAGCGAGCGGGATAACTGTCCCGATCAGCGTTTTTATTGACGCAGGTTCCATGAGTGGACAGCCGTTCTTTGCATACATCACAGGATCAATCACAATATTTGAGGGGTGGTAATATTTCAGTTTTTCAGCAACTTCGTTCATACAGTCCGGTGTGGAAAGCATGCCGACTTTCACTGCATCAACTTCGATGTCTTCAAAAACAGCATCAATTTGTTTACCAATCATATCCGGGCTTACATCCTGAATGCCGATTACCCTGCCTGTGTTTTCTGCCACAACAGATACAATGACGCTCATTCCAAATACGCCATGTGCGGAAAATGTCTTAAGATCTGCCTGTATGCCCGCACCTCCGCTGCAGTCAGAACCTGCAATACTCAATACTTTTTTCATTGTATGATCCTCTCTTTCGCTTCTTTTGCTTCTCCAGATAGCAAAGCCCTGCATCGGCAGCTATCATAAAATCCTCTTTAATTGGTTGGAAATGAAGTCGGCATATTCCAAAAATCAAGTTCCAGATAACCCGCCTTTTCAAAAATACTGCCCAGCTTTTTCTGGTCAGCTTCGGAAAGGCTCCCACATTTCTTATCTGCAAAGTCACACCATTCCTTGCAGCTTTCAGCATATCGGTCATCGGCATAATCCTGAATGAAGTCCCAATATCTTGACTTCCGGCTTTCCGGTTCATCTGCAAGTTTTCGGAATATATAGCTGTAACTCAGCATACATGGGAGTACCGCCATGAGTATTTCACACCCATTTCCACGCTCTGCCGTTTCAAACAGAAAATTAATATATTTCTGGTTTTCCGGCAACGGATCAATAGATTCTATGTCATCATCCGTCATGCCGAACTGCCTTAAATAATTCAAGCGCACCACTGACTCTGTATCTGTTACAAAGTTCAGGATAGAATAGTAAAGCTGAATCTCCCTTAATGTTTCCGCATGGTATATTGCCCTGCCATACACACGGGCATAATTTTTCAGATAGATACTGTCCTGTACAATATATTCCTTAAAATCTTCAATGGGTAGTTTTCCGTTCTTCATATCCTGCACAAACTTAGTGGCTATACACTTGTCCCAGATAGGCTTATTCTGTCTCAAAATGCCTTCCATAAATGTCATTTTCTTTTCCTCCTTGCAATAAAAAATAGAGCTTCCAAATCATCAGAAGCTCTTTCAGACGCAGTACGGCGTAAGAAATTGCTTCCCTACGCCGGTATTAGCCGACAGGTCAAGAGGTCAGGTCTCACCTTTTTCAACTTGTTCAGTTCCCTCGCAAACACATATCATTCTTATTCAGTTTTACCTTCTCAACTACACAGTAGTCCTCTGCTTAGATAATAGTATAGGTGATATGGAATTAAAAGTCAATAAATTAACCTGCATTATTACACCCTCTCCTGTAAGTTACCTAATCTGTTCAGCACTTCATACATCTGGCCATTGCCAAACATATAATTTTGCAGGAAAAGCGGCTTCCCCATCTGCCCACTTTCCCGGTACAGCTTCATATAGACATCCTTCGCTTGGTATAAGCTGTCCTCCAATTCCTCCAGCTCTTTTGTTGGCATTTCAGGAATATTCCCCAGAAAGACCTGTCCCTGGGCTGCTATTCTGGCACAGGATTTCTGCCATACCACTTCCTGGTCATATTGCAGATCCAGCCATTCAATTTCTTCTTCCTTTGTCAATAGTGTTCCATCTGCCTTATAATACTGTTCATTTTCATGGCGCCGTTCGATTTCAGAATACATCCTTGCATAACCCAACCCGCAGGCATTCACAACATCCGAATAACCATACTGCCCTTTTTCTTCACGGATTTCCTTTAATATTCCAGCCCTCATATCGCTGAGCGCTGCCGCCGACTGCACCACCATATGCTTAATTTTATCCATTACGATTTCCCTGTTTTTCGATAATTGGGAAATTTCCAGTGAATCTCTGTGAAATACTTTCTGATCTTCATTTTGCCTCCCCTGGGATTTCAAATACTCTCTATTAAGTTTATAATCATCCTGCAAATAAACAGGATAATCGGAAATACTAATTGGCATACTTTCTTTTACCTCCAAATTCTATAATAATATGTGTAACTGCCTTTCATCCGCCCCCCCTTGCAATATGCCTGAACCGTATGCTGCGGAATACTTTACGCCTTTATATCAAAACTTGCCCCTGTAGGCGCTGATGTACCGAAAACCGCTGCTATGAGATTCTGCGTGACGCTTTTTATATCCGTGCCATTAGTAGATATCGTGAATAATTCTGCTTCCTCATCTTCCGTCAGCTTATCCATCTGCTCTTTTCTTTCTGCCCGTCGTTCTGCCGCCTTTTCTTCTAATATTTTTCTCTCCTCACGCTTTTTTTCTACTCTTTCTTTTTGCCTCTTTTCCGTATTCAGTACGGATGCGCTTTGTTTCTTGCCGCTGGTTCTTGTTGAACCGCTACATGAGCATTGCATACTCCCATCTGCATTGATCCTCACAGCAAACCCATGTATCTCAATACCGTCACTTTTTGCCTTGGCAAGCATCTGCTCATGCGCTGCCGGTATACCCGCTATATCATTTTCGATTTTTTTTGCAAAATCTGGATCATTTGCCATTTTTTTCAGGCAGTCATTAGAGAGATTCAGAACGATATTATTTTTACCGCCGCCTGCAATGCCCCTACTCGAATTAATATTGATCTGGGGGAATTTCCTGCATAACTGCTCATAATATGCCCGCACCTTGTCTTTGCTGTTTGTTGATTTGCTTACCTTTACCTCTGCTGCTGCCCTGCTGTCCGGCTTTTTCGCAGTATCAACATGATTTGCTTCATAGTTGCCATGATTATTCGCAATCTTAATTGACATAATTCTCATCCGCCTCCCATATCTTCTCCATGTCCGCCACATTTTAATTGAGTCTCCCCTTCAGCGCAGACCTGTCAGGCGCGCCTTTAGCGACCTCGCTTTTCCGGAAAGCAAGGAACTTATTCCCCATACAGACGTTCTGCACCGCATCCTCTCTGGCATATTCCGCAATCTTCTCTCCCTAATCTTCCGGAACACGGGAGATGCCTGCCCTTGCTCTGTGGCTTATCCGGGATATTATTTTATGAGTTTCAAATTCTGCTCCATCCCCGATTCCCCAATCTGCCGGAACGCTGGGGATGTCTGCCGCTGCCTTGTCAGGCTACGGCTTATTAGGGATACAAAGCCGTGGATCTTATAAAACCTTCTTGAACTGATATTTATACATATCGGAATACATATTGCCGGAAGATTGTGGTGTCAGCCGACCATCCAGTGCGCCTACATCCACCGCAAAGCCGCTGTCCGCCACGGAGAACGCACCGTTACTGAACTGGAACTGTGAAGTGAAATCGGGAATCCCTAAGCCGCCGCTTATCCTGATATTTCCTATGATATTTTTCAGCGCATCCCTCACCTGCTCTGTTTTGGCATTATCCTTTGTCTTGTTGAGCAGATTAGCCGCCTTGTCTGGCAACCCTCCGATCTTCCCGTCGGGTGTCAAATAAAGATTTTCCAAGGAAATATTTTCTCCCGTGACCCCTTTCAGGTAGCGCCGGACTTCCTGCACATCCGTGGCATACTGGTATACACCACCGGGCAGATTCCCCACGCTGTCCGCTATCCCTATGTAATACTGGTACATCTTGTCACTATACTTTTCCACCAGCTCCTGCACCTGTTCCCGGACGGCATCATTCGCTATCCCACCCACGGTTACAGTTCCATTGCTCTCAATTCGTACTCGCATCCCCGCTATGTCATCACGGGAGAGGCCCCTCTGTTCCAGTTCCTTTACGAAATCCTCTGAAAAGTCATTTTTCAGCTCTGCCTTCTGCTGTGCTTTTTCAAAATCTTTCAGGTTGGCGAAGATTTTAACATATTCCCGTTCTGCATCACTTAAATCCTTGCCTTCCGCCATATCCTGCAGCAGTTCATCCACGGTCCGCCCGCCTTTATACTTCTTTTCTTCCGGCAGGCTCTCAAACTGTTTCTGATGGAGCCTTTCCATCTCTTTTATATAATTCTGCTCTGTCTCCCGCAAAACTGCATTATACTTATCAAGATATTCCCGCCAGTTTTTATCCTTCCGGCTGTATGCGTTGTGAAGTTCCCCGAATGCTTCCCGAATGACATCCGTCTTTTCATGCTCCTTATTTTCGGTAACATGGAAACTGATCTTATAATAGTCATCCGGGGAAATCTCCTCCCCGTTTCCGTTTTCCACTTTGATACAGTATTTATCCGTCTGCATATCCCAGTTAGGGATGGTCAGCGTTTTCCGGCCCTTCCCATCCCACTCTGCCTTCCCCACCTGGTTGCCGTATTCATCATACAGGGTAAGGTCGTAATCACAGCCCTCCGGCATATCTATATAAGCCTCGATGCCAAAGTGATTCCGTTGAAAGTTCATAAATGGGATGGAAAAGTTATAGAAATCCACATCATTTTCATCACTGAGATTTCCCTTCAGGCTGCTGGTCTCATCCTTAATCAGAAATCCCATATCCAAAAACGCGCTGCCCTTATCCCTGTCATAGACCTCATAGGTGGTATTCGGTCTGCGGTAAGTATTGTTGCTGCTGAGAGTGCAAGTGTCCTCCCACAGCTCCATGTTCCTGCGCATCTTCCCGTTGAAAAATGCCTCTGTCTCCTTTACTGTCATGAAGAATACCGGTTTTTTCCTGAAAACCGCTCCCCACGCAGAACTTTGTTCATTTACGTTATTTATTCCCATTGCTTAATCTTCCTCCATTATTGCCAATTGGTTATCAAACAGCCATACCCCTGTCATTTAGAGTCGCGTCAGCACCCAATCTGCCTAAACGCCGGGATTGCCTACCCTGTCTTGTTAGACTTATGCCTTCTCATAATTTCTCCAGCTTCTCCAAAAATGCCCTGTAAAATTCCCCTTCCTTGATACGGGCCTGCTGAACCGCTATGCTCCTGGGCGTATATACTACGGGATGTTCCAAGTCATGCAGCGCCTTTTTCGTTGCCTGGATCGCAGATTCCACTGTGTTTCCAAGGATGTCAAAATTCTCCGTTTCACCCTTAAGCTGTTTATTAAGCCGCTGCACCATCATCTGCGATATGTGGCTCATCATTCCGTTGCCCCGGATTCCCATGCCATTCGCATTTACTTCTTTCGCCGCCTCCATCCACGCATCCTTCACTTCCTGCGGGGCCCCCCGCCCGACCATCTCAAAGGCTTTCTCATCCTGGTCGGCTGCTTTTCCCTGCGCCGCCTTTTTTCCCACCGTTTCCATGAATCCCACAGTCCCGGATTCCGCACTTCTTCCTGTCTTCCTTGCCATGTATCCTGTCAGCGGATATCCCGCTGTTCCTATTCCGTTAATACCCATTTCCTTCAATCCTCCATTTCTTATGGCAGCCCATCTGTCAGTCAAAGCTGCACCTGCTCCCTCGTAATAAGTCCTTGCGGTTATATCCCGCCTCATAAAATCTATCGGCAGATACACCCGCATTTCAAACCGCAATTGCACCAAGCGACTATAAATTGCAACCCTTTCCCATAATGCGGAGCTTTTGATCAGAAGTTTCATCCCACAAATCTGACGCTTCCTGGTGCCGCCAATCGGATTGCTGGAGGTTACGGTTTTTGCGCTCCATCTGCCGAAATTCTATATAGAACGCTTCCGATACCTCCAAATCGTAAAACTCGCCTTGCCCATCCGTGAAGCTGATGAAATATGCCGTTTTCCCATCGCCACGGACTTCCGTTCGAAGCGTATAGACCTGATCCATGAATGTCATTCGCTCGTCCTCCTACGAAAAAGCTGGGTGAGAGGACTTGACCTCTCACCCAGCAGCCCATGGGGACGTGCAATTTTGGAATTACCTTTGAAATTTCTTCAATTTCTTTTTCAGTACAGCTATTTCATTGGTAGAATACCCGTTCATTTTCAGAACAGAGATTTGCAAGGTGAGCTTGTCCACTGTCAGCAGGGTTTTAAGCAATTCCGCATTTTCAATATCGTTCAGCAGATTTTCCACTGTATAAATCTCGGCTGGTGTTTCTCTGGTGGCAGCGCAATCCAGGTATGTACCCGTATCTTGTAACTTCTCATAAAAGCGCCTGTCTGAATTGAACAAAGCCCTGTCCCAAAGGCGAAGCTGTTCAATGATGCTTTCATCCATGCCGCAGGACCGCAATACCTTTTCTTCAGCCAGTTTCCAACACTGCCATTTTCGTCCTTCCTTGCCATGATTGTATGCCATGGCCGTTTCCTCCCATCTGATTTTTTTGAAATTCAGATGGGAGGGGGGGCTGCGGCAACCTGCTGAAAAACAAATAACTGCACCTATCTTCAGAGGGAAGATAGGTGCAGTTGCTTCACCAGAGGCATTAATGTGGTTTGACAGTTCATAGTTATGAGCCGAATACTCTCTCGTAGCGGTCAGGATTTTTTTGATAAATCAATCCTCATTGGGTATGGCGGAAACATTCTTTGCTCCACAGCGGCTACCTCCTAAAGCCGCCAAATTCAAAGGCGGCGGCACTCTTTACCAAAGTACCGCCGCCATGTGGAACCTATATAAAGCCAATGTGGAGTCTGTGTGAAACGGGAATTTTAATTATTCTTTCGGAGTGACTACAATGCCGTCCGCATTATCCGGGTCTTTGAAACTGTAAGTGTAGCCATCTGGCAGGGAAACACTGTCAGAGTTGTCCTCGGCACCCGGCTTTGTTCCGGTATCAACATCAATATCCGTATCATCAATTTCTACGGAGTTCCCCACGTTCATGTCCTGATTGCCGCCGTTTTTCTGATTGGTGCAGCCGGTGAACAGCGAGAAACAGGCCAGCACGCACGTCAAAATAATAGCAATTTTCTTCATCACATTTCCCTCTCTTTCAAATGTCCCCGTTTGATTTCCAGCACCACATCCGCCTGCTTTGCCACCTCGCCAGAGTGGGTCACGACCACCACGCACTTCCCGAACGTATGGGCGCTCTCTTTCAAAATCGCCGTGATTT
>OFFZ01001319.1_pt1 | contig 13859 bp, 14 predicted proteins | sample 1521631 | NCBI WGS metagenome assembly OFFZ01 (sample SAMEA3504102, study PRJEB24116) | mouse gut metagenome | biome: mouse gut; feature: mouse-associated habitat; material: faeces | place: Denmark | collected 2011 | reverse complement strand
CCTCCCGGGGTTCTTTTCACCTTTCCCTCACGGTACTGGTTCACTATCGGTCACAGAGGAGTATTTAGCCTTACCAGATGGTCCTGGTGGATTCCGACAGGATTCCTCGTGTCCCGCCGTACTCAGGTGCTGTCTCAAGCTTCTTCACTATTTCGGCTACGGGGCTCTCACCCTGTTTCGCCGGACTTCCCATTCCGTTCGCCTATAATGTCTTCTTGCTCTTTTTCGACAGTCCTACAACCCCGATCCTCAGATCGGTTTGGGCTCCTCCCCTTTCGCTCGCCGCTACTTAGGGAATCATTCGTTTATTTTCTCTTCCTTCAGGTACTTAGATGTTTCAGTTCCCTGAGTCTCGCCTCTCTGAAGCTATTTATTCACTTCAGGATACCTGGTCTCTACTCCAGGTGGGTTCCCCCATTCGGACATCGACGGATCTCTGCATGCTTACTGCTAACCGTCGCATTTCGCTGTTTGCTGCGTCCTTCTTCGCCTCTCTGTGCCTAGGCATCCGCCATACGCTCTTTCTTACTTTACCTATTTTGGTGTCTGCTTGATTACTATTTTCAACTATTTACTAAAATACGTCCATCCGTTTCGATTTCTGTTTTTTAGTGATGAAAATTCTTAGTTTTCGACTTTTCTAGAAAGACCTCAATAATAACATTTACTATTTCGATCTCTTTTTCTATTTCTATCGCAATTTATTTTCTATTATCCAGTTTTCAATGATCTCCGAGTCATACCTGAGTATCACTCAAAACTAAACAGTATCTTCGAAACATCACTTCTCTTCTGCATCATCTCCGATGATGCCCTTCTCCTTAGAAAGGAGGTGATCCATCCCCACGTTCCCGTAGGGATACCTTGTTACGACTTCACCCCAATCATCAATCCCACCTTAGACAGCTCCTTCCTTTCGGTTAGGCCACCGGCTTCGGGTGTTATCAACTCTCATGGTGTGACGGGCGGTGTGTACAAGGCCCGAGAACGTATTCACCGCGACATGCTGATTCGCGATTACTAGCGATTCCAACTTCATGTAGTCGAGTTGCAGACTACAATCCGAACTGAGAATGGTTTTATGGGTTTTGCTTCGCCTCGCGGCTTCGCTTCCCTCTGCACCATCCATTGTAGCACGTGTGTAGCCCAGGTCATAAGGGGCATGATGATTTGACGTCATCCCCGCCTTCCTCCAGCTTGTCACTGGCAGTCTCGCTAGAGTCCCCAACTTAATGATGGTAACTAACGATAAGGGTTGCGCTCGTTGCGGGACTTAACCCAACATCTCACGACACGAGCTGACGACAACCATGCACCACCTGTCATTTTGTCCCCGAAGGGAAAGTCCTATCTCTAGGATTGTCAAAAGATGTCAAGACCTGGTAAGGTTCTTCGCGTTGCTTCGAATTAAACCACATGCTCCACCGCTTGTGCGGGCCCCCGTCAATTCCTTTGAGTTTCATTCTTGCGAACGTACTACTCAGGCGGAGTACTTACTGCGTTAACTGCAGCACTGAAATTTGACTTCCAACACTTAGTACTCATCGTTTACGGCGTGGACTACTAGGGTATCTAATCCTATTTGCTCCCCACGCTTTCGGGACTGAGCGTCAGTTACAGGCCAGATCGTCGCCTTCGCCACTGGTGTTCCTCCATATATCTACGCATTTCACCGCTACACATGGAATTCCACGATCCTCTCCTGCACTCTAGCTGCCTGGTTTCTATGGCTTACTGAAGTTAAGCTTCAGTCTTTCACCACAGACCTTTGCTGCCGCCTGCTCCCTCTTTACGCCCAATAATTCCGGATAACGCTTGCCACCTACGTATTACCGCGGCTGCTGGCACGTAGTTAGCCGTGGCTTTCTCATAAAGTACCGTCACTCGGATGTCATTTCCTTCATCCGCCTTTCTTCCTTTATAACAGAAGTTTACAGAACGAATTCCTTCTTCCTTCACGCGGCGTTGCTCGGTCAGGGTTCCCCCCATTGCCGAAAATTCCCTACTGCTGCCTCCCGTAGGAGTCTGGGCCGTGTCTCAGTCCCAGTGTGGCCGGTCACCCTCTCAGGTCGGCTACGCATCGTCGCCTTGGTGAGCCGTTACCTCACCAACCAGCTAATGCGCCATAAGTCCATCCTCTACCAGTGCCTTGCAGCACTTTTAATACGGTCACCATGCAGTGTCCGTACCTATGCGGTCTTAGCTACCGTTTCCAGCAGTTATCCCCCTGTAAAGGCCAGGTTACTTATGTATTACTCACCCGTTCGCCACTCGGGCACATGTGCCCGCGTTCGACTTGCATGTATTAGGCACGCCGCCAGCGTTCATCCTGAGCCAGGATCAAACTCTCAATTTAAAGTTTGTGACTCTTTATTTTTACTAGCGAATTGACTTCGCAAAATGTTTATTGCTCTTATCACTTAGATAAGAGACCCTGCACATTTGCTTATCGAAACTTTGTTCAGTTTTCAAAGATCTACTGCTGATCGATAATAAATAACTTATCAATCACACCTACTATATTGTAGCAAAATCATTTTTATCTGTCAACCACTTTTTTGAATTAATTTTGAATAAAAATTCAAAACAAGCAATCAAGCGACGACTTTTATATTTTATCAAAATCAAAATTCGATGTCAACAGATAAATTTTATTTTTTTCGATCACTCAAACGAATTAGTTATCCGCTCAAGCAACGATATTAACTATACAGGTATTTCTAGCTATCGTCAACACCTTTTGCAAAAAAAAATTAAGTTTTTTACCTATCCGAATTTTTATAACTACTCATGCAAAAATATACGCTTTTCAACCGCAAACAAAAAGACGATCCATTACATTAGATCGCCTTTTCTATAACTTATTTATTATTCATCTTAAATAAGTGGCTCAAATTGCGCCGTAAAACTTGGAAAAAGGTCAACGAGCGGACCATGTTCTGGGGCGCAACATACTTTTGCATCGCTCGTAATAACTTCTTTGAATCTTTGGCTGCAAACGAAAAAGTCCCATCTTTTTTCGTTTGGATCGCAAAGCGGGGGATAAAACGTCCCCTAAACATAACTGAGGCGATCACTTTATCGACTTCATCCCAAGGTATTTGGATATACTTGTTCACATCGCGTTCATTAAAGAATTCAAAACCCTTATTTCCGATCATGATCTTACCATAATCAGTCAACCCCATATAGGAAGTCCCAGCCATCACTAGATCGACTTTAGAATTAATTGATTGCACCATTTATATTTCCCTCGATTACTTATCAAATTTAGTCTCAGTATAGCACAAAACGGCCTTATTTCATTTACATGAAACAAGACCGCCTTAGCAGTCGCTTAAAGTAAACCGACCACGTGGCCTAAAATACCGACGATAAAAATCGCAATGATAATAATGATCGGAGAAACTTTCTTCTTCAAAAGCCACATACATAGGAATGTCAACAAGAGGGCTGCTAAGCCTGGGATCAAGGAATTCAAGTTATCTTGCAAAGTCGTTACCTTTTCTGGCGTCAAGGATAGACCTTTACCATTTTTGTATTCGATCAAAGCTTGTTTGATACCTTCTGCCCCTTTAGGCAATTTATCCCATTCGATATAAGCACCTTGTTGGAGTTTGACGGTCGAAACTTTCGGTGTAAAGGTAATATTTACCCACCGTTCGATCAACCCACCTAAAACGAACATACCCATAATAGAAGCAAGACTTGTAACATATTGCAACATACCACCAGACATATCATCTGTGATCTTAGAACCAGCCTTATAGCCAAATTCTTGTGTATACCACATAAATGCCCAACGGATGAGGTTCCAAGCAACAAAGAAGATGATCGGGCCTAAGATGTTACCACCTAATGCAAGGGAAGCACCCAAAGCACCTAACATTGGACGTAAGGTAAACCAAAAGACTGGGTCACCAACACCAGCTAAAGGTCCCATCATACCAACTTTCACACCTTGGATCGCTGCATCGTCAACTTCGGTCCCGTTAGCACGGTCTTCTTCCAAAGCAAGCGTCACCCCTAAAATAGGTGAAGCAACATATGGGTGTGTGTTAAAGAATTCCAAGTGACGCTTCAAAGCGGCAGCGCGGTCTTCTTTAGTTTTATATAATTTCTTGATAGCTGGGATCATTGAGAAGCACCAACCACCATTTTGCATACGTTCGTAGTTCCAAGAACCTTGAAGGAAAGTCGAACGCCATGCGACAGCTAAACGATCTTTTTTACTTAATTTAACTCTGCTTTCAGCCATGGTATCTTTCCTCCTATTCGTAATCATTTAAAATATCGCCAAGTGGGTCACCTGTATTGCTTGAACCGCCGTTATTACCGCCGTTACCAGCGTTCTTCTTAAGTTCAAGATAGATAAGACCAAAGGATACACCTAAAGCACCTAAAGCGATCAAGGTTAAATCAGAAACAGCAGCGATCACAAAACCGATCGCAAAGAATGGCCAAACTTCGCGGGTCGCCATCATGTTGATGACCATTGCATAACCAACGGCAACGACCATCCCACCACCGATCGTCATACCTTCATTCAACCAAGCAGGCATTGATTCCAAGAAACCACGCACTGCAGATGAAGGAATAACCAACAAAGCAGCAGCAGGGATAGCGATACGTAGACCTTGCATAGCGATCCCGACGATCTGCCACATTTCGATCTTACGGAAGTTACCTTCTTCAGCGGCAGCATCCATAAAGTGCACGATCGGAACAGCGATCGTACGTGCTAACATTGTTAAGAACAAACCAGCAACAGCTAATGGGATAGCGATCGCGATCGCAGGACCCACACCTTTAACACCTTGGCCACCTTGGACCAAAATAATAGCTGAGGCAACAGCAGCCAAAGCAGCATCAGGTGCAACCGCAGCCCCGATATTAGCCCAACCTAAAGCGATCATTTGTAATGAACCGCCTAAAATAATTCCGGCTTCTAAATTACCGGTCACTAAACCGATCAAAGTACATGCTACCAATGGTTGGTGGAATTGGAATTCATCCAAGATACCACCCATACCAGCAAGAAAGGCAACAAGAACTACTAAAATCATTGATATAGCAGACATGTCATAATCCTCCTAATTCGTATTGTATTTCCAAGTTATCTACATCTTCAATTCTTGACGTGCTTTGTTTAAGATCGAATCCATGTTTTCTGGTGAATCACTTGGAACTTTACGGACGTCAAATTTAACGCCGTCTTTCTTCAATTTTTCGAATGTTTCAACGTCATCTTTATCCAAAGACAAAACTTTATTAACGGCAACTTTGCCGACTGAGTGGGCCATCGAACCAACATTTAAGGTATCGATGGCAACACCACCTTCGATCGCCTTAAGCGCATCTTGTGGAGTTTCAAACAAGATCAATGCCTTGGTATCGCCGAAACGAGGATCTTTTGCAACTTCGATCATCTTTTCGATCGGCACAACATTTGCATGTACTCCAGGAGGAGCTGCCTCAACGATCATGTTCTTACGCAATTTATCATGCGCAACGTTGTCGGAAACAACGATGATCCGATCTGGATTTGTTGCTTTGGTCCATGATGTTGCCACCTGACCGTGTAACAAACGTGAATCGATCCGAGCCAAAACATATTTGATCTTGCCATCACCTAAAACTGTACCTGGTGGGATCGCCCCTGTCGGTTGAGCCTTCGCTGTGTTAGTAGCACTAGCTTCTTTTTTAGGTTCAAGAGATTCTGGTTTTACTCTGACACCATCTTTGCCCGCATTGACTAAATGAGCTGCGATCTCTTGGGCTTTTTCCATGGAGAATCGCGATGCATAAGCTTCGATCACCATTGGCAAGTTCATCCCAGCTACGATCGCCCATTTGTCTTTGTGTTGTTCAACCAAATTATTAGCTTGGTTGAAAGGTGTACCGCCCCAAAGATCGACTAAGAATAATACTTCTTCTGGGTCATCAAATGATTTGATGGCTTCTTCCATCTTAGCTCTGATATCATCAGGACCTTCGCTTGGCATTAAGGTAACATGAGCTACATTTTCTTGTTGGCCAAAGATCATTTCACCAGATTGGAAAATGCCGTCTGCAAAACTACCATGACTTGCTAAAATAATACCAACCATTATTACGCCTCCTATAATATTTTCAAAACTTAACTCAAAACATTTACTGATCGTGATCTAGCTTATCTTTGACTAGACCCTTGTCACAAAGTAACTTCCACAGATCGCGTTTAGGATCACTTGAGACCTTGCGATAATCAAGCTCGATCCCACGCCGTCTGATCCAAGCTAAGGCTAAAACATCTTGCTCATTGACAGCGATCGTTTCGGTGATCATCTTGCGGGTCGCATCAAAACTAAGTGATCCTAGATTGACGCTTGTTGTATTCAACCCACCAGCGATCAAACGCATCGCATCTACTGGAGTTTCGACGAGCACCAAAACTTTATAATGCTCAAAGCGCTCATCTCTGCACAACCGTAACATCTTAGAAACGGTAAGCACATGAACTTTGATCCCCGGTGGTGCGGCTTGCATTAAAAGCGTCTTTCTGATATTATCGCCAGCCGCTTGATCACAAACCACTAGGATCCGCTCGATCGCAGTATTTTTAGCCCAATCGGTTGCGACCTGTCCATGGAGCAAACGCGAATCGATCCGCAATAGCTTTACATCCATGGCATCACCTTCAGATCCTTGACTGAACCGATACCTTGACGACCAACACTTATTAGTTTTTCGGCTAATTCGGCTAAACTGAGCGCTTCAGTCCGCAAGGTGCAAGCTTCCAAAAGCATCGCCAAATTGACTCCGCCAACTGCCGCAAAACGCTTCGGATCACGTTTAACAAAGCGACGCGTTGCTAATAAGGGATTGCCACCATATAGGTCACATAAAAACAAGACTCGATCAGTTGTAGCAAATTGCTGTAAGCTAGTTTCATATTTATCTTCCAAAGTAGCTAAGTCTTCCGCTGGCTCAAAGGTCACCGCAATGACTTTTTCTTGGCGCCCTAAAATTAAATAAGAAGATTTGATAAGTTCTTGCGCTAGATCACCATGACTGGCAACGATCAAACCTAACATCATCCTCATCTCCTTTGAAAAATAATTCCTTACACTTTATATATAGCAAATACCGTGCCAACTTTTGTGTATCACGCTAGATCCCCTAATAAATAAAGCAAAAAAATTTCATATAAAAATAGCGATACACTTTATTTTGTGTATCACTATTTTGTGTATTAGCTTTCGACCATTTCTGTATCGACTAATTTGGCAATATAATACGCTTCAGCTGGCGGAAATTTTAAATTAAGTTTAGCTTCTAAATATTCATCGGCTAATTTCAGTGTCTTTGGCCAGTCGCTTTGTTCAAATTCAATAGCTTGCTCCGCACTCAGCGTTACTGGTGCCGATAACAAGACCCGCTCGATCGCACCACCAAGATGCATGATCAATGCCAAGCGCCTAGCATCCGTTAATTTTAGTTGCCGTTCTTTAGCTAACAGATCACAGTACTGCCAAAGCACACCGATAACTTTTTTAGGATTGATAAAGGTATAATATTGTTCCAAATAATTAGCAGCAGTAGCTTGATCGACTTTAGGTGTCGGCGTTTTAGATTCAACATACCAAGTCTGACTATTTTCTAAATGCTCGATCAATTGGCGTTTACCACGGTCACCTTGAAAGAGCTCTTCTAATGAGATATACGGTACTCCTAGGTTAGGGTCAGCGATCCCCGTCGTGGCAATGATGCGATACTCTTCATTTAGTTCATTTATCTTATCGTTCATCCCGACAACTGACATCGTTAAGACCGAAACATCGTCAATAAGTTGATCAGCCAAGATCTCATCCAGCATTTGTTTGATCTTTTCAGCCGTCCCTTTCCCTGTCGAACACAGTGCCAAGATCGCCCGTTGCCTAACATCTTCTAGCTTACCTTGCGTAGGCTCTTCGGCTTTGCGAGAATATCCATTAAATTCATTTAACTCGTGATAGACCAACTCAAGATCACTATCGATCAAAGCTGTTTTTCTAGCGGCTTCTAAGACCATAGCGGTAGTCACCATATCGATCGTTTTGACTTTGATATCAGTTTTATCTGTGATCTTAGCGCTAAACGTACTGAGCGATCCCATGTCAACTAACAATAAGACCCCATTACCACGATCGACTTGTTTGACTTTAGTGATGATCTCATTTAATGCTACCGTTGGACTCATCTCAAGCGACATATCAAACGCCGCTAAATTATCGACATTCAACAACTCAGTCACTACCTGGACCATCGAGGAAGCAGTATGATTTCCATGTGCGGCAACGACGACCCCGACTTTCCCATGTTTAGGCACAGAATTCAACGAGATCAACAGCACCGCTAGATAGTAGACTTCTGAGGCTGGCACGAGAAAATCATAGTGGTCTTCTAGCATTGCTTTGATTTTCTCAGCTAGCTTTAAGTCAGCAGGATAGTCTTTGACCATTGCTACCAGATCATCTGAGACTGCACGCATCGGACGCCCCGATTGGACACGTTTGATAAATGAACTCAGATGTAAACTCATCGCATAGATAAAGTTCTCACCAACATGGTAACCACAATCATTTTTCAGCATCTGCATGATATCTTTAGTCAACTGTAGTGTATCTTGATCGACTAATTCATTTAAATTCTTTTCGGTCCGCAAGATCTTGTTATCGCGGTAAAATGACTTCAAGTGGACATTGATATCTGTCATGATGAAGTTGTTGATCGCACCTTGTTCTAGACCCTCTTCCTTTAACAAAGCAGCTTTATTGCCGATGATCTCATAGAGATTATAAGGTAGCTCATAGCGATCACTTTCATTGATGCTTTCAGCTGCTCCATCGGATTGGATCAATAAGACTGGCTCTAGTAATTGCGATAATTTACCTAGGCGAACACGATCACTTGCCAAACGTGACATCCCATCCTTAATGTTTTGGGGAAGTTGTTCAAATTTTAAATTGATCTGTTCGGCTTGATCGACACTATTCAAAAATCCTTGTGCACAAACCAGCTGGATATTTGATTTCAATTGACCCACATTACCAAATGTGACGCTCCCTAACAAAGCTTTCACAACATCTTCGGTCACTGTGATATTTTTTTGTGTCCGGTTAGCCTCTAACGTCAACAAACGTTTCAATAGCACAAGTTGCTCTCTTACACTGCGCGCTTCAAATTGGGGCATCTGGATCGTGATCGGGATTCGGCGCACAAAGGTCTTTAGAAGCGAACTTTCAGGATCTTCTGTTGTAGCACAGATCAAACGAACATCAGCATGATGGACCTTCGTGATCTCCCCGAGCTTACTGTATGTCCCGTGATCCATGAAATAAAAGATCATCTCTTGGCCTTCTGGGGGTAAACGATGGACTTCATCTAAAAATAAGATCCCACCGTTTGCCTTTTGGATCAGCCCCTCACGATCTTCTTGGGCACCGGTAAAGGCTCCTTTGACATAGCCAAATAAATGTGACATCAGTAATTGCGGATTATGTGCATAGTCAGCACAGTTGAACGTCACAAAATTTTTATTTTCGATCATCGCCTGATTGACCGCAAATTGATGCATTGCATTAGCAAAATAGGTCTTCCCCGATCCCGTAGGCCCAGTGATCAAAACATTTAATCCATGAGGCGGATATAAGATCGCGGCCTTAGCTTGCTCGATCTGTGTTTTTAAGCTATCCTTTTGTCCGATCATTGTATCAAAAATACTTGGTCTAAGTACCGGTTCAGCAGGATCAGGCATTTTTGAGCCAGTTTGTGGGATCAGTGTATCAGTTTCAGCTGCCAGACTTTGATACTTTACCGGTCGGCCAGCGAGCTTGCTCAATTTTCCTGCCCGGACCAATACATTGAGCTCTTTACTGACATTATTGCGCAAGATCCCTAGATCATCTGCGATCTCTTTTGTCGTAACCGCTTTATTTTTAGTTTGGACATAAGCTAAGATCTTCTCTTTTCGTGTCATAAAATCCCATTCCTTTTGATCATTATGCTATTAGTGTATCACTTCTGTATCAAGCGAAGCAAAGAATTGCAACTGCTAGCCCTTAAGCTATTTTTTGGTTAAAATTGAGATAAATCTACTATAAGATAAGAAGGTCTTGTGATGCCAAATATTACTAGCAAAGAAAAACGTGACCGCCTACTTTTTATCATCAAAGTATTGCGTCAGCATGAAGTCTTACGTAACTTTTTAAAACAAAAAGATCCTAAAGAAGTTCGTCTCGCACTCGAAAAACTAGGTCCCACTTTCATCAAAGCGGGACAATTGCTCTCAACGCGCCCCGATCTGATCTCACCTGCTTTTATCAAAGAATTTCGCAAGCTCCAAGATAATGTTCAGATCGATCCTTTTACCACTGTCCAAAAAACGCTTGAGGCTGAATATAACTGTCCATTGACCGATATTTTTCTTCAATTTGATGAACGGCCTTTTGCCTCTGGTTCGATCGGGCAGACACACCATGCTTTACTTCACGATCACACTCCAGTCGTCGTCAAAGTCCAACACCCCAATGTTTCCGAACTCGTTGAAACGGATCTTTCTTTATTCAAAGAAGCTTTACGGATCTTAAAATTCGTCCCTGATCTAAGTGTGATCGATCCTAAAGAGATCTTCACTGAGATCCAAACATCCCTTTTAACTGAGATCGATACTCAGATCGAGCTCAAAAATGGACTCGAATTTTACCGTCTAAACAACAATGACGGGATCATTAGAGTGCCTAAAGTTTACCCTAAATACTCCGCTAGTAAGATCTTAGTCAATCAAGCCATGCCTGGACAAAGTATCAAAAAACTAACAGCTACCAAAGCCACCAAAGCGGATAAACCTTTACGTACGATCTTAGCTAAAACTTTAGTCAAAAATTTCATCAAACAAGTCTTTGTCGATAATTACTTCCACGCTGATCCTCATCCGGGAAATATATTATTTTACCAACTTCAGCTTGATGATCCTGAATATAACGAACTCCAGCCTACACACCAATTCAAAAAACAACTCAAAAATACAAGTATTGAAGCTACTTCTGCCACGACATTACCACCATATCGCTTGGTCTACTTGGATTTTGGAATGATGGGCCGTTTGACCAAAAATCTCGCCGATGGGATCGCCCAGATCGTCATTGCCTTAAACACTAAAGATACACGCCAGATCGGTAAAGCTGTGCTGGCTGTTTGTAACCGGACTGGCCCCGTTGATGAAGAAGATTTTTATAATGAACTCGGTGTCTTTTTGACCCCATATCTCAACTTAGGCTTGGGCCAGATCGACCTTGCAAGTTTATTGTTCAGTATTGTAAATCTCTGTCGCCAAAATAACTTGCAATTAAAATCAGAAGTAACTTTATTGATCAAAGCCTTTGCTTCTTTAGAAGGCATAGTCGCTACCTTAGATCCCGAATTATCTTTGATGGAGGTCGCGCGTCCGTTTGCCCGTGAGTATTTCAAAAAGCAGTTCAACGTCAAAAAGAGCTTGGAAGAGTTAGGCTTTGAACTCTACCAAGCTTCAAAAGTAGCTCCGAAGATCCCACTTAAATTTGAACAGCTTCTTGACGTTTTGACGCAAGGACAAGGAAAGATCGCCTTTAAACTTAAAGATCAAGATAAATTACTAGATCGCCTCGAAAAGATCGTCAACCGCGTGATCTTGGCTATTATTTTAGCCGCTTTGATCATGAGTTCCTCGCTCTTAGTCCAAGGAAGTGCTTCCCATCCCGCCATTTATAATATTGGGGTCTTAGGTTATCTCTTAGCAGCGATCGTTGTTATCATTTTGATCATCAGTGAATTACATCGACATTTCAAAAAATAGACTACAAAAAACAGGCTTAGGCATAGCACCCAAGCCTATTTTTTATCATTGTTATTCGATCTCGATCTTATTAGCAGTCGCAACAGCATCCTTTTTCTTAGGAAGGGTCACTGTCAAGACACCAGCTTCATATTTAGCAGTGATCTTATCACGTTCAACATCAGGGAACCGGTATTTCCGACTGACCCGACCATATGAACGCTCGCTTGCAAGCAAATTGCCAGCAGCATCGCTTTGGTCACTAAAGCTATCCCGCTTAGCTGCAACTGTCAAAATATCATTGCGATAATCTAGTTGCATATCTTTCTTATCGACCCCAGGCAGATCGATCAGCAACCGATAACTCTTGGGGGTCTCCTCCACGTCAGAACGCATCTTTAGCTCTGAGTCGTCAAAGTTGAAAAATGAACGTCCTAAATTATTGAAAAATGCATCGCTACCATCCATTAGATCAGAGAAACGATTCGATAATTCATTTGCCATAAATAAGACTTCCTTTCATTTCTTCACCTTCATTGTAGTTCTTTTATTTTAGAATGCAAGGATTTAATTTTTAAGATTTTGCAAAATACACTTCACTTACAAAAAGTACGTGTTATAATTTAGATATAAACTAACGAAAAGAGGAATTTACGATGACAAATCCAGTAAATCAAGAACTCAAGCAACGTCGCTCGATCTATGCCTTGGGCAAAAATGTCTCCCAAACGCCAGCTCAGATCAGTGAAACGATCAAAGAAGCGATCCGCCAATCCCCAACGGCTTTCAACTCCCAAACAGTCCGCGCTGTTATCACTTTTGGTGAAAATTCCGATCGTGTTTGGGATATCGTTGAAGCTGAATTGAAAAAAGTTACTCCAGCTGATCGTTTTCCTGCGACTCAAGAAAAGATCGCCTCATTTAGAGCAGGTTTTGGTACGATCTTATACTTCACCGAAACCCAGACGGTGCACAAATTAGAAGCAGATTTCCCACTCTACGCTGCTAACTTTGCCAACTGGGCTGAACAAGGACTTGGCGGGGCTCAACAAGCGGTTTGGACCGCATTAGCTGCTGAAAATATCGGTGCTTCCTTGCAACACTATAATCCGTTGATCGATGAAAAGATCAAAGAAGCCTTTGATATCCCTGAAAGTTGGGAATTACGAGCCCAAATGCCATTTGGTTCGATCGAAGCACCGGCTGGCGAAAAAGAATTTTTACCCGATGATGTTCGCTTCAAGATCTTCGAATAATTCGTATTATTTGCAAAATTATTAAATTAGTTTTAAGGTGTTATGTGTATTCTATTAATATATAACGGAGTGTGATTTTTTTGAAGAATACAGACAGCAAGGTAATTTTAATGCTAGGACGAATCGGTTCGGTGCTATCTGTTATCATGTATGTATCCTATATTCCACAGATCATGAATAACTTAAATGGTAATTACGGCAGTCCGATCCAGCCACTGGTAGCCGGGATCAACTGCACGATCTGGGTGATCTATAGCTACTTTAAATCACAACGCGACTGGCCTATTTTTATCGCCAACTTACCGGGTGTCTTTTTAGGCTTCATTACCTTTTACACTAGTTTACATTAAAAAATAAGGTTCCCAACACCAATTTAGCGTAGTGTTGGGAACCTATTATTTTATAGAATATTTAAATTTAGGTCAAAGCTACACCGGCCCAAATGGCTCCTCCAACTACAGCACCAGCAGCAGCACCACCAACAGCAGCACCAGCACCACCAGCAACCCATAGGAGACCACAAATTTACACAGGAAGATGGAGACGATAAAAAGCAGGGTGAACAGCAGTTTCGTCCGGGGGTCCAGCCGGTGGGCCAGGGAGTTCCCGGGGAAGTACTGTCCCAGGGTGATATCCTTGAGCATCAGCCCCTCCCCCCTTTCAGCGCGGACAGCGCGCTCCGCAGATCCGCTACGGTATACACGGCGGGATCGATCTCAATCCCCCGCCGCACCAGGTCCATGGCCACCTGGGTCACCTGGGGCACGTTC
>OFFZ01001314.1_pt1 | contig 13885 bp, 20 predicted proteins | sample 1521631 | NCBI WGS metagenome assembly OFFZ01 (sample SAMEA3504102, study PRJEB24116) | mouse gut metagenome | biome: mouse gut; feature: mouse-associated habitat; material: faeces | place: Denmark | collected 2011 | reverse complement strand
GGTCGGCCACAGTGACGCCGAAGGTGTTGAGGTAGCCGGTGATATTCTCCACACCCTCAAAGCCGTCCGTCTGGTCCGGGCCGGCCCCGGGAATGGAGATGGCTCCGCACTCCAGGCCCCGCTCCAAGACTTCCACCACGTTCTCATCGTTGGGCCGCAGCTCCAACACCCAGGCGTCCAGCTTCTCCGTCAGGGAGAAAACTTCCATGGGCCGCAGCTCGCCCCGGTCAATCAGGGCGTCCAGGACACAGCCTCGAAATTCCGGGATCAGGGGCGCGGCGGTCTTGCGGTCTAACTCCTCAAAGAGACGGTCCCTGTCCCCGGCGGGGACAAAGATGTAGCACTTCCGGGGCTGGATGGTCTGCTGTTCGCCGGACTCATTCGCTTCTTCTTCATCCCCTGGATCAGCGGACTGGGCATCATCGTTGGCCATGAGGGTGGCCACAGCGTACTGGCCGTCGTGGGACATCTGCCGCCGGTACTGCTTGGGATTGCTGTACAGCTGCCGGTGTACCTCGTTCTGGATGGCCTCCACCGTACCGCCGCCGTAGATGGCGTCCGACATGGCCTTGACCATTGCGGAGTCGCCGCCGAAGCGGATGGCGCTGATGACGCTGCCCTTGTCGTTCTTATCCAGGATGATGGTGTCAGCGTAGGTTTTCAGACGCACTTCTGATTTGGGGTCAAAATAGCTTAGTTCGATCAATCTGCTTTGTGCCATTCATTGAAAAACTCCTTCCTTTTTGAACAAAAAAAGACCGTGTCCGCCTCTGAAGAGACAATTACACGGTCGTTCTTGTTCTTGATTTGATTTCCAGGTCGATTCGGTCCGGTGCGTCGGGGCAGACTTACCCCCTGGTTGCTCGCCGTTCCTCCCTTACTTACTCCGCCCTAACTTACTCCGCCCTGAAATACATCTATATTCTAGCATCCCCAAGCCCTCATGGATAGGTGGAGTTTTTCCCACTGGCAATTACAATCACTCCGTCTGATTTTCATAAGACACTGCGGAAGAATCTGGGTGGATTAAGATAATAGACAGCTTCTTTTTCCTGGAGTAGTTCACAACCTGCGCAATGCCGGAATGATCTTTCGGATCACAGTCGTGTACTGCCAGCAGACGGTCGGAATGTCGGATCATATACTGGTCCCGCTTCTTAAAATTATCGACCGGGGCAGCTTCCTCTGTGCCGGTGATGAGCACTTCCGAACTGTGCTGACGCAACACAGACAGACGGTGCCGGTCGCGTTTATCCCAATCCCTGTCATGCTTTGCGTAGGGCAGAACAAGAATCAGTTCAATATCGTTATACTGTTCCTTCAGTTCCAGCAAAATATCCCCAGCCCACAGGTCTACCCCCAGCGAGCCCCCCATGAGGAAGCGGCGAACGCCCTGCTCACAGAGTAGGGCAAGCTGCTCCCGGATCTGGTTTTTAAGCCGCTGGCACCCCTCGTTGTGCTCTTTGTACTTCCACTTAAACCGGGTGGGCCGGCACCCGGCAATGGTACAGGTTTTGTAGTCCATAGTAATTCTTATTCGCTCCTTATTTGTTGGGTAGTACAAGTATAGCATATAATTCGGTGTATTGCTACAATTTTTGCTGCAAACTTGTGTGAATGGAATATTCAAGCATACGGGGTTACACTACTACTAAAGGTGGTGTAATGCTGTGCCTCGACCAATGAAGGACATCAACATAGAAATCGGAGCCAGGGTTAAGGAGAAGCGGCTGGCTTTGAGGCTGACCAGAGAAGAGTTGGCCAGGCTGTCCGGGTACACCGCCAACTTTATCCAGGAGGTGGAACGGGGCCGCTCCGGGCTGTCCTCGGAATCTATCCGGGCACTGTCTCTGGCCCTCCAGGTCTCTGCGGACACTCTATTATTCGGCGATACGCCGGAGGAATTTGCGTATATCACACAGAAATTGAAAGCGGTCCCGCCAGAAAAGCGGGGCCATGTGATCCGGATCGTGGAAGAAGCTATTCAATGTACAAAATAAACAAATCCCCTTGAGTTAAACTCAAGGGGATTTACACTTAAACCAATATTTGTATTCTTTTAAAAAAATTTCAAACAAGCCTTAAGATTACTCGCATTACAACCGATAATACGAAAGCGTGATGTTTCCCAACACGTCAGCCACGGGAGAAATTGCCCAGATTAATTCTTCACCGTTGACTGCCACTTTAGTGTGATAAATACATCAAATTTTTAAATTGCCAGTATTATATCAAACCGAGCCAACATTGTCAAGCCTTTTTTATTTTTTGAGTCGTAGATGCACCCCCTATAATTAAGTTAGACAAGGTTTTCAAGCCTGTCTAACTTAATTTTTTGCACTTTTTTAGCGGGAAAGGGGGCGAAAGTATGGGACTGACGCTAAAAGACAGAACGGTTATAGCAAAACGATGGGAAGACGGGGACAGCGCAACGGCGATTGCGAAAGACCTGGGCTTTGCACCCGGTACCATTTACGCAGAGCTGGCACGAGGCCGCACCGGGGGGCTTGACCGAAACTCCCGGCCACAGTATGACCCGGCCAGGGGACAAGCGGTTTACCAGGCGAATCTACGCAAACGGGGAAACCGTGAACAACGCCGCCGAAAACCTTGTAAACCGAAAGGAGCAAAGGAGAATGAGCAACTTTGAGAAGTTGAGCGCATCGCCGGAGGCCATGGCAGCTTTCCTTACCGCTATCCCTGTAGCAAATAGCCCCTGGGACGATGATTTTCACCGGGCATTTTGCCACCAATGCGGCCTTGAGGATTGCGACCACTGCCCCCATGAGGCGGAGCGGAACAACCCGGCCTGGTGGCTGGCGCAAGAGGCGAAAGGGGGCGCAGGGGTTGAGTGCTGAAAAGATTTGTACCTTGAGCGTAGATCACGCCATCCGAATCGCAAAGATTATCGCCACGGCCCCGGTAGAGCGGCTCCCCATGATTACCCAGCTTTTCCACCAAGCCTCCGTTGATTTGGAGGGATTGGAGGAACTGATCGAGAATACCGCCCTTTCCGCACAGGGCAGCTTGATCGACACCGGCGAATTTCTGGCGGAGCTGACAGCGGGGCGGGAATTGGCAGAAAAGGGCTACCTCGTACCCCCGGAAGAATTTAACCAATTTTGCCTTGCCCGGAACTTACAGCCCCGGCTGGTAAAGCGGCACCTTTACGCCGCCGGACGCATTGTCGGCGCAGAGGAAAACGGGAAAATCAACTATTCAATCCTTGTTTGGATTGAGGGCAAGCCGCAAAGGAGAATCGCCGTTAAACCGTTCGGAGGCAGGGCGGATGGATAAGCGGAACATACTGCTGGCGACAGCTACCGCCGCCCTTGCCGTTTGCGCCGTAGTGATTGCCACGATGGAGCCGCCGAAAGCGGAGGCCCCGGAGGACACACGGCCCCCGGTCCAGATCACGGACCCGGCGGGGCAAGAGACGGACGCCCAGGACAAGCCCACCGCCTCCGACCTTTGGAGCGACGACGGCTCCCTGCGCCGTATCAAACCCCTTGACGTTGCCCTGGACGCCGAAACCCAATGGGCAATATATGAGGCTTGCGGATATGACCCCGGCCTGTTTTCCCTTGTGATGGCCATAGCGGAGCATGAGAGCGAATTTAAGCCGGACCTCCAGGGCGACAACGGGCAGAGCCTGGGCATGATGCAGATCAACACCAGATGGCACACGGACCGGATGGAGGCCCTCGGCGTTACCGATTTGACGGACCCGGTACAATGCGCCGCCGTTGCCATTGACTACCTCCAGGAGCTTGAGAGCCGTTACGGCTTTGAGGCAGAGAGCGAGGCCCTGCTTATGGCCTATAACATGGGGCCGAGCGGAGCAAGAAAGGCCCTAAATGAGGGGCGGACCTCCACGGACTACAGCCGGGAGATCATGACAGTATACCAGGGCTACCTGGCAGAATTGGAGGGCTAAACAATGAAACCGGCGGAGATTTTAGAGAGGCTCGACCGGGCAAGGCGGATAATTGAGGCCCTCCCACCTGATACCAAGATCATAAGCGTACAGGTGGACGGCCTCAATTACCCCCGGCGGCACAATATGAACGTTATCCACCTTGACGCCCCTTTTCAGCAGTTGGCAGAACAGGGAGCCATCCCGGCCAGCGGGTGGAGCATCGAGGACGACCCGGAGCGGGATTTTGTCGAGGAAAGCGTTTTGATTGACGGCTTTTCCCTCATTAACCTTATCGAAAAAGAGAAAGCCGCCCCCGGCGTTGACGGCACCGAGGGCGGGACGGCGGAGCAAGGCCCCACCGAGGACACCCCCATTATAACCACAGGAAAGGAGGAAGTCAAGCCGTGAAAATGGCCTTGCAGGGGACAACCCTGCGGATTAAGGACGCCGACAACGTACAATTTACCGTTATCAAGAGCTGGAACAAGATGCGGTGGATTAAGAAGCTCCAGGAGCTACAGGGAACGGCGGACCTTGAGCTGTTGGACCGCCTCGCCGGTTTGGTCCGGCTCCCCCCGGACGTTGACCGGCGGCGGTCGGAGCTAAGAGCGGTACAGGACGCCGTGGACCGGCAGCGGGTAGCAGATCACCCGGCCCCCCTTTTTGAATACCCGGTAAAAATGCCGCTTTACGCCCACCAGACCAGGGGCGCAAATATGGCCCTTATCACCTTTGGGTGGACAGCACCCGGAGACAATAAACCCAATATGACAGGAGCGTGAAAGCATGACCCCGGAAACGAAAGGCATCGTTTATCTTTCCGGCCCGATCAGCAGCAACCTCGACGGGTACCAGAAAGAATTTTCCCTTGCCCGTGTCCTTGTGAGAAAAGCCGGATATACCCCGGTCGATTCTTGTTTCTTGCCCCTGGGCCTCAAGGAAAGCGACTATATGAGAATTTCCCTCGCCATTTTGGAGGCGGCGGACACGGTGGTCGCCTTGAAAGGCTTGAGCAAGAGCCAGGGCGCACAGATTGAGTGGGCCTACGCACAGCGGACCGGCAAGCAGCGCATGACCCTCGCCCAGTTTTGCGAGATCAACAACGTACTCGCCTCCCCGGCGGATTTGGAGGTCGGCAAGCGTGAAAAAGCAGAGTAAGCGCAAGGCACCGGCCAAAGGTATGGGCATTGATACCATCCTTGAAAATTTGGCCGATTTGAAGGACATAGCCGCCTCCCTCCAGACCCCGAGAGACGACCCGGAACCGACACAGAGCCGGGTGGCAGCTTGCGAGGCCGCAACAGACATTTTGACCGCCCTGCAGGATGAAGGGATAAAGGACCCCGAACAGGTCCGGGACCTGATCCACGATTACAACGCCCTGGCCCTCCAGTATCAGCACCTCCGCCACACATACGAGGAAGGGGACCGGCCCCAAAGGCTGGGCAGTAGCAAGGTCTTTGTTTGCCCCGCTTGTAGACAGCAGCAGCGGCCAGGAAATAACAACTGTTGGAATTGCGGCCATCGGCTGATTTGGGGGAGGCGGTAACATGGAGGCCATGACAACAGCGGAGATCATCCACGTTTACGAAAACAGCACCCTGCGGTCGAAGTATTTCACCCGTGAAGCGGATACCGCCGCCTATGTTGCGGGGCTTGCGGCCCTACATGAAAAGGCGGAGCGGGAAAACCCGGCACCATTGACCCCGGAGCAGATCAAGCAGATGCGAGGCAAGCCGGTCTATTGCCCGGAAATGAACTCCTACGGGGTTATCACTTTTGACACCACAGGACCCTGGGCAAACGTACCCTTTTTATTGTTTTATTGGCTTGAGCGAGAAGACGACCCCTGCGGCGTTCAGTGCCAATACAATATTGAGGAACGGGGCCTAACCATTTACCCCTACAAGCCCAAAGAGAAAGGGGGCGGCACCACATGACCCCTGCGAAGATCACCCCCGGAGCGGGTAAGGGTTTCGGTTTCCTTTTTGAGATGGGCTGCGGCAAGACCCTAACGGCAATCGCAACAGTAGGAGCCGGGTACCAGATGGGCCACCTCAAGCGGGTTTTGATTGTAGCCCCCACCTCGGTGGTTGCGGTTTGGCCTAAAGAGTTTTCGGAGTACGCCGCTTTTCCGTACACGATCAGGACCCTCCTGGGGGACAAGGCAAAACGGCTCAAAGAGCTTAACGACCTTGAGCGGTTTCCTTACAAGCACCTAAAGGTCGCCGTTATCAACTACGAAAGCACCTGGCGGGAAGACATTTTCGAGGCCCTTGTCGCCTATGACGCAGACCTGATTATTTGCGACGAAAGCCAGAGAATCAAGACCCACGACGCCGCCCAAAGCAAGGCCCTCCACCAACTGGGGGACCGGGCAAGGTACAAGCTAATCTTGAGCGGTACCCCGGTCCAGAACCAGGCGGTGGACATTTTCAGCCAATACCGTTTTTTGGACCCTTCCATTTTCGGAGATAACTTTTACTCATTCCGTAACCGCTACTGCGTAATGGGCGGATTTAACCAAAAGCAGATAGTCAAGTATAAGGACCTTGACACCCTGATCCGGAAAGAGCATAGCATCGCCTACCGGGTAACAAAGGACGAAGCCCTGGACCTTCCAGAACAGACCTTTGACGACAGGGTGGTCCCCATGAGCAAGAAAGAGCGGAGCATATACGACCGCCTCCGGCGGGACAGCTATGCGGAGCTTGAGGGCGGCGGGACGATCACGGCAACCACAGTATTGACGAAACTGCTCCGGTTGCAGCAGTTTACCGGCGGTTTCCTTGTAGAGGACGACGCCGCTCGGCCCAAACTTGTGAGCCGGGGGAAGTTAGATGCCCTTGAGGATATTCTGCAAGACTACGTTGTGGAGGGCCGGAAAAAGCTGGTCATTTTCGCCCGTTTCCTTCCAGAGATTCACGAAATAGAGGCCCTTTGCAATAAGGTCCTCGGCAAGGCCGGAATGAGGGCGGTCGCCATCTACGGGGACATAAAGAAGGAAGAACGGGGAGCCATCGTCCAGCGTTTCCAGACGGACCCGGAGACAACGGTTTTTGTAGGGCAGATCGACACAGCAGGAACCGGCATAACCCTAACGGCGGCGGATACTTGCGTATATTATAGCGTCAATTTCAACTTTGCCACCTATAGCCAGAGTTTGAGCCGGATACACAGAATCGGCCAAAAGAACCGTTGCACATACATTCACCTGGTAGCAGATCAGACCATCGACGAAACCATACTCCAGGCCCTGGCCAAAAAGGAGGATTTAGCGAAAACGGTGGTTGATAATTGGAGGGCCTTTTTCTGATGGCCGAAAGGATAATATTAGACCTTTGCGGCGGGAGCGGGAGCTGGTCAAGGCCGTATCAAGAGGCCGGATACGACGTCCGCCTTATAACCTTGCCAGACTACGACGTCCTGGACTACGAACCGCCGGAAGGAGTACACGGCATCCTCGCCGCCCCGCCTTGTACGGAATTTTCGATCTTGAACTGCAGGGCGGAGCCACGGGAGAGAAAACCACAAGAGGGCCTAAAAATTGTTATGGCTTGCGTCCGCATAATTGAAAAGACCCGCCCGGTTTGGTGGGCGATGGAGAACCCGGTCGGGCACCTACGGGAATACATGGGGCAGCCGGCACTTACATTCCAGCCCTGGGAGTACGGCGACCCCTGGACGAAAAGAACCGATATATGGGGAACCTTCCAGCCGCCGCCCAAGCTATACACCAGGTGGGAGGACGTACCGAACAAGCTCCCCCTTTACACAAGGCCGGGGAGAGGCAAGCCCAATTTTGCGTATTTGCACAAGGCAGCCTTGAGCCTGATACCACAACTTGCATTTGCAAGCCCAAAGACAGATGCAGATTTTAGGGCGATCACGCCGCCCGGTTTTGCAAGAGCCTTTTTCAATTCTAACAGGTAAGAAAGGAAGACAGAGCATGGACAATATCACGATTTCCCACTTTGAGAACGACGCCATCCAGGAGAAGAAACTGGAAAGCTACGGCTGGGAAAAGCACGATTTCCTCGCCGGACAAGAGCTGACGGTTACGATCACCCTCGGAGAGTACCGGGAGCTGGTTTCCAGCAAGGCCACCGCCAAGCAGGAGATCGACGCTAAAGTCATGAAGGTCGCCGCCCTTGAACAGGAGTTGAAGAAGCTCAAGGAAGAAGCGGACCGGCTCAAGGCCGAAAACTACGGCCTCCAGAACAAGGTCCTGGCCGCACAGAACCGGGGCAACGCCCAGGGGGACGCCGCCGACGGGGAAGGGAGCTGCGAGGAATGAGCAACGAAAGGCGTCCTATCCTCTGCCCGTTCAAAAAGATCGTTGAGCGGGAATATAGCGGGAAAACCGGCATAACCACCATAAACGAGCGTTTCGCCCCTTGCGCCGGGGAGCGGTGCATGGCGCACTACAAGGTCGGCGGCAGGGAGATGTGCCGCCGGTTGGAGGCCGGGAAATGAGGGCCGGGACCTGTAGGAGCTGCGGGGCCTCTATTGTTTGGATACCGATGCCCGGAGGGAAAGCGATGCCCTGCGACACCGCCCCGGTTTACTACGTTTCCAAGCCAAAAAGCGGCTCCAAACGGATTGTTACCCCGAACGGGGAGGTCCTGGCCTGTGAGCATACAGAGGACCCGCACCGGGCCACCGGGACCGGCTTTATACCGCACTGGGCCACTTGCCCCCATGCAGACCGGCACCGCCGCCGTTAAATTATACCGAAAGGAAGGACACAGCTATGGCAAAGACGTTGACCGAAATGGTCAAGGACCTCCGGGGCCTCCTTGATGAAAAGGACCGCCTGGATGCGGAGGCCAAAAAGAACAAGGCCGAAATTGAGGCCAAAAAGCAGGAGATCGCCCAGCAGATGATCGACGAGGACACCCCCCGGATTTCCTGCGGCGGCTACGTTTACGGCCTCCAGGCCAAAACCGCCTATAACAAGATTGCGGACGATACCCTGGAGGCGGAGGGCATCGACTACCTGGACACCCTCCGGGAGGAAGGTTTCGGCCACCTTATCAAGGAAACCGTGAACGCCCGGACCCTGCAGGGGGCTATGGCCGCTTTCGTTGAGGAACACGGGGAATTGACCGACGGCCTCCTCACCATCATTAAGCCCTTTGACTATAACGACGTTTACAGCAGGAAGGAGACGAAGAAAAAGAAATGAAAACCAGAGAAGACTATGAGCAGATGGTCCTCGACACCCGCCCGGATCTTGAGCTGGCCATTGAGGCCGTAGCCGGGGACGCCATCACCACGGCCCTCGCCTTGCTTGAGCGGCACTATGAGATCGCCGCCGAGCGGGGCGGCAGCTACACCGGGCCGGTCCGTAACCGGCATGAGGCGTATGGCATTGCCGCCGAACAGAACAGCCGGATTTTGAAGTCCGTGAACACCATCAAGGGCGGCGTTTCCACCCTGCTCGGCACCCTTGCGGACCCGAACTATAACGCCATTGACGCCACAAGCTCCATCGTGAACAGCATCACGGATGCGACCGGCGTCCTTATCAGAGCCGCCGCCGAAATGAAGCGGACCCTCGACGACCTTTACACGGCGGAGATGAACGCCAGCCCCGGCAAGACGCCGATGGAGGCATTGGCGGACGGCGACGGTTTCCAGGAGGCGGAGGACCTCGCCCCGGAGGACCCGGACCTTGACCCCGACACAGACCCGGACGCCGAACCCGGCGACAATGAAACGGAGGAATAAAAAATGGCACAGCAGAAAAAGAACACCGCCCTGGCGGTTATGAACGACTTCCAGATCGTGAGCCGTTACGACGGCATGACCCCGGAGGAACGGGAGGAACTGCAGGACCAGCTGGAGGACCTGGACCAGGAGAGCGGCATCGCTTGCCGGAAAATCAAAATCCCCAGCGGCGGCGGCACGGCCTACGAGGTCCAGGGGGACGACGACGACGACACGGACCCCATGAAAGCGATCACCGGCGTCGTTGTTTTCACCCACCGTTTGAGCGGATACTGGCCCAACGCCTACGGCAGCAGCAACAACCCGGAGGACAAGCTCCCCACTTGCGCCAGCATGGATGGCAAGACCGGCATCGTCCAGATCGGGGACCGGGCCGGGGAGGTTGTCACTTGCGAGACTTGCCCCTGGAATCAGTACGGCACCGCCAGGGACCAATCCGGGAATCAGGCACGGGGAAAGGCTTGCAAGAATATGCGCCGCCTCTACATTTTGATGGACGGGGACCCGAACCTCTACCTTTTGACGGTACCGCCCACCTCCATCAAGGATGTTAATAACCAGCTTGCCAAAATCGCCCCCTACGCCAACAAGGTGGTCACCCTTTCCCTTGAGAAAGCCCAAAACGCCGGGGGGACCCCCTACAGCAAGGTGGTCGTGAAGAAGACCGGCGTCCTGCCCCCCGCCGCCGCCGCCGTTGTGAGTGAGCTTCGCCGCCAGATCAAGGACCAATACCAGGGCATGGCCCTCACGATGGACGATTACACCGCCGCCCCGGAGCGGGGCAAGGCCGTGGACGTGAACCCGGACGATGCGGAATGGGAGGCCATGAACGGCGGCGGAGACTTCCGGGACGCCCCTCCCCACGGCGCCAACGACGCCCCGCCCACCGGCGGCGGGAAGGAACCCCTCCCCTTTGCTTGAGCTTGCACCCGGCGGGTACCGCCCCCATACGGTACCCGCCCAATGCCCCCCGTGGGCGGACACTATGAAAAAACTAAGGAAATGGCGGTGGTGAATTTATGGCGGCAAGGGACAACGTAGACCTCGACAGAATCGTTGACTATAAGGCGGAGTACACCGCCGCCATCAGCAAGGAAAAATTGAGGATTTCCGGGGACAGCCTCCTGGGCCTTTGCCCCTTCCATCATGAGAGCAACCCCAGCTTTTCTGTTGACCTAAAGACCGGGAAATGGAATTGTTTCACGGAGGGGGAAAGCGGGAACTTTATAACCTTTTGGGCCAAGCTCCACGGCGTAGACAGTGGGACCGCCTACAAGGAAATTTTGGAGAAATACGGCGTCAGCCGTGAGGAACCAAAACAGAAGCCCAAAAAGAAAAACGGCGAATTTATCCCGTACAGTTTGGAGCAGTACAGCCAGGACAAGCAGCTCCCGGCGGATTTCCTCCGGGACATTTGCCGGACGGATACAGGCCGGGACCGGGACGGTACCACATTCCTGCGGATTTCATACGCCGACGCCACTGGGCAAGAGATCACCTACCGGAAACGCTACGCCAAAAAGGAATTTAGGTGGCGGACAGGCTCAAAGGGCAAAATTCACCTTTACGGGGAGTGGAGACTTGAGAGCATCCGGGCAGCAGGGTGGGCCATTTTGGTCGAGGGGGAGAGCGATACCCAGTCCCTATGGTACATGGGCCTCCCCGCCATTGGAGTGGCCGGGGCTACCCTTTTCAAACCGGAACAGGTGGAGCTTTTGCAGGGCCTCAAGCTATACGTCCACAAGGAACCCGATCAAGGCGGCGACACGTTCACGGCCAAGATTTACAAGTGCCTCCGAGACGGCGATTTTACCGGGACCGTATATCGCTGGGATTGCGCCCACCTTGACGCCAAAGACCCCTCCGACGTTTACCTTGCCCACGGGCAGGAGGACGGCAGCAACATGATCCGGGAGGCCCTGGCGGCGGCGGAGCTGATAGACCTTGAAAAGGAGCTTTTGCCGGAAGTGATACCAGGCGCACCGGCCATCTTGAGACAGCCGGAGGCGTGGATTTATTCAGAAAGCGGCATTTCTTCCATTGACCCCAAAACCATGACCCCGACGTGCGTCTGCCGGACCCCCATTATTTTGACCCAACGGCTCAAGAGCATTGAGACGGGGGAGGAAAAGATGGAGGTCGCTTTCAAGCGGGACGGCCAGTGGACAACGGCCATTTATCCCCGTGACGCCGTTTTTTCAAGCCGGGGCATTTTGGACCTTTCCCGGCTCGGCTGCACCGTTACCAGCGAAAACGCCCGGCAGGTCGTGAAATTCCTGGGAGCATTGGAGGCGGAGAACATAGACCTGATACCAAAGGCCGATGCAACCTCCACCTTTGGATGGCAACCCGGAAAGCGTTTCCTACCCGGTAGATCAGAGAACCTGGTCCTTGACATTGACCCATCCCAGCGGAGCATGGCGGCGGCGTATTGCCAGAACGGCACCCTTGAGGGTTGGCTTGCACACATGGCCCCCCACAGGGAGCGGGACAAGTTTAGGTTTATTCTTGCCGCCAGCTTTGCCGCCCCGCTTTTGCGGATTGTAAAGCAGCGGATTTTCTTTGTATACAACTGGGGCGGCAGCAAGGGCGGCAAAACCGCCACCATGAAAGCGGCCCTATCCGCCTGGGGGGACCCGGAACGCCTCATGATTAGCTTTAATACCACCATAGCCGGACTTGAGCGGACAGCCGCCTTTTATTGCGACCTCCCCCTGGGCATTGACGAACGGCAACAGGCCGGGGACAAGCAGGGCCTAATCCAGCAGCTTGTCTATATGGTTTCCGGCGGCAAGGGAAAGATCAGAGCCGCCAAAAACGGGGGCCTACAGACTACATACCAGTGGCGGACCGTTGCCCTGGCCACCGGGGAAGAACCCCTATCCACTGATACCACCATGACCGGCGTCTCCACCCGTGTCCTTGAGATTTACGGCGGACCCTTTGAGGATGAAACGGCGGCAAGCCTCATGCACCAGCAAGCCGGGGAGGATTGCGGCTGGGCCGGACCGGCCTTTATTGAGCGGTTGGTCCAGACCGACGAGCGGCAGATCATAGACGCCTATGAGGAAATGCTTTCCTACGTCCGGGACATAAGCGAGGGGAAAAACGGCTCCCACATTGCGGGAATTTCAGTGGTTGCCCTTGCGGATGCCCTTATTGATTATTGGTTTTTTGGAGCCGGGAAAGAAGCAGCCTGGGACCGGGCCAAACGGATGGCAAGAAATATCCTCGTTGACCAGGTAGAGGGCAACGCTACCGACGTAAACGAAAACGCCGTCCAGTTTATTGTGGACTGGGTACTTTCCAACAAGGCTTATTTTGGAACTAAGGCCATAGGAACGTGCCTCGGCTATACCAGCGACACCGGCAACACGGTCTATATATTCCCTTCCATGCTGAACCAGGCTTTGAGCAAGGCCGGGTATTCCCCCCGTAAGACCATGAAATATATGGCTGAACAGGACTTGATTACTACAGGCGTAGACAAGAAAACCGGCAAGAAACTCTATTCAATTCAAAAGTGGTTTGAGGCAAGAAACAGCCGCTTTGTTGAATTTCATATCGGAAAATTGGCCGTAAAGGACCAAGACGAGGCAGACGAGGCGGCAATGGACGAAAGCGAACCGACAGAGGCAGAGATCACCCAAGCGTCCATTGGAGGATTCACCGAAATTGAGAACGGCGGCGAGGCCCTCCCGTTCTGATTGCCTACCACCTAAATTTAGGTGATAGGTTAGGTGATAGGTTAGGTGTTAGGCGTGAAACCGTTGCGGCGTAAGGCTTTCAGCCCTTTCTAACACCTAATTACACAAATAACACCAATTACACATATATATTGCAATTTTGCATTTTACATACGCTGATTGCAAAATTGTAAAAATCTCTAAAACAGTAGGTATGTTTTGAAATTAGGTGTTAGGTGATAGAAATGCCCTCAAGCCCTTGCAACGTCGGGAGTTTTTCCCTACCACCTATTTTTTAGGGAAGGTGTTAGAAAGCTCAAAAACCACCCATAAAGGAGGTTTGCAGAATGACGGACGGAGAGCGGCTCCAAAAGTTTGACGCCGATTTTCAGAAATTGAAGAAGAACCGGGAAAAGGTGCCGCTTGAGCAACTACAGACCCGGTATGCGGACGCCTACAACGCCCTGGTGGCGGAGGTACAGGCCGGGGCGGATTGGTTTGCAGACGCCTATATTAAACTTTTGGTCGGCCATTTCCCCCGGCACCC
>OFFZ01001305.1_pt1 | contig 13945 bp, 12 predicted proteins | sample 1521631 | NCBI WGS metagenome assembly OFFZ01 (sample SAMEA3504102, study PRJEB24116) | mouse gut metagenome | biome: mouse gut; feature: mouse-associated habitat; material: faeces | place: Denmark | collected 2011 | reverse complement strand
AGGCAAAAAGGAAGCTGCCGCTTCACGATTATTCAATCGTTAAAGCGACAGTTCCTTTTAAATTTCCGCTAAAATAAATTTCTAAGAATTGACAGAGTGAAACGACAGGGATAAAATATCATTTACAGATCAATTGCGGATATGCCCGGAGCATATCGTTTTTAGTTCCCTTTTGTATGAGAAACTACACGGAAATCATAAAAATGAAAGGAAGAGAGCAGCGGATGAAACAGTCAACAAAATATTTGAAAATCTTCTGTAATCTGGCGTGGGCGCTTGTGGTTTTATGGATCGTGATCGTTATCCTGCCCAGAATCGCAGTATTTTTTATGCCGTTTGTCGTGGGATTTATTCTGTCATTGATCGCAAACCCGCTGGTTCGTTTTTTGGAAAAAAAGATCAGGATCAAACGAAAATACGGGACCGTGCTGATTATTGTTTTTGTCATTTCGGCGGTCCTTTTGCTCTGTTACGGGATCCTTGCGGGATTAGCCGTCGGCGTAAGGGGATTTATGGATTACCTGCCTACGATGTCTGCCAATGCCGAGACGGAAATTATAGCGGCGATTGAAAGTTTGGAAGCTATGATACGCAAAGTTCCGTTTTTCAATGAGTTTAACGTAACGGAACTGGAATCTGCGGTAACAAATATGCTCAGTGGCATGGTGGTAGGGGAAGATTCCATCACGGTTTCGGCGCTTGGAGGCATTGCAAAAAATCTTCCGAATATGTTAGTCAGCGGTATCATGGGGCTGTTGGCGACGTATTTTTTTATTGCGGACAGAGACCGTCTGGCAGAAATGTTAAACAGTCGTCTTCCGAATTCGTTTCAGAAGACAACGATGCAGATGTACGGACAGATTTTAAAGGCGGTCGGAGGATATTTTCAGGCGCAGTTAAAAATTATGGGAGTGATTTATGTGGTCGTTACCGCCGGACTGATGCTTTTGCGTGTGAATTATGCATGGCTGATCGGTTTTGGGATTGCGTTCTTAGATATGCTTCCGGTATTTGGTACGGGGACGGTGCTTACGCCGTGGGCAATTGTAAAGTTTTTTTCCGGAAATTATATGCAGGCGGTCGGAATGCTGGTATTATATGTCGTGTCTCTGCTGGTGCATCAGTTGATCCAGCCAAAACTGATCGGGGCGTCCGTTGGCATGCATCCGTTTGCCACACTGTTTTTTATGTATATCGGATATCAGTTTTCGGGTGTGCTGGGCATGGTGATCGCCATTCCGATCGGGATGCTTTTCATCTATTTTTACAAAGCGGGGGCGTTTGACGGAATCCTTTGGTGTTTTCGGGAGATTGCAGAAGACTTCAACCGGTTTCGGAAGATAGACCATAAGAAAAATGAGGAGAATAAGAAATGAATCAGTTAAAGGTCCGTAATTCGCTGTTATTATTTGTGGCGGCTTTTATATGGGGGACGGCATTCGTGGCGCAGAGCGTAGGGATGGATTATATTGAGCCGTTTACGTTCAGCACGCTGCGTTCTCTGATCGGAAGCGCATTTTTGGTTCCGTGTATCTGGCTGCTTGGGAAGTGGAAGCAGACGGGAAACAGAAAAGAGGAAGATAAAAAAGAACTGCTGAAAGGCGGTATCGCCTGCGGCGTGGTTATTTTTACGGCGGCAAACCTGCAGCAGGTTGCCATGCTCTATACAAGCGTAGGGAAATCGGGATTTTTAACGGCGCTTTATATTGTGATCGTGCCGATCATCGGTATCTTTCTGGGGAAAAAGCCGGGCAAAAAACTGTGCGCCGCCGTGATACTGGCGGTGGTCGGATTATATCTGCTGTGTATGAAAACCGGAAGTTTGAAATTGGAATTTGGGGACATATTATTATTGCTGAGCGCATGTGCTTTTTCCGTTCATATTATGGTGATCGACCATTTTACACAGAGGGCGGACGGAGTAAAATTATCCTGTATTCAGTTTTTCGTCTGCGGGATTCTTTCGTTTTTCGTTATGCTGTTTTTGGAGCATCCTTCGGCAGCTGCCGTTTTTCGTGCGGCGGGACCGCTGCTTTACGTCGGAGTCCTCTCTTCCGGCGTGGCGTATACGCTTCAGATTGTCGGGCAGAAAGGGATGAATCCGGTTGTTGCATCGTTGATTATGAGTCTGGAATCGGTGATTTCCGCCGTTGCCGGCTGGGCAGTGCTGGGCCAGGTATTGTCAGGGCGTGAAATGGCAGGCTGTGTCGTGATGTTTCTGTCGATTATACTGGCGCAGCTTCCGGAAAAAGTTGAATTGTCCCCCGAAAGCTGTTAATATAAATGCAGGAAGATGCAAAAAGAGGGGTGGTCATATGCTGGTATGGTTTTGGCTGGGACTTATCATTTTATTTTTGGTGATTGAAGCGGTCACTGTCGGGCTGGCAACGATCTGGTTTGCGGCGGGAGCATTGGCGGCGCTGCTCGTCAGCCTGTGCGGCGTCGGGATTTTGGGGCAGATGGTTGTGTTTTTTCTGGTATCCATGGCGCTTTTGTTTTTTACCAGGCCGGTTGCGGTAAAATATTTCGATCCGCATAAAATCCGCACAAATTATGAGGATGCAGTGGATAAGACCGTGAAGATTACAGAGCGGGTGGATAATATCGGAGGAACGGGAGCCGCGCTGTTAAACGGACAGGAGTGGACGGCGCGCATGCAGAATCCGGATGAAACATTAAACGAAGGGGATCTGGCAAGGGTAGTCGCCGTAGAGGGCGTCAAACTGATCCTGGCCGCGATTCAGGAGGAGTGGGACAGGAAATGATTTCGTGTTCAGTCATATAGAAAAGGAGGTATTCTTGTGGAATTTCTGGCAGGAGGCGCAGGTGTCGGTGCAGCTGCCGTAATCGGTTTTGCAGCGGTATGGATCGGTATCCGTCTGGTAACAAAAATCTGCCGCCAGACGTCCAAAGACCTGGAGCGTTCCATGCAGACATTAAAAGAATCGCAGGAGTTACTTGCAAAAGAGATGGATTCCGTTTCAAAAGAAACCGGGCGGATTTCGTCAAAGATAGACAGCTGGTTTAGCAGCAGGAAAGAAGAGCCGGAGGAGAAAGAAAAGAACGCAGATGAAAAAGAGCCTGCATTTCAGGCAGAAAACGATGCGCTCCAAACTGCAGAAAAAGAAACGGCGGCGCTGCGAAAGAAACTGGATGCAGTGTATACTGACATTCTGACTGTAAAAGAACAGGCGGAAAAACTGAAAGAAGAGATCGGGTCTGTCCAAACCGCCATGTGCCGGCTGCAGGAAGCCGGCGGCAATGGGCAAACGCCGTCAGAAAAGATCGAACAGCAGGCAAAGAAAGCGGTTTCTCTTACGGCGGCGCTTTTTGAGTTTTCCGAATGGAGTGTGGATTTGGCGGGGTCGGCGGATCTTTTAGCGTTAAATGCCAGCATCGAAGCGGCAAGAGAAGAAGCGGGAGAAAAGTTCTCCGTTGTAGCTGAGGAAATGCGTAAACTGGCGGAAGAGAGCCGAACATTTGCAGACCGCCTGGCAGAAACATGCAAAACGGTGTCCGGCAGTTTGGCTGAGAATGAAACCGAGGCGCAGGTTTTGGCAAAGCAGTTGGAAGGAGAGCGGGAGATGCTTCTGAAAAATGTGCGGTTATTTGACGGCCTGATGAATCAGGCGCTGGCAGTCAGCCAAAAGGCGGAAGAACTTTCTTTGGAAATGGAGTGATAGAATGAAGCTTGGAATTGTGATGGAAGGCGGCGCAAGCAGAACCGCCTTTTCCTGCGGTGTGACGGATTGTTTTTTGGAAGAAAATCTGCTGCCGGATTATTTTGTGGGAGTATCTGCCGGGATTGCATTCGGTGTTTCTTATCTTGCGGGGCAGAAAGGAAGAAACAGAAAAATCATTGAGCAGTATCTGCCCGATAAACGGTATATGGGACTGAAATATTTATTTGACCGTAAGATGAAGTCTTTTTATAACATTCCGTTTGTATTCGGGGAAGTGCCGAATACGCTGCTTCCGTTTGATTATGAGGCATTTGCGGCGTATCCGGGAGAAGTGGAGGCGGTCGTCACCAATATCCGGACGGGGCAGGCGGAATATCTTGCGGTTCCCAGAGATGACAAAGAGTTTGGCGTTATCGTGGCGAGCTGCGCGCTTCCGGTTTTGTTTCAGCCGGTATTGGTAGGCAGGAATTATTATCTGGACGGCGGCGTGGCGGATTCCGTTCCTTACCAACGGGCATTTGAGAAGGGATGTGATAAAGTCATCGTTATTTTAACGCGTCCCAGAGGTTATGTGAAAAAGACAGAGAAATCTGTCGGGGCGGCGGCCAGGCTGTACCGCCGGTTTCCCAGGCTGGTAAAAAGCTTAAAGAACCGGGCGGATTCGTATAACCGATGTATGAAAGAATTGTATCAGGCGGAGCGGGAGGGCAGAGTGTTTGTAATCGCCCCAGAGGACTGCCTTGGCGTAGGACGTATCGAAGCGTCTCCGAAAAAGCTGGGGAGCCTTTACGAAGAAGGGTATGATCAGGCAAGAGAAACGATGCATTCGCTAAGACTGTACCTGGAAAAATAGTTTACGGTAAAATGCATTGAAAGAAAGACAGAGGAAAGGGATCGTTACGAAAGACAGGTGGCGTCTATGGGGGCACAAGGACAGTATAACAATGCAAAATATTGGCAGATCGGATTTTTTTCCCTGAATAATGCCGCGACGAATATCTATCTTGCGCTGATGGGATATATTTCATATTATGCCAATTCCATTGCAGGCTTCAGCATCGTATTGATTTCGGGAATTTTGACGGCGCAGAATGTATTTGACGCTGTGACGGATCCTATGGTCGGATTTTTACTGGATCGAACCAAAGGGCGTTTTGGAAAATTCCGCCCTTTTATGCTGTGCGGCAATCTGATCATGGCAGTTAGCGCCGTTTTTTTATATGCCGTTACGGATCAAGTTACCGCGTATCTGCGCGTTGTCTTTTTTGTCCTTGTGTATGCCCTGTTTGTTTTGGGGTATACGTTTCAGACCGTAGTCGCAAAATCCGGACAGTCGATCTTAACGGATAATCCAAAGCAGCGCCCGGTATCCACGTATTTTGATTCGCTGTTTATTATGGCGGCCTACGGAGGAACGGCTCTGTTTGTGGGGAATTATCTTGTGCCAAAATACGGAGGATTTACGAATAAACAGTTATTTTTGGAATATGTATTTTGGGCCGTGCTGCTGTCGTTTCTCTGTACGCTGCTTGCGATGATCGGAATTGCGGAAAAAGATAAGACGAAGCATTTGATCCTGCAGGCGGAGCATCAAAAAATTTACGTTCGGGATTATCTGGAGATTATACGCAATAATAAACCGATCCGGATGCTGATTATTGCCGCCTGTACGGATAAATTTGCATCTACCGTGTATTCTCATACGACCGTAGGCGTGATGCTCTATGGAATTATGATGAATAATTACGGGATTTCCGGATGGATCGGCGTCGTAACGGCGCTCCCTACGCTGGTGGTTGTGAGCGCCGGCATCCATACCGCACAGCGGATGGGACAGAAAAAAGCGCTGGTTTTATTTACGGCGCTTGGGATTTTTTTTCAGGCAGTCATGCTGCTTGTGCTGATGTCGGATGAGATTCATACTGTGACGTTCTCCCTGAAAAAAATCAACGGGATTACGGTATGGTTTGTCGGCATATTTATCTTATTAAACGGATGCAAGTCTATCACCAACAATATGGTCATACCGATGATTGCAGATTGTTCCGATTACGAAAGATACCGCAGCGGTAAATTTGTGCCGGGGCTGATGGGAGCGCTGTTTTCGTTTGCGGACAAAGTATTTACGGCGCTTGGGACAGGATTTGTAGGGATCGTTATGCTGGTGATGGGATATAACCGAAGATTGCCCCAGATCGGCGATCCGGTCACGGCGGAATTGAAATGGACGACGCTATTTCTTTACGGCGGAATCCCGATTATCGGCTGGATCTGTTCGTTGGTTTCCTTGCGTTATTATACGCTCGATCAGAAAAAAATGCATGAAATTACCGAAAAACTCCATCGGGAAAGTTTTCGGGAACGTGTGCGCAAAAAGAGCAGGGAGCGGAAAGAACGCCGCAGGGATCCATAGGAGCTCTGCGGTGTTTTTAGAGCAGGTACGCTGCTGCATTTAAGCCGCTGTGGTAACAGAGATTTCCCAGATGTGCTAAAAGCAGGCAGATTTGACGGGCGGATTCTTCCGGGGTATATTCCGTCAGAAAAAAGCGTTCCAGTTCTTTTAACATGCGGCAGTATTTCCGCCGGGCCTTTTCAAACAGCTCCGGAAAGCTTTCGGAGGATATCAGCCTGGCGTCCCATGGATTTCTCCAGGACTTATGCCGCAGGTTGCAGGGATCTTTGTGGAAGATCAGTTTGTCGTTCGGCACAAGCGGGGATAACAGCGGATATCCGGGTACGATGGATTCGATGCGCCGAATCCATATTTTTTTTCGTCCGGTCGGATCGTAGAGAAGTTTCGTCCCCAGCTGCATGGCATGGATCGCCTGGAGTATGCCGTGTCTGGTGATGCCAAGACCCGGATACGTTCTGGAAAAAGAATAGTACAGCAGAGCCGAGATGATTTCCCGCTGTTCTTTGGAAACGGCGATCGTTTCATTTTGATGAAATTCACTGGGCTGCCTGTGTAAAAACATTTGCAGCAGAGTGGTATCGATGTCTGTTTCCAGGCGTATATGCTGCCCGATGTAACCTTTGGGATGCCTGCCGTAATGCGTCATGGCATAGACGTAAGGGTGGCAGACGGTATCCAGAAGATAGTGTCCGATAAATCCCGAAATATAAACCTGGGCGATCCGGCGGTCTTTTTTATCGGGAAAAATTCTGGGACTGTCCAGAAGCTGACGCAGAAATCTTCGGGTGTCTGCCGTATGTGCCGTTGAGCCCGGATTTTTCTTTGCCAGAACAGCCGAAATCACATCGTAAAAGAAAATATCGGGTCCCTGCAGCCCCAGGGCAAACACGGAGTTGTATTTTTGTATGGCGCGTTTTTGTTCGGAGTCCTGCAGACTCTGATATGTCTGCTGACCAAACAGGTAGTGGGTAGTAAAACCTGGCATAAGAAACCTCCTGATGCTATCATTATTTTACAATTATAACCGAATATCTGGAAAAAAACAGTATTTTATGATAAAATATACAGTCGGAAATGAACACACGGATATCGTAACAGACAGAAACGGACGCAGCCGTACGGCTGATGGCATGTTTCGCTTGACAGGATGAAAGAGGGATATACGATGAAGTTTACGTTTACGATTACGAAAAAAAATCTGGCCTATACAGCGGCAATCGCTTTGTTATCTGTACTTGCCCGGATTTTTTCCGGTATTTCGATCTTTAATACGGTAATGTTTATCCTGCTGTTTTTTGCGGTTAAAAATCTGCAGGCAGAGTGGAATGAGAAATTAAACGGATGGCTTACGGCGGCTGCGATTGCGGCGGGAAGCATAGTAACGACATGGCTGGTGCAGTATCTGCTTTTGGTGGAAGATTTAAGAGAGCGCATTTCGGAGGAAACGTTTTTTTTGAATATCTGCTGTACGTTTGTGGTCTATCTGCTGGTACAGGCATGTACCAATCACGCAGGAGTCACCTGTATCCTGTCGCACAGTATTCTTATGGTATTTGCAGGCGCCAATTATTTTGTCTATGAATTCCGGGGAAATGAATTGACATTTGCAGACCTGAAAACCGTTTCCACGGGGCTTAGCGTTGCGGCAAATTACCGATTTTCCCTGAATGCCCAGGCAATGAACGCCATTCTTTTATCGGCGGTTTATATTGCGGGAGCGGCAAAAGGAAAGATCCGCCTGAAAAAAACCGCTGTCATGCGCTTGCTGTGCATCTCCCTTGCGCTTCTTTCGGGCGCTTACGTTGCCAGAGAGACGAAATATACCGTAACGGAAACCTGGGAACAGAAAGGGTCGTATCAAAACGGCTATCTTTTGAATTTCGTGTTAAGTTTCCGGGACTCTTTTGTAAAAAAACCGTCCGATTATTCTGCGGGAAAAATTCTTTCGCTGGAAAAAAAATACAAAGAAGAAGCAGCGCCTGCGGAAGAAAAGAAACCGACCGTGATTGTAATCATGAACGAGTCGTTTGCAGATTTCGGCGTGCTTGGAAACCTGCAGACGAATCAGCCCGTCGCGCCGTTTATCGACTCTCTGGAGGAAAACACGGTGAAAGGATATGCGCTCGCTTCTGTTTACGGAGCGAAGACGCCCAACTCCGAATGGGAATTTCTGACCGGGAATTCCATGGCGTTTTTGCCGTCCGGTTCCGTTCCGTACCAGCAGTATGTGGAAGAGGAAAATGCCTATTCCATGATAGATGCGCTAAAGCAGCAGGAATATACCTGTGTGGCAATGCATCCTTACTATGCGACCGGGTGGAGCAGGGATTCGGTATACCCAAAGCTTGGATTTGACGAAATGTATTTTCTGGATGACTTTGACCAGAGCAGCCTCATGCGCAGGTATGTATCCGACGCCGTTATGTTTGATAAGATCAAAGAACGGTATGAAGCGGGAAAAGGGAAAGAGAATCTCTTTCTGATGGGGATTACGATGCAGAATCACGGAGGATACCGGGATTCATATGACAATTACCCGGCGGATGTTTTTGGAACGAATATCCGGTATCCGGATGTGAACCAGTATCTTTCACTGGCACATCAGACGGATTTGGCGGTGAAAGATTTGATTACTTATTTTTCCGAACAAAAAGATCCGGTGATCCTCTGCTTTTTCGGAGATCATCAGCCCAGCTTAAATACGGCGTTTTACCGCAGATTAAACGGAAAAGGGCTTTCCGGGCTTACGTTAGGGGAGCTGGAAGCGCTCTATACGGTTCCGTTTTTTATCTGGAGCAATTATGAGAGTGAGAGCGAAACGATAGAGCGGACAAGCCTGAATTTTCTTTCAGCAATGCTGCTGGAGCGGGCGGGGCTTCGCATTCCGGCATACCAGCGCTTTCTGCTGGATCTCTCGGAGCATGTGCCGGCGATGAATGCCAGAGGATACTATTCCAATGAAAAAGGAAGATACGTGCATTACGGAGAAGGCGGCAGGGAAGAAGAGCTTTGGATCGGACAGTATCGGAACCTGCAGTATAACGGATTGTTCGACGATAAAAAACGGAGTAAATTATTTTTCGGGCGCTGACCTTACAAACAGCTGCAGATGTTGTGCCGCTGCAGTTTACGTTCCGTTCGTGCAGCAGCAGAGCGTCTGCGGCCGGTATTCGTTTTTGGTTTCGGCGTATAGCCGGTAAGAAATTGTGGCAACATGAAAAGGATTGCGGTAACTGGGGGCGGAAAGGAAGAAAGAGGTGGTTTGGAAGATGGATGTTGATTTGCTGAACAAATATCAGAAAGTGGTGGAAGACAATCCGTTTGCCGCAAAGATCGGGATAGAAATTTTAGATATCCGGCAGGGGTATGTCTGTGCAAAAGTAAAAGTAAAAAGAGAACTGCAGAACATATACGGCGATCTGCACGGAGGATGCCTGTATACGGTATGCGACAATATGGCGGGAGTTGCCGCAGGTTCTTACGGCTGCTATGTGACGACGATCAACGGAAGCATTCAATATTTAAAGGCCGGAAGAAATACGGAGTATATAGTATGCAGGGCGACTGTGATCAAACCGGGAAAGACAATATCTGCCGTACATGTGGAAATCTGCGACGAACGCGGGATGTTATTAAATACGGCGGAATTTACATTTTACAATTTAAAGGAAAAGAGGAACCATGAAGAAAGAAGAATTTAAAAAGCTGATCCGTCGGGGACCCGTGATTTTAGACGGAGCGACCGGGAGTAATCTGCAGGCGGCGGGAATGCCGCTCGGCGTATGCCCGGAACAGTGGATATTAGAAAATCCAAAGGCGCTTGTGACACTGCAGGAGGAATATGTAAAAGCAGGCACGGATATTTTGTATGCGCCGACGTTTACCGCCAATCGGGTGAAGCTGGAAGAATACGGATTGGAAAACGAACTGTTTGATATGAACCGGCGCTTGTGGAATTATCCCGGCAGGCGGCTTTGGGCAGGGCATATGTTGCCGCCGATCTTTCCATGACAGGGCGCCAGCTGTATCCGATCGGAGAACTGCAGTTTGAGGAACTGGTAGAAATTTATAAAGAACAGGTGCAGGCGCTGGAAGCCGCCGGCGTGGATCTGTATGTGATCGAAACGATGATGAGCCTGCAGGAATGCCGCGCGGCATTGCTTGCCGTGAAAGAATGCAGCGACTGTCCCGTTCTGGTCAGCCTGACGTTTGAAGAGACGGGGCGGACGCTCTATGGGACGGATCCGAAAACGGCAGTGATTGTGCTGCAGAGTCTCGGCGCCGATGCGGTGGGGATGAATTGCTCCGTAGGTCCCGACCGGATGGCAGAGCAGGTAAAAGCAATGTATGAGGCGGCAAACGTGCCCATTCTTGTCAAGCCGAATGCCGGAATGCCAAAACTTTTGAACGGGGTGACGCAGTATGATATGCAGCCGCAGGAATTTGCGGAATCCGTGAAAAAACTCTCCGAATGCGGCGCACGCATCTTCGGAGGATGCTGCGGCACGACTCCGGCACATATTCAGGCAATGGCAGAGAGGTTAAAAGATGCGCCGCTTTTTCCGGTTTTGACAGAGCGCCGGCGGTTTCTGGCGTCGGAGCGCCGCTCGATACAGATCGATCTTGGCGGACCGTTTACGGTCGTAGGAGAACGCATCAATCCGACCGGCAAGAAGAAGCTGCAGGCTGCGTTGCGTGAGGGAAATTTAGACCTGGTCTGTGAGATGGCGCTGGAGCAGGAGAAGAACGATGCCGCGATTTTGGATATCAATATGGGAATGAACGGCATCGACGAAAAACGCATGATGCTGGATGCCGTTTACGAGGTTACGTCTGCCGTAGACCTGCCTTTATGCATCGATACGAGCCATGTCGATATCATGGAAGAGGCGCTGCGGATTTATCCGGGGCGCGCATTGATCAACTCCATTTCAATGGAAAAAGAAAAGTTAGAAAAACTGATTCCGATTGCTGTAAAATATGGAGCCATGTTTATTTTGCTGCCGCTTTCGGATGCCGGCCTGCCCGAGGACCTGGAAGAAAAGCACAGAATCATCGATGCGGTGGCAAAAGCGGCGTTTGATGCAGGCATGTCAAAAGAAGATATTATCGTAGACGCCCTGACAGCGACAGTGGGAGCGAATCCCAATGCGGCGGTAGAATGCCTGGATACGATTGCGTACTGCAGAGAAAACGGGTTTGCAACCATCTGCGGGTTATCCAATATCTCATTTGGCCTGCCGGAGAGGAGCTGTATCAATACGGCATTTTTAACGGCTGCCATTACAAGAGGGCTGACGATGGCGATTGCAAATCCGGCACAGGACGCGCTGATGGACGCGGCATTTGCGGCTGATCTGCTGATGAACAAACAGGGGGCGGACCTAAGGTATATCAACCGGGCGAACCGAAAAAAGGAACGGCAGGCTGCTCAGGCGGCATTGCCCGCTTCCTGCGGCAATCCGTATGAAAGCGCAAAAGACAGCGATACGGCAGAAAAACGCTTATTTGACTGCGTGGTGGAAGGAAAGAAAGGAACGATTACAGAGGAAGCGAAACGCGCCGTGAAAGAGGGAAAAGATCCGCAGGCGCTGATCAGCGGGTGCCTGATCCCGGCGATCAACCGGGTCGGAGAATTGTTTGAACGCCAGGAGTATTTCCTGCCGCAGTTAATATCTTCGGCAGGCGCTATGCAGGAGGCCATTGCGTATCTGGAGCCGCTGCTTGGGAGCGGGGGCGGCGGAGAAGAAAAAGATGCGGTCGTTGTGGCTACCGTAGAGGGTGATATCCATGATATCGGCAAAAATTTAGTGGCGCTGATGCTGAAAAATTACGGATACCGTGTGATCGATCTCGGAAAAGATATACCGGCGGAACAGATCGTAGAGACTGCCGTCAGGGAACATGCGAAAATCATAGGACTTTCCGCGCTTATGACAACGACAATGATGCGTATGAAAGAGGTTGTGGAACTGGCAGAAAAGAAGGGCTGTACAAGCCGGATTATCATCGGAGGCGCCGCTGTAACCGAAAGTTTTGCAAAGGAAATCGGCGCGCACGGCTATTCCAAAGATGCGGCGGAATGCGTACGTCTGGTGGAGCGTCTTTTGGCACAATAGTCCTTGCTTTTTTGGAAAAAAGTGTATACAATATTTTTAGCAACAGATTCAAAATATGATATAGATAGGAGAATGGGAAAATGGCAGTTCTTGGTTTTGGGGAATTGATCGGGATGTTAAAGAAGAACCCGAAAAAAATCGTTTTTACGGAAGGTACGGACGCCCGTATTTTAGAAGCGGCATCCCGTCTGCTTGCAAGTAACTTTTTAAGTCCGATTCTGGTGGGGGATGAAGAGGAAATTTTTGCGGCGTCGGAAGAGTGCGGCTATAATATCCGCGGGGCGGAAATTATTGATCCAAAGAAATTTGACCGTATGGATGAAATGGCAGAAATGTTCTGCGAGCTGCGTAAAAGCAAAGGCGTGACGATGGAACAGGCAAAGAACACTCTGCTGCAGACGAACTATTTCGGAACGATGTTAATCAAGCTTGGAATGGCGGATGCCCTGTTAGGCGGAGCGACGTATTCTACGGCAGATACGGTCCGTCCCGCATTACAGCTGATCAAAACAAAACCGGGCAACAACATCGTATCGTCCGTATTTATTTTAGTACGTTCCCGTGCTACCGGCGATAACGAAGTTTTGGCAATGGCAGACTGCGCGATCAATATTCGCCCGACGGAGGACGAGCTTGTGGAAATTGCAATCGAAGCAGCGGAATGCGCTAAGATTTTCGGCGTAGATCCCAAAATTGGCTTTTTGAGTTATTCCACGTTTGGATCCGGAGCCGGTGAAGACGTAGACCGTATGCGCAATGCCGCGGAGAAGACCAGAATTAAAGCGCCGGATCTTGCGGTGGAGGGAGAAATGCAGTTTGACGCGGCGGTATCTCCGCGTGTGGCACGTACAAAATGTCCGGAATCCAAGATTGCAGGTCATATCAATACGTTTATTTTCCCGGATATCAGCGCAGGCAATATCGGATATAAGATTGCGCAGCGCTTGGGAGGATTTGAGGCGTACGGACCGATTCTGCTGGGCCTGAATGCTCCGGTCAATGATCTTTCCAGAGGATGCAACGCTGCGGAGGTTTATTCCATGGCAATCATTACGGCAGCGCTTGCTTAATTTTATCGAAAAATTCGCCGTAAAAAATTTTTCAATAAAAATACAAAAAAAGCTTGACATTTTTTGTAAAATGGTTGTATAATACTAGGGCAGGTCAGAGATGACTTGTCCAATATGGGATCTTAGCTCAGCTGGGAGAGCATCTGCCTTACAAGCAGAGGGTCATAGGTTCGAGCCCTATAGGTCCCATATATTTATGGCGGAATAGCTCAGTTGGCTAGAGCACACGGTTCATACCCGTGGTGTCGAGAGTTCAAATCTCCCTTCCGCTACTGTTTAACCCTGAGAAGAGAATTCTCGGGGTTATTTTTTGTGAAGCGGCGGCGGGATGTTGGGGCGGCGTCCTTAGAGCCTCTGACACAGGATTATATCCGGACAAACCAGTATGTAAAAGAAGGAACGAAGACAGGCGGCAGCAGACCGAAAGATCCGACAGAGGAGTGGATCCTACGCAGAATAACGGAAACCCGACAGAAATTTTTGAACCGGATAATGCCAATGAGTTCTTGGGAAAATGGCATAACGTATGTATGGTAGTAGACGGAAAGGGCAGGCAGCGCACAGGCAAAAGAGGTAACGGTTACCGTAGGCGCAAATTAACCGTAAAATGGCCGAAGGGCTTGAAGGCAAAACAGAAGAACAACTTGAAGAAGAAGCTGA
>OFFZ01001304.1_pt1 | contig 13949 bp, 13 predicted proteins | sample 1521631 | NCBI WGS metagenome assembly OFFZ01 (sample SAMEA3504102, study PRJEB24116) | mouse gut metagenome | biome: mouse gut; feature: mouse-associated habitat; material: faeces | place: Denmark | collected 2011 | reverse complement strand
ACTGGATAAAAAACAACTCCCCTGAAAAAAGCAGCCCGCAGAACAAACTATACTCTGCGGGCTTGTCGCCAGTTCTCATTGTTTTTCCTCTTATGCCGCCTCGCAGGATGGTTTACCCATTTTTACTGAGCCGCCACACCAAGAGCGGACTCCAGATCACTCAGCATAATTCCCAGAGAGGTAATGCCGCCTTCGGCAAGATACCAGATCCCCGGGTTCTCCAAGATAACCAGATTACCGTTTTTGTAAGCATCAGTCATCATAATCAACTCGTTCTCCATGATCTCCTGGGCCAGCTGCGCGCCGGTGGCACTGATGGCGGAGTCACGGTCCATAACGAAAATGTACTCCGGATTCAGGGAGACAATGGCCTCAAAGGAAACTTCATTGCCATGGGTGGGAGTAGAGCCGGTGCTCTCAGAACTGTCCCCGCTGCTTCCATGTCCGCCGCTGCGCTCACTGCTGCCATGCCCGCCGCTGCGCTCACTGCCGCCGCTTTCGTTGCTGTCATCACTGCTTCCATGTCCGCCGCTGCGCCCGCTGCTGGTGGATGCCGCCTCAACACCAATATTATCAAATCCGATTTCATTGACAATCAGAGAGCAGCGGCCATCGTTGCCAAGCAGATTAAAGCTGCCGCTGGTACTCATACCCAACACACAGGTCTTCCCTTCGGCAAACTCGGCCAGAGATGCAATACGGGCATCATACTGTGCCAACAGTTCATCCACCTGCTCAGTTTCGCCAAAGATGGTGCCAATTGTTTTGGCATTGGCGCGGATCGCTTCGACCAGGCCGTCATCAGAAACGGTGGTCAGACGGAGTACCGGGGCAATCTCGCCAAGAGAATCCATGTATTCAGCCATACGGCCGCCCATCAAAATCAGGTCCGGCTCACAGGCCATGACTGCTTCCAGATCAGGAGTCTTGACAGAGCCCATGATGGGAAGACCGTCATTATAAGACTGGAGATAAGGCAGGGTGATGGTGGGAACGCCCACGATACAGCCGCCCAGCCCCAGGTTATCCAGAATATCCAGATTAGCCAGATCCAGTACGACGACGCGTTCTGGCTTATAAGGTACAGTGACCTCTATCGCCTCGCCGGCGGAATCTCTGCCGGTAACAACAACTGTCTCAGGCTCACTGGGATCTTCGCCTTGAGCAGCAGGTGTTTCATCATCCGCGCTGCTTTCAGAAACACTGTTCCCGGCAGAAGCCTCTTCCGTATTGCCGCCACCGGCAGTTCCCGTAGTATTGCCACAGGCGGCCAGACCCAAAACCATAATACAAACAAGAATCATAGAAAATACTTTTTTCATAATCACTTTGTCTCCTCTTCTATTTAGAATTACGCATGTTTTCCCCCGACTTTTCCTATGCAGGCTGTCTGATTTTTCTGTGAAACCATAAATCAATAATAAATGGACAGGGGTCTCCCCTCGATCTCCATGATCTCGAAATCCACATTGTAGATTTCGCTCAGGTTTTCTTTCGTCATCACCTCCTCAACCGTTCCCATTTTTGCGATTTTCCCATTCACAAAAGCACAGATATAATCCGAATAGAACGCTGCATAATTAATCTCATGCAGGACCAAAACCACCGTCTTTCCAAGCTCATCGCAAAGGCGTCGGACGATTTTCATCATCTTGCTGGCGTGGTATATGTCCAGACTGTTTGTAGGTTCATCCAGAAGAACATACTCCGTGTCCTGAGCGATGACCATGGCAATATAAGCCCGTTGGCGCTGGCCGCCGGAGAGTTCATCGATAAACTGATCCTGAATGGCCTCCAGTTCCATATAGGCAAGGGCCTGATCAATGATTTTCTCGTCCTCCTCCGTGTTGTGTCCTGCGGAATAGGGGAAGCGCCCAAAAGTCACCAACTCTCTGACGGTGAGCTTCATCTGAATATTGTTGGTCTGGGTCAGAATTGCCAGACGCTTGGCCAGTTCTTTACTCTTCCAGGCGGAAATATCCTGATCCTCGAACGTGATGATACCGCTGTCCCGGGCAATCAGCCGTGAGATCATACCCATGACAGTGGATTTCCCGGCGCCGTTGGGGCCGATGAGGGACGTCACCTTGCCCTTGGGAATCTCGAAGCTGACAGAATCCACCACCGTCTTCCCGTCATATTTTTTGACCAGATTTTTTACTTTCAAATCGATACCTCCCTGCATATAACATAGTCTGCCGGCATCTCTCAGCCGCTTTTACAGGACTCCCGGAAACCATTCTTACCGCTTCCTCCGCTTACATCTTCTTATTGGTCAGGAGCAGGTAAAGGAAATAGATGCCTCCGAATACGCCGATGAACACGCTGATTGGAACCGCATAGTGATAGACCCGCTCCACGATCAGTTCGCCGCCAATCATGATGGCCATGCCGAACAGCGTGGAGGCCAGGATAAGCTGTCTGTGCCGGAATGTCTTCAAAAACTGCCTGGCCAGATTCGCCATAATCAGGCCGATGAAGGAAATCGGCCCTACCATGGCCGTGGCCACGGCTATGCACAGCGTCACGCCCAGCAGCAGCCTGCGGACGCATCTGTCGTAGTCAACGCCCAGGTTGACGGCCTGTTCCTTGCCCAACGCAATCACGTCCAGCAGGGCAATGTCTTTGCGCAGCACGAAGATTACAGCTGCCAGAACAACCAGGGATGCCACGATGACTTCCGCGTTGACGTTCTCAAAGCTGGCCACCAGGGTCTCCAGCAGGCTGTCATACTCATTGGGATCCATGATGCGGGTCATGGTGGTCTGTATGCTGGAGAAGAAGGAAGTCAGCACCGTGCCGATCAACAGGATGTACAGCACATTGTGCCGGGCTTTTTCGAACAGGTACCCGTAGACCACTGTGGCCACAATGGCCATCAGCGCCAGATCCACCGCGAAGGCCAGGTTGCTGTTGGTGGCCAGAAGGCTGGCAGATCCCGCCACGAACACCACCGCCGTATGAATCAGGGAATACAGGGCATTCATCCCCAACAGGCATGGGGTGACGATTACGTTATTGATGATGGTCTGGAACACCATGGACGCTCCGGCAATGGCAAAGGCCGTAATCAGCATGACGATGAGCTTTGGCGAGCGAAGCTTCATGGAGTAACGGAACAGTCTGGCGTTGCCGAAATTGACCGCATAGAACATATAACCTGCGGCGCACAGCAGCACCACCACTGCCAGGATAATCAGTTTGCGCTGGTTCGCGCGGATGGCGGCTCGGTTCATTTTCCATTTCCTCCTTCCATGACGGCAGCGGCAAGGCGGCCTTCACGGGCCTTCCCGCCCAGCCGGATCGCCTTTCTGCCGTGGTTCAGCCGGTAAAGCAGCATGGCGATGAAGACGATGCTGCCCACGATGCCGATGATCAGTTCAATGGGAAGCTCATAGGGGGCGATGATGCTCCGCCCGATCATGTCGCAGGCCAGCACGAAAATCGAACCGAAGAGCGCCGTATCCACCAGAGTGCCGCGAATCTTATCCCCCTTGAACATGGCCACCAGGTTGGGGACGATCAGGCCTATGTAGGAGATGGATCCCACTACCACCACCACGGAAGCCGTAATCATGGCCGCGATGCTCAGCCCCATGAACAGCACGAAATTATAGTGGACGCCCAGATTTTTCGAGAAATCCCTGCCCATGCCCACGATGTTGAAGTGATTCGCGAACACGAATGCCAGAATCACCAGCGGCACCACCAGGTAGGCCAGTTCATACCGCCCCCGCAGCACCATGGAGAAATGTCCCACCAGCCAGGTGGACAGCGCCTGGCTCATCTCGTATTTGTAGGCAAAGTAATTGGTGATTCCGGTGATCACATTGCCGAACATGATGCCCACCAGCGGCACCATGATCACATCCTTGAACTGGATGCGCTGGATGAACCAGACGAAGATCCATGTCCCTCCGATGGCAAAGACAAAAGCGAAAAGCGCCCTCCCCCACAGGGTGGACTTCGGCATGAACAGCAATGCCAGCAGGATCCCGAACTGAGCCGAGGAAATGGTGGCGCCCGTGGTAGGCGAAACGAACTTGTTCATACAAAGCTGCTGCATGATCAGGCCGGCCACGCTCATGCCCACGCCGGTGCACAGGATGGCCAGCAGCCTGGGAAGTCGGGAAATCAAAAATATCTCCCACCGTTCTATGTCGCCCCTCAGCAGGCTCGGCAGATTCACGTCCAGTACGCCTATGAACAGAGAGCTGCCTGACAGAATCAGCAGAGCCGCCGCCAAAATAATAGTAAGCCGATACTTTTTAATCACAGTCCCTCCTTTGTTAGTTTTAACTAACCCTATGGATTTAAAAAACGCAGTATCACTCTGAAGACCCGCTCTGATATACTGCGTGTTTTTCTGTCAGCCCGCCGTATTTCTTTTGCAAAAACGGCAATCCTGAATTCCATGTGCTATTATAATCTCCAGCTGCGCTCCCCACAACTCCAAACAGCTACGGTTATGCTCCAAAAAGGCACAGATTAGTCTTGGCTAACCATCCTTGTCCCCATGCCCTTCCGGTATTCCGTGGGCGAGACCCCCATCACATCTCGGAACGCCTTCGAGAATTTACTGCTGTTGTCATAGCCGAAGGCGCTGGCTATTTCCGAAATCGACTGTCCTGTGGTCTGCATGCGCAGGGCCGCCGACTGCATCTTATAGGCCCGGACATAGGCGTATATGGATTCGCCGTAGACGCTGTAAAAGCTTTTTTCAGCTGCGCGGAGGATACGAAAAAGCGCGCCGCCAGCTGTTCAATGGTCAGGCGGGTATCCATGTGTTCATTGATGTAGCCGCATACCTTTTTGGCCAGTTCCACATGTGTCCTGGAACAGGAGCGCCGCTCCGTCTGGGACAGGTTCATGTCCAGGCTGTTCAGGAACATCAGCAGCTCCAGTATCTTCACCTTAAAATAGCCTTTCTTCATGTCCTGGGGCACGGAATACAGCTCCGAAAAGACATGCTCCAGCCGGGCCGTGGATCTCATAACGAAATATCTGTCTTCTCCGCAGAACTTTTCCAAAAGCGCACCGGGGCTCACATTGACGTCCTCCAGAAAGCAGGACAGACAGGAAGGCGCGCTGACGGGGTCAATCAGAATCGACACGCCGTGATAGTGCCTGGTGGGGCAGTATACCACCGTTCCCTCTTCCCTGCTTTTGCAGACAGATATGTCTCCACCTGACAGGTAGAAGAAGAATTCCCCCGCGTCGTACTCGAACCTGCCCTCCCGGCAATGAGTGATTTCCAGCATGCCTGACGGGTAGGAGGAGGGATAGGTATAGCTCTGGATATGGGCGTCTTTATAGCACAGCCAGATGCCGGAAAAGACCTGGTGTTCCGTTATCAGCAGCTCTCCCGCTTCGTTCTTGATCTGGTATATGATGCTGTCTTCGTCTCTTTGCAGGATTCGGGCATCTCTGTCCGCGGTTCCGTCACATAGTTTCTTTTTCATCAATATGCTCCCTGAGTCGGCTTAGCCTGGCGCTTATCCTGGCGGGGCTTATGGGATATCTTACAGCCGCGTCTCCGCAGTCAATACACAAAAAACGTCACATTCCAGCAAGTCTTCCTGAAGACAGGACGAGAACACCGACATGGCATTCAGTCCCGCAGCCACATGGTCTGAAAGTTCATTTACCTGTTCCGGATAGTTTGGTCTGCGTCCTCCCCTTGAAATCCAACATTTTGTCCAATTGTCACCTCATACCAGACCTTTGCAGCCCAAGTCCCCGTAAATAGATATCCGGGAAATGATAACGGATTGGGTCAGAAAGTTTGCGCTGATAACGTCTCAAAACTCCTATATTGATTAAATTTATTATTTCCTCCATTGGATTTTGAAAATCGCATCTTCGCAGCGCTCCCAAAAGCGTCTCTTCGTCCACTGGCGATCTCTGAACAGTATCTTTCAAGCTGTCAAAAAACTTTGCGTACTCCTGAAATTCCTCTCTTAAATCAATCACTCTTTTCTCAGACACTTCCGGAAGCACATCCTCAAAGCACCTCGGTCGGATAATGCTTCTGCCCGCCGCCTGATTTCCTTCTTTCTGCGGCCCCATTTCCTTGTTCGCAGCCTTAGCAAAAATGTCAATCATACTTCTTGGGACAATGACACCCTGGGTATCGGAAAGCCTGTTCTTAAACCAATTATAGGTTGACGCTTTATTGCCGCTTCCCATCTTTGCGCCAATAAGCGCGGACAGCATCCTTTTATTGTCTTCCTCATCTTCAGCCGGAATATACCCCAACCCATGAACTTCACTGATCTGTTTAAGTGCCATCTTTTCATATAAGCCTTTCACAGTATCCGATATGCCAATGGCTCTCTTCCAAATCATGGCGAACAACTGGTCATAATCCCATGCTATGGTAACAGAATAATTTTTCAATTTCACCTTATCCGAAACATTCACTTCCCTGTCATAAATATCCTTTCGCAGAAAAATCTTACTCCGGATATTCTGCATGGCTGTTTCATTCTTATACCACATATCAATCAGGGCACTGACAAATTCGCCACGATTTTTGGCCGCCACAATTCGATCCAGTGCGTCATAAATAATGGTAACAACTATATTTTCCTTCTGATAATGCTGATTTATTTTTTCCAGCACATTTTTCAGTTGATATGCCATTTCTCCTGACCAGTCCTTGTAAAGATTTGTGTAATCCCCTTCCTGATACAGATTGTTCACAGGACTGTCGGAAATAAAAATCTTCAGGCTGCTGTCGTCCTCCAATAATATCCTTATTGTCTCATAGTATAAAAAGGCTCTGATCTGCTCTTCACTCTTAAGGCAACTAAAAGCATCGGCATAATTTGTCGCCTGTGAAGTCCCAACAATCCATTTTGTATGCTCGTACTTCTCTGTGCTTACGTTCAAGTATTTCGCAAGCGCCTTGGCATATTCATTATTCTTTAATGCCGAGAACAGCGCTGTCTTCCCTACCCCCTTTTGCCCAAGAACTAAAAACTTCCTGTGATCAAAGATAAATGTATAGCCTTTCAACGGATAAAAATTATTCTGCAAGTCTCTATCAGTAGCAAATTCATCTTCAGCCGCTGCAGTTTCCAGTCCGCCCATGATTCTGGAAAATGCTCCCACAATTTCTTTTGTCTGGTAAATATCTGCCTCCACACCTACATCAACAATATCATTTTGAAGCGTATCCTCAATGACATTTACAATCTTTCCATATTCCGCTTCCTGTTCCTCATACCCTTTCAGAAGCTGTTCCGTTGATGCAACCACCTCCAGGCCTGCATTGTATGTTATGTGAATCGGATAATGCTCTGCTGCTTCGTCCTCTAAGAGCACTTCGTTCTCCTGATACTCTTTGTCACATTGACTCAACGCCTGATAAGCGCCCTCAATATAAATTTTCTTTTCTATCTGCGCCAACGACTCATTGACAGGGACTTTGCTGTTAATCAATAGAAACGGGGTACTGCTACTCTTTAAAATAGGCAAAGTCATCCCCATTCCATCTATATTCTGCTTGCTGCCATAGAAAAACAACAACGCCAGATCAGAATATCTTGTCAACGTAATTCCACCAATCTGATGGATGCCAGACCGTGTATCTATGAAAATGTAATCCGGTTTTAAAAAGGAGTCTATCTTAGACAACAGCATGTCAATAGGTGTCTTTTCTTCTTCGTATGCCGGAACATCCATATCAAAACGCATTAAGTTCTTGCGATAAGACTCTATGTCATTTTGCGCCGCTGTCCCCACCGCAGGCAAAATGTATATCTCGCCTCCATATTGATTCACATGGCAATACTCCCCTACAGGATAAAGGTATTCATCAATATTGATTTCTTCCTGGTACACATTACTCTCTACCAAAAAATCTAATATCCCATATTGTGACAAAGCATCCTCCGGGAAAAAACTGGACACCCCCGGCGCCTCCAGGTCAAAGTCCAAGACAACAACCTTTTTGCCCCTTCTTGCGGCTCCGATAGCGGACATCATCATTGTAGTCGTCCTGCCCACGCCCCCTTTAAAGGAGTAAAAACTTACCAGCTTGCCAGATAAGGGACATTTTGCTTTCTTTCTTTTTTTCGCATCCCAATATACATTGGTAATATATTTTTCAAATACCCATACCCGATTCCTGACAGGAGCGCTTTCCTGTTTCCATATCTCGATTTCTGTTTCAGCAAATATATTTTCTTTCAGCAGCTCACATGCATTTAGCCAGACATCAATTTTATCTGTCAGCTCCCGCTCCAGATGGGCGACAAGCTCTTTCTGAAGAGTATCGGCATATACGATAATCTTTCCATATACATTCTGGACAATATACAGTTCCAAATCATTGTATTTTTCCGTGAATGCTGCCGCTGTTTCAATCGTTTTCTCCAATACTTCATTATTATGTATCATTCAACGCCCCCTGCTATAATATTCGCTACAAACCGGAAGATATATTTACTTTCCTCCATGTACTTCTCACAGTATTCTTTCTCATACCATTTCACATGATCCCCATACCGATATGCCGGATCCCATTTCGGATATCCTCCCGGTCCAACGAAAATATAGGGACATTTCTTCTCACAATCTAATCGGTATGCCGGCGAAATACCGCTCGTCATAGAAAGCAAGTCTTCCAGTTGTCGATTTAACCCTCTAATATTGTGACTAAAACCTTTTAGGTCATTTACCGAATATGGCTGTCCATTCTGCTTTTTCCCAAACTTCTGCAAAATATATTTTAAGGCACACTCCAAAATATATCCACATAAATAGCAACAGTTATAGTATTCCCCGTTTTGAAACAATATTCTGGAATCCTTATACATTCTCTCTAATGTTTCTAAAAAGTCAACTTGTCCCATTTCTGGCATTGTTCCATTCCCCCTCTCTGATTGTCATCAAATCATTTCCATACTATTTACCACCTATCATATATAGCTCGGTCGCATCTTGGTCATTTTGACCAAGATACCCTTATAATTGTGAGATTCTGACTTTAAATCAGTACCTATAAAATAATTAATCTTAATAAATGGATATAAGACACTTCTGTATTTAGCATAACATAAGCCCAGGTAAAAAGCGATAAGATTTATGCAAACCTTCCAAGCGTTTTAAGCACCCCTCAAAGCAAATCGGGTAGCCCCGTAGGTTCTCAAGGCATATCCCCTTTTCCGGAAGACATCACCGGCGCAGGATTTTCTCCATCGCCTTCCCTTTGGCAAGCTCGTCCACCAGCTTGTCCAGGTAGCGGATTTCCTGCATCAGGGGCTCTTCGATATCCTCCACGCGGACTCCGCAGACCACGCCTTTTATCAGTCTGCGCTCCGGGTTCAAGGCCGGGGCCTGCAAAAAGAAGTCTCCGTAGGTGATATCGCTTTCCATAAGTTCCGCTAACCTGTCCTTGCTGTACCCGGTCAACCAGCCGGTGACTTCATCCACCTCCGCTCTGGTGCGCCCTTTCCGCTCCGCCTTTGCAATCAGCATGGGGTACAGTTTCCCAAAGGCCATGCCATATATCTTTTCGTTTTTCATCCTCTGCCTCCTCGCAAAAATCTCAGTTTCGTGCCGGTTTCCTGGCCAGCTCCAGATCCATTGTGTAGTATACTGTCATGATGCCGCCATGGTTCCTGATTGCGGAATGGATCCCCTCAAAGAGCATTTTCCGATTTGATTCTTCCATCCGCATATGATCGGGATATGTGCGCAATAACGTCATATATTCATCGGCAGTGAATTCTTTTGTAGTTGAATATAATTGATATGCGGCGTCGCAGAAGCCATACCGGCATGCGGTTTCAGCCAGTTTCTTCGCATCCTCCACGCCGTATTCCCTGAGAGGCTCCTCTTGGTGCATATATTTCGAATAAATCTCCTGAATCTCTTCCGTCATTTCCTCCCGCCCCTTATCTGTCCCTGCATGGTAGGCAAAGCGGGCGAAGGCTCCTCCCGGCTTCAGCAGCTCGTGGACGCGCTTATAGCCATATTCCTCCGGAATCCAGTGAAATGCGGTCGCCGCATAGATGAGGTCAAAGGATTCGTCAGGGCTGATGAAATCCTGGAAGGTCTGGTTGCATACCGTGAAATTCGCATAAGTCCGATACTGTTTCCGCGCCAGATCGGCCAATCGCTCCCCCGGCTCAATTCCGGTAAAATGGCATCGTGTCTCCAATATGGGCTGCGATGCCTTTCCCGTTCCCAGGCCGATTTCCAGCACATGGCTGTCAGGGTCAACAGGTTTATAGCGGAATATGTCTTCGTAGATCTCTTTTACATAGGTGGGGCGGCTGTGGTCATAATCTATGGCTGCATCGTCGAATGTTTTTTCAAATATGGTCATTTTATCTTCCTCCATGATTCCTGTTTTCCATGCTCTTTTTCCAATCCACACCTTCCGCCTATAACTCATTATAAGTCCGCTTCAGGTCATGGTATTCGCCTGAAGTTACATTGTTCAGTATAGCACATGCACCCCGGAAAAGCGATATAATTTCTCCCTATTCGGAAACACCCCATCCAAAATCCGTGGATGACAACATTCTGTCATATGCTGTCCCTACTCTATTTTCCTCTTGACATTTATGCCCATAGTGCATATACAACATCCACCTTTCCCTGCAAAGCGAAATCCCCGCCTATGAGCAGATTAAAGTCCAAATCAAAGCCCAGATCCTGAACGGTGAGCTGGCCCCCAATCAGCCCCTGACCTCCATGCGGCTGCTGGCAGGACTTCCTGCTGTTCTCCTTCTCCCTGAATCCTCTCGCCGTGGAGGAAAAGGGGGATAAAAAATACGGAGAGGCCTATATTGTCGGCAGCTATGGGATGAATATCATGACATGGAACGATTTGGACTTTTATATAGATAAGTCCAGTCTGAATAGGGCAAATTACTATAGCCTAGCGTCAGAGATCCTCAAAAAATTTGTGCCAGGCCATTTTGACGGAGCGTTCCATATGGAAAATGAATCGGCATTTTTAGGATTTGAAACAAGCATATCGGGCGACCGCTGGAATGTAGATATCTGGTGGAAAAGCCAGACTGAAATCAACGATTCCATTGCATACGCCAATGATATCGCCCGGCTCATGGGCGAAAACCCGACGCTGAAAAATGCCGTCATCACCATAAAACAGGATTTAATAAGCCGGAGGCTTCATGGATTCGATAAAGGGAAAAAGCATTGTCACAGCAAGGAAATATACGATGCGGTTTTTCATGAGGGAATCCTTTCTACAGAGCGGTTTTTAGCATATGCTGAATCATTCCAAAAGTCCTAGATGCTATCTCGATAATGCAGCAGCCCACGGAGGCGGCAATCCCATCCGGCTCACGGCCAGAGGAATTTCGTGCAGAAGGAATTGCCGGGGAAGCCTGAATCTTCAATAGGGTTCCTCGCCGGCTCCAAATCCATGGTATGGTACACTGTCATGTGTTTTACAGTTTATAGTAATACTGCTCGCCCCCGTCCGTCCTCACGGCTCCCACGGCCACGCCATAGAGTCTCTCCGCCACATTTTCCTCCAGCATCTCCTCCGGCGTGCCGCTCCAGGAGATCCTCCCCTCTGCCACAGCAGCGATCCGGTGGGAAATCTTCAGGGCCAGCAGGATGTCGTGGAGCACCAGGACGATTGTCTTGCCCTCCCCGGACAGCCGCCGGACGATTCCCGCGAACTTCATCTGCTGCCCGATGTCCAGGTAGGTGGTAGGCTCGTCCATGACGATGGCAGGAGCCTCCTGAGCCAAGGCCATGGCAAGGTACACCTTCTGCCGCATGCCGCCGGACAGCCGGGACATCTGCATCCCGGCCAGCTCCTCTATGCCCATCTGTCTCATGGCCTCCCTGGCTATCTGAAAATCCGACTCCCTGTATCTCCTGGGATAGTTCAGATAGGGGAACCGCCCGTGGAGGACCATGCGGTCCGCGGAGATGTCGGGCACGTTCTTTCCCTGGGGGAGATAGGCGATGCTTCTGGCCAGCTCTGCCCGGGACAAATTTTCTTGGAACAGATTACCCATTGGGTTTGCATAGTCTGATCCTTACTTATTCTTCTCGATATCCTGCCAGTTGGCGTTGTTTAGGATTTCCGCGTTTTCGCCTATAAGCGCTTTGCCGGCGTCTTCATCTCCCCGCAACTGGTATAGCATCCACGCCGTCATATATCCGTCGGTCTTCATCTGCATTTCCTCATGCTCCGCTCCTGCGACTCTTGCACGAAACTTACATACATTGTCCGGCATCGCATTATAATTCTCGACCAAAGAGGAAAGCGGAGCAACGCCAAGCCACTCTTTCGCTGCGTCCGTCGCACCGGTATCATCAGAATTTCCGGCAGCAGCAGTCATAAACCACGGAATCGACACTTTGGAAGCGTCATATCCGCCCCACATCTGTGCAAGGTAGGAATGCGCTGCGCTGCCTGTAAAAATGGTTTTGTACAGACCGCTGTTTTCATATTCGGTTACCGCTCTGAGCGCACCCGCACCGCCTTGTGAATATCCGGCAATTCCGATATTTTGGGTATCGATTTTGGCATAAAACAGGCTGTTGGAATTTTGATTTTGCCCCAGCATGTAATCCAAAGTTCGCGAGGTGGATGTCCCTGTTCCTGACTGTCTGTCGTCATTGCCGACAACAATAAATCCCCATGAAGCAAGTCTTTCAAAATAGGGTCCGTAGTTTAATGCTGCTGTATTGCTGCCGTTCACGACAACTATCATCGGATAATCATCTTGACTATGCTTCATTTCAGCTGGATACCAAATACGGATATTCCCTATCGTCTTATCTTCGGATTGGACTACCTCGCGGGATACTTCATAGCCTCCAAGGCCCGCATACTTTTTCTCTAGTTCCGAATCAGACCAAAACTGCGTGTAGTAATCATTCTCCAGCCAGGGCTTTTGGGAATCAATGTAGTTTTTGGTCAGCAGGAATCCCGCTGCAAGTACGATTAAAATGACAATCGCTAAAATCACAATCCCCACTATTTTCATGACTTTTCTCATAGATAAATCTCCTTCCGCTTGACAGAACAATCTGGTTTCGATATAATAATTCCGGAACAAGTGTCATGACATAAAACACTTGTTTCATTTAAGTCATATTATATTGACGGTCCCATGGAGCGTCAATGCGGATCAGTAAAAAAGATGCCGCCATCACGCTATGCGGTACAAAAAGGGGGATTTTGTTCCTTTATGAAGAAGAATCAAACAGCATTTATGAAACTATGTCTTGCGGACGCGCTTATCAAGCTGATGAAGACCCAAGACTTTGATACAATCAATGTAAACTTGATTTGCAAGGAAGCAGACATCGGCAGAACTACTTTTTACAGATACTTTGACAACAAAAACAGTAAAGAGGAAATGCTCCTTTTCAAGATAAAATATGAATGGGAGCAGTATTCGGATAAGCACGAAATCGGCAAGCAGGGAAAGAACTCTGATTTGACAGAATTTATCTATGAAAATAGGCGTCTGTTTTCAATGCTCTATCACAATGATCTTATTTCTGTCATTATGCGTGCGCTTGAGGATTTGATACCTTCGGGGGAAACATACGATAAGCAAGCCTCGTATCTTATGTCCTTTTTTATCTATGGATACTTCGGGATCATCTATCAGTGGATGAAATATGATTTTGATGAAACGCCCGCGCAGATACAAAAGCATATTAACGACACCATCACCTCTGGCCTAAATCAAAACCTATAAAGACAAGCTGGCAAGAAAATTGCGTTTTCAGCCTTTAGTCCTCCAGTATAATATATTCGCACATAGGTCACGGTTCCCCGATTGCCACGCTTATGTTTATTCTTGTTATGAGATTTTCCTGCTTAACGATTTCACTTGCCGTGAAACCAGACTGCATAACGCCGGCTGGTTGAATCGCATGATTACATTAGGCAGTATTCAGCGTTATGCAGCATAAAATCAGCGGAGTCC
>OFFZ01001303.1_pt1 | contig 13951 bp, 14 predicted proteins | sample 1521631 | NCBI WGS metagenome assembly OFFZ01 (sample SAMEA3504102, study PRJEB24116) | mouse gut metagenome | biome: mouse gut; feature: mouse-associated habitat; material: faeces | place: Denmark | collected 2011 | reverse complement strand
CAACCCATATTGCTTGTCTTTCAAGCGGTTTGAGGTTACGAAGCAGGCCCTAATAAAACGCAATCTTACGCTTTTCCCGCCTGGGAGAGAATATCCTCCTCGCCGTCCTCGTCCTGCCAAACACTGGAAGCCGCACAGTCCAGGAACCAGTCGGAGCGCAGCAGAGACAGGATGATATCCCACATAACGGCGAAGTCATCGCCGTGGCCTTTGTCTGCGAAGGAGAGGCTATCCCCTTCAGAGACACAGGGAAAATTGTGGGCGGCAAACAGGTTTTTTATCGTCTGATGCACGCCCTCCAGCATGAAGCCCTACCGCTTTACAATGGCTTCGTCAAAAGAAAATTTCACGTTCATTTTGTGAGCCCTCCTGCTATGTGGTAGCCCACATGATATCACCTTCTCTCAACAATATCCAGATAATTTGCCAGACAGTTCACGGTGAGGGGGTCAACATAGACACCCTTGCCAGAGCGATACCCCGATATATGGACAGGCAGGGTGTCACACATAACACCCTGCCCTCAATCTTGCTCAGATGGTGCGGCTGGCCACTGATGCACACACGAAATTGCATTCTTGAGCATATCTCCAATGGTCTGAAACGTCTGGGCCAGCTCGTAGGAGTTCTGCACGGAGTCCTCGATTTCTTCCCGCGTCATGTGGGTACACTCCGTCCAGATTCGCACGTTTTCCTCTGTGGGAGTCAGTAGAACTGCTTTTTCATAGGCTTTACAGAACAGACCGGCGATTTTTCCTCTGCGATCCGCTTCCGCATCCGATTGGTTGATCTCCCGCACAGCCGACACCATCTCGGCGGCAGCGGACTCCTGTTCCTCTGGTGGAAACTGTTGAACAGCTTTCATGATTTTCCAAGCTCGATTCACAGAAATTTCTTTCCTGTCCAGCGCATCTTTCAACGCCTGGGGCGCGTTCTCGTCCAGCTTCGTAATCCTGCCCATGGCTTGCTCCCCGATGCCAACAGCTTGGGCCATTTCCTTTCTGGTGTCTACAGCGGAAATCGGGTTCGGTGAATTCACCAAACCCGATTTTGCGACATCACTTTTGCGGTCACCACCGCCAGCGGACATATTGAATCCCGCCCTGGCTTCAATCTCCGGTTTCAACTTTAGCGCAATCTTGCCCAGCTCCCACTTGTCCAGATTGCGGCGGCCCTTCTGGGTGTCCAGCGCCCACTGCTTGGCCTCCAGCAGGTCGGCAAACGAGAACACCAGCATTCGATAGGGCAGGCCGTGTTTTTCACAGATACGGAAGCGGTTGTGTCCATCTATGACAACCATGTCCTCGTTGACAATGATGGGGGCATAGCAGCCGTTTTCCAGGATATCGTTCTCCAAAGCAGAAAACTGCTCTCCGCTTAACGGTGGGAGCAGTTGTTCCATCTCCGGCAGAACGACAGGGGTTCGCTCAGAGCTGCTGTATTCGATTTTTGTGTTTTGCAAAATTCCATCTCCTTCAGTTTGATTTTGAGAGCCATCGCCGTAACTTGCCGTTCTCCCCAATCCGGTTCCTGACAGGCAACCCTGCTCGGCGCTGTGTCGTATGGCTTTCCTTGGCCCGCTCCCTCAAACTGAAATCATGGCAGGCTTCCCCGAAAAAGTATCCGATTGGACGGTCATTTACTTTTACCCCAGACACAAAAACGTACCTGGGATACAGCGAAAAGCCTATAAATGAAATCCAATCCCTTTTGGGGAAACCTGTTAGTAATGATATAAAAGTACAATTATTTCCAATTAAGTCGCTGTAATGCCAGTGTAACTCTGTCAGGAAGTCCTGTCAAGTGGAAATTTGGCTAACACACCTGTTACTTTTAATGAAATAACAGAAAGTGCAAAATGCAGCTACCAGAAAGATGTTAGAATTACGGTAGGAGATTGCACAAAGAGGAACTGAACACGGCCCTTTAGTGGATTGCTAAATCTTTCTTTTTGTGGTATAATAAAATAAATACCGACTGCGTGTTCGTCAACGATGATGAGACAAAAACGTCACCGACACGGAGCATCAGGAAGTGCCGGTACTGTTCTGCTACCGGACAGGGAGCCGTAGCCGGCCCTGCCGAATCTGACTGTACGCGGTCACCCTGACCGGCGGGAGGTTCCCGTGTTGTGTGCTTATAGATTAATGACATAAAGGTGATGAAGGATATTGATAACGTTCTCTAAAGAGTTGTATCCTCAAATAGCGCTTATTAAAAGTGCCTATGCATTTACAGATCGTGCGTATATTCATCTAGATGCAGATGACCGGTACTATATTGTCAAAATACATCCAAAAGAGGGGCATGACCCTATCACAGAAAAGGAATTTATAAACGAAATGCTCTGCCAGTGTGTGCGCCATGAGGTGTACCGGCAGACAAAGACAGTCCGGGAGCTGCTGATTGCCAGGTCGATGGCCTCTACGGTCATTGAGCAGTCCGGCGTCACGGCCGAAGACAAGATTCAGCCGGAACAGATCTGGGATGAAAAACAAATTTTGACAGATTGGTTTGAAGAATATGACAAATCTGAGGCTGAATAAGGAACTGTTTGCGTTGGAACCAATTACTGATGCTTTGAGTGCATATCAGAACATTGCAAAGATTGAATTGTCTGACGATTCAAATTATTGGCAATGCTGTTTTGCCGAATGTAAATATGGAGAGGAGCAAACGGCGTTAGAATTTGAAAATTACTTGATCAACCTTATGAACTGTAAAGCAAGATGATAATATTGGAATGTCTTTCTCTGCTTATTTTGATATGCCTGGGCATCTATGCCTCAGTTTCTGATATTCGGAATGGCATCATTAAAAATAGTGTTCTGGCGGGTGCGGCGTTATACGCTGTACTTGCGGATGGAATCTATTATGGACTTTGGGGCAGAGAACTCGTACTACAATTTCTGGTCAATTCGGCCGTGGTAAGTATCCTCGCATTGGTGCTATTCTTCACCCACTCCTGGGCCGGCGGCGACTGTAAATTGCTTTTTGTATTTGCCCTGCTGTATCCTGCCAGCAAGTATTTTACCTACAATGGACAAACGGTAACATTGGTGTTTGCGGTGTTCGCCGCATTCCTGATCGGTTATATCTATCTTATTGCAGACTATATTTTTGCCACGGTACATAAGCGCACCCACCTTTCAAGGAACTATATCAAAACGATGCTGCTCTCATTTATAAAAGCATATGTACAAGTTTTGATTTACTTAGCAGCGGTCCATTTGCTGTATACGGCTTTGTTTGCCTCGAGACTTGAGGTCAATACCATGCTGTGGGCTGCGGCTGATTTTTGTATGGCCTGGTTTATCAGTTCGTCCAGGTTGTTGCGGCGCAGGGCGGTCTGTTATACGGCCCTCGCTGTGGATATTGTGTTGTCCATGTATCTGCGCATCGTTCCGATTGGAACGAATCCGAAGCGGTATCTGTTTCTTGTCACTGTGATCCTATTGAAAATTATCCTGTCAGAGCAAAGCTATCAGACGATTCCAACGGGACAGGTACGCAGTGGAATGATTTTGTCTACAGCGGCTTCGCTGCAATTTCTGTCATCTCGCGTGAAAGGACTGCCGCATATATCGACGGAAGATTTAAGGTGCCGTCTGACAAAGGAAGAAGCAGAAAGCATCAAGCGATGGGAACATTCCGTAGCCGGAAAGCCTCAAATTACGATTGTTCGTAAAGTCCCCTTTGCCATTTTTATTTCTCTCGGCTTTCTGGCCTATTTTACTCTTTGGATGGTGATTTGATGGTAATTCGGCTTTGCGATTACCGCTATGGATACCGAATCGTATCCTTGGCAAAATGTGAAGATACGTTAGCGCATCTCAAAGAGGAAAACTTAGACACAATTTATCTTTGCGGCAATCAATTGATTCTTCTGCCTGAACATGCAGTACTTTCAACTGCACCGGAAACGATGGAAGCATTTTCTCGATGTGATGATTATGATGTGTTTGAAATTGACGACCGTGGAACCGCTTACCTGTATTATAATAACGAATCCATTGACAATGCCTTTGTGGTCACTGGAAAATGCAATTCTAATTGCTTGATGTGTCCCTCCAGCGAGGGTGTCAGAAGGTCTGCCAGCACAGCGCATATTGACAATCTGCTGCAAATCGTCAACCATATCCCATTCGATGCCGCCCACCTGACCATTACTGGCGGAGAGCCGTTTTTATTGGGGAAGGATATCTTTCGTTTTTTTGAGGCCCTCCGCAATAAATTTACTCAGGCCGGATTCCTGCTGCTGACAAACGGGCGCATTTTTTCCATCCCGGAATACTGTGACCTTCTCCGGCAGACGCTCCCTCCGCAAACGATTTTGGGGATTCCAATTCACGGTTATGACGCAGTTACCCACGACAGCATCACACAGGCAAAAGGAAGCTTTCAGCAGACCTTTCTTGGGCTAAAGCATTTGCTTGCACGCGGATTCCGGATCGAGCTCCGGATCGTTGTTAGCCGAATGACCGCAGACTTTGTTGACAAAATTGCTGATTTGATCGTAGCGGAGTTTTCCGGAATTGAGACAGTTAAAATCATCGGATTGGAAATGCTGGGAAACGCCGCAAAAAATCAGGATCAAGTATGGCTGCCATATCCGGCCGCGTTTCAAAAATCGAAAACCGCTATTATGGCGCTGATTTCAGCGGGAATTGATGTCGGGTTATATAACTTTCCCCTCTGTGCGGTAGACCGGGAGTTCTGGCCGATTTGCGCCAAGAGCATTACAGATTACAAGGTGCGGTTTGCGGAGCAATGCGATTTCTGCACAGTGAAAGATGCCTGCGGAGGAATTTTTGCCGGGACATACCGTCTAGCGAAGGATGATGTTAAGCCGATAGGAGATAAGACAACATGCTGAATTATTTCCATTTCAAAGAGCTGAACGGCCAGTATCTTCTTACAAACGACTTTGGCCGCTATGTATTCCTGAACAAATCTGAGCTGAGAGATTTGATTGCCGGGGAGATCAGTCCGGATTCTGAATTGGGTCTGAGGTTAAAGGAAAACCGGTTTCTGTTTGAGGAATCGGTCTTGGCATTTACAGAACAGAATACATATTTGATGCGAGACAGCAAAAATTATGTGTTTTCTGCCACCAGCCTGCATATTTTTGTTGTGACGACTGCCTGCAATATGAGCTGTGTCTACTGTCAGGCCAATAACGGCGTTAAAACGCCGACGGATTTTATGAGCAGAGAGGTGGCCCGGCGGGCCGTTGATCTTGCGCTGAAATCTCCGGCCCGGCATCTATCCTTTGAGTTTCAGGGCGGTGAGCCGCTCTTGAATTTTCCGGTTATTCGATATATTGTGGAGTACTCAGAGAGCCAAAAAGCGGACAGAGAAATTTGTTACTCTGTCGTATCGAATCTGACGCTCCTTACCGACGAGATGATTGCGTTTTTTAAGCAATATGGGGTCAGCGTCTCGACCTCATTGGATGGCAGGGAAAAACTGCATAATCAGAACCGCCACTACTCCACCGGCGCCGGAACCTATCAAGATGTTTTGGACGGTGTTTCCAGACTGCGCGGCGCAGGCGTATGCGTTGGCGCGATTGAGACGACGACAAAAGCAAGTCTGTCTCAGGCAAGGGAAATCGTTGATACCTATTGTGAAAATGGGTTCAATAGTATTTTCCTGCGGCCTTTGACGCCTCTGGGATGTGCCAAGCAAAAATGGGATCAGATCGGCTATACTCCAGAGGAATTTACTGCCTTTTATAAAGAATCACTCTGTTATATCCTGGAAAAGAACAAAGAGGGATTTGAACTTCAGGAAGGCCATGCTGCTACCTTTTTTTCTAAAATTCTTCATAGTTACCCGGTGAATTATATGGAGCTCCGCTCTCCATGCGGGGCTTCCATTGGTCAAATGGCGTACTACGCGAACGGAGATATTTTCACCTGTGACGAGGGCAGAATGCTCTCTGAAATGGGGAATCACTCCTTTCGTCTCGGAACAGTATTTGAGCAGAGCTACACAGATTTGATGAACAGTTCCTCCTGCCGGGCGATTTGTTTGGCCAGTATCACAGAGGCCATCCCATCCTGCTGTGATTGCGTTTATCAGCCTTATTGCGGGATGTGCCCAGTTGTCAATTTGGCGCTGTATGACGATTTGCTGCCGAAAACGCCGAACCATTACCGCTGCGGCATTTACTCCGGAATGCTGGACACTTTATTTGGTTTTATCCAGAAAAATGATTCATCCACCATGCAGATCTTAGAAAGTTGGTATGCTTGATATGACTAGGAAAAAGCAGGCTTCCACCGCAATTGCCCCCGCCAAAAAAGGGAAACCGATAAAAGGCCTTATTCTTACTGGAATTGCCATAGCTATGGCTGTATGCGCATACGCAGGATTTGAGACGCAGTTCTTTGAGCGAGCCTACTATGAGATTCAAAATTTGATAACTCAAGAAGTCAAGGTTGAAACGGGGGTTTATACAGGGGAAACGGATTTCGGTATCTTTACAGGGAACGGGACTTTTACATTTACATCCGGCGAATTTTATGAGGGCGCATGGCAGAATTTCCAGATGGAGGGAATGGGAAAACTGTCCCATCCCGGTTCCGGGACCTATTCCGGTGAATTTGTCAACGCCCAAAAATCCGGACAGGGGACTTTTATCTGGGACAATGGAGACACCTACGAAGGGCATTGGGACAACGACGCCATGAACGGCGAAGGGATCTATCGCTTTGCAGACGGCGGCACAATGGACGGAGAATTTCAAGACAATTGTTTTGACCACGGTACTTATACGTTTATTAATCTAACCGGAAACTACGTAATCCAGTATGCTGATAAAGAAATGGCAACTGCCAGCATTCAATTTGCAGATGGTTCCATTTATGAGGGTGACTTCTCTGATGGTCAAATAAACGGCCATGGGACGATCACCTACCCAAACGGCGATACCTATACCGGGGAATATGAAAATGGGAAGCGCTGCGGGACGGGTATTTATGACTGGAACTTCGGCGACCAGTATAACGGAGATTGGAACGCCGACAAAATGGACGGAGAGGGAACCTATACATTTTCCTCCGGTGTCCGGCTCACAGGCGAGTTTTCAGACAATCAGTTCCATTCCGGGGAATACAAAACAAATAGCGAAGCCGGAACTTATACGTTTACCCTGAAAAACGGACAAGCGGTTGCGGTGGAGTTGTCTTTGCAAAGCGGTTTGAACTACAAAGGCGGATTTTCTGACGGAGCCTTTCACGGGCAGGGTGAGTTGACTTATGTCACAGGAGAGTCTTACGAGGGCGATTTTGTTGGCGGGCTCCGTTCCGGCAAGGGTACTTACCGTTGGACCGATGGAGCCTATTATGACGGTCAGTGGTCAGAAGATCAAATGAACGGCGAGGGAACTTACTATTATCCAAATGGTTCGGATGGGTATAAACTGGTCGGTTCATTTGTGGATGGAAAACCGGACGGCGAATGCAAATATTACGTTACATCCAGCCGGTCCTATGGCACAACCTGGAATAACGGCAAATGTATAAAGGTCACGGAGTGATGATGATGAATGAATCTTTATTTCCAACCATTCAAAAATCTCTGGAAAATTTGATTGAAGATGAAGAGGGCAATATTCCTGCGGGAAAACTGTTGACCATCGGAACTTTGATCGTACTACTCAGCAGCGTGTTAAGTATCGACGCGTTCGCAAAGCATACATCCCATAAGTCCCACAGCTCACATAAATCCCACTCGTCCACGGCGTATGTGCGTAACCATGGCAATCATGGATCGCACTCCAACCATATTTCCCATACGAGCCACAGCTCTCACACTTCTCACTCCAATACGGCATCTCACTCCAATTCCAATTACAGCGCGGCTGGTGATTCCAGAACACCTGCCGCTCCGGCCGCCAGGAGTATCAGCGGAGTCAAAAGCCCAATTTTGAATTCTACAACCGATGTAAAGTTTCCTGTTGTAGATACTAGTATCGCCTCTCCCGAAGCTACTCCGATGATTGGAGCGGCTCCGGCTTTGGCTATTCCGCTGGATACCCCCAAAATTGATATTTCAGAACCTGTGATTCAGGAAGTGCCTGGTACGCCCCTTGTAAAAGAAGTGCCAAATTCCCAAAATACAGAAATTGAATAGCTTTTCTTAACGGGGTAAGGTCTTCCAAAGTTGACGGAGCCTTGCCCCGTATCTGTAAACCCCATCTTATTTTGACAGGAGGAACACACCGTGTATGATGACAACGAAACCCTGCGCCGGGAACTTTTGGACGAGGCGTATGCCGGGGCTTTCTCTGGCCTGGGGGCCATGCTTCTAGATTCGAAGGAGATTAGAAACGCCGGTGCCGAGGAGTTAGAGGAAATCGCCCGGCGGTACGGGCTACGGTAGTGTGTCCGGGCATTATTTTTTCCTAGATCTGACCTCCTCCGCTCCGCCGGGGAAGCTGTCCACAGTGCTGACGGACGGAACATATGTCAAGGGGCAGCCAGTGCGTCAAATTGGGTACGGAAGAGGAACTGAGCGAACAGAGAATCACTTAGAGGAGGGCATGGACTATGAGCGAACCGACGAAAACAGACAAACAGCTGGCTGAGTCGCTGGACAGGACCTTCGCCAGGCTGGAGGAGTACTACCCGGACCGTGTCTTGGTCCACGGGATCGAGATGGACCACAAAAATCTAAGCGGTGATGTCTCCGGGGTCTACCGCTGGCTGGGCTATCCCGACGTGCAGTCCTTCCTGGCCGCCTACGGATATGAGTACGCCCCCTTCGCTACCACCGGTCGGCCCGCCAGCGATTTTCAGCCTATGCTGGACGCGCTGGCGGAGAAGTACAAGACCCATCCCAAGCCCAAGACCCTGGGGGCGCTGATCTTTGAGAACCCGGAGTACAGGGGGCAACTGAAGACCATTCAAAACCAATGCCAGGCGCTGTTCGGCATGACGGCGAAGCGCTATTTCCAGCAGCTGGGGGTCATCGCGGCGGGCAGAACGCCCAGGCAGCGGTGGGCCCCGCAGCCAGAGGTGTGTGCAGAGACAGAGGAGGTCCCGGTCCGGCTGGAGGGCTATACGGAGCCGGAAAATGTCACAAATGCCAGTCAGTTCGACTATATAATCGACACCAAGGGCCAGGTCTCCATCCTCCGCTACCTCGGGCGGAACAGCGTGGTGGCGGTCCCCGCCGGGATTGAGGAGATATCCAAGGCGCTGGAGGAAATCGGCCCCCGCGCCTTTGAGGGCTGCCCCATTTCTCTCGTCGAGCTGCCCGCCAGCCTCCGGACGCTGGCCCCCGACAGCTTTGATATCCTGTGCGGTCATAACACAGAACAGAAGCTGGATATCTCCTTCGGCAATCCCTGGCTCTGCACCGACGGTAAGGCCCTGTACACCATGGAAAACGGGGAGAAAACCCTCTCAATCGTCTATGACCAAGACCTGAAGGGGGATCATTGGGGGACGTCAGGCGCGGCCTTCACCGTGGAGGAGGGGACCACCGCCATTGCTCCGGGCGTGTTCCGGAGGCTTCGCGGCGTGAAGCGGGTTCTTCTGCCGGAGGGCCTGCGCACCATCGGCGACAGTGCGTTCCAGGACTGCATGAACCTGAACAGCATCCAGCTCCCCCAGAGCCTGACCAGCATCGGGGACAGGGCCTTTGAAGGAACATCTATCAAAAGCTTCAGCCACCCCAGTGGGATCGAGCAGATTGGCACGGCGGCTTTCCGGACCGGAAGGGAAAACGGAGAATTTCACATCCACGAAATCCGGCTCTCCCGAGAAAACCCCGCTTTCCACATTGAAAATAACGTCCTCTGCCGCCGGACGGAATCCGGCCTGTGGGTGCTGGGCTGCTTTGGCGGCGCTACGATGGTCTATCTGCCGGGGGCTAGCCAGAAGCAGGACCGTCAAAGCGCCAAGTTGCGCGGCCAGTATATGGACTGCATCCAGATCGGTCGGCAGAAAACGGTGTTCGACTTTGTGAAGTATGACAGCCTGTTTCCCGCCATTACCAAGCCCAAGGACAAAATTCTGGTGGCCACCGACCGGCTGAAATCCGCCATCCAGCTGGCCCCCCTCTATCGGGACGCCTACCTCTCCTACTTACAGCGGAACGCTGAGCAGGCGGTCCGGATCGTGGTGGAGTTCGACGACCTGGCTGGCCTGACTGTGCTGGCGGAGCTGGGAGTATTCACCGGAAAGAACATCGACCTGGTGGTGGAGCTGGCCAACGCCTTGGAGAAGCCGGAGATCGTGGGCTACATGATGAACTACAAGAACGCTTCCATCGGCTTTACGGAGACCGACTATGAACTGTAACAAAGAAGAACAGATGGAAAAGCTGGCGGTCCAGATTCTGTGGTACGCCCGGAATGAGCTGCTGGTAGCGCTGCGGTTTATGGACTTGGCGCTGTGCAAGCTGACCTATCAGGCCGCAGATGTCGCCCGGACGGCGACGGATGGAAAACACCTCTACTTCGCCCCGCAGTACATTTTCCAGCTCTACCGGGAGGGGGGCTATACCCTCAACCACGCCTATCTGCACAGCGTGTTTCACTGTGTGTTTTACCACCCTTTTATCGCCCCCGGTGTGGACCAGCCTCTGTGGGATTTGGCCTGCGACATCGCTGTGGAGGGCATCATTCGGGAGCTGAACGTCAAGCAGCTGGAGACGGCGATGGACGCCGCCCGGGCGGTGGAGCTGGACGCCATCCAGAAAACCTATGGAAAGCTGACCGCGGAGCGGCTGTATAAGAGCTTTCTCAAGAAGCCGCTCTCTAAAAAGGAGCAGGAGCGCCTCCAGGAGATCTTCCAGGTGGACGAGCATATGGTCTGGTATATGGAGAAGGAGAGCGGCCAGGACGGCGGCGGGGACCAGGACAGCCAGGACCAGGGCAGCGGCGGTGAGGACCTCTACCCGAGCTGGGAAGAGATCAGCGAGCGGATCAAGGTGGACCTGGAGACCGCCTCCCAGGAGTGGGGGAAGCGGTCGTCCAGCCTGATGCAGAACGTCCAGGAGGTCAACCGGGAGCGCTACGATTACTCCGGTTTCCTGCGCAAATTTGCCGTCCTGGGGGAGGCCATGCAGATCAACGACGACGAATTTGACTACATTTTCTATACCTATGGACTGTCGCTGTACAGAAATATCCCGCTGATTGAGCCGCTGGAGTATAAGGACGTGAAGCGCATCCGGGAGTTTGTCATCGCCATTGACACCTCTGGCTCCGTGAAGGGGGAACTGGTGCAGACCTTTGTGCAGAAGACCTACAATATCCTGAAATCCACCGAGAGCTTTTTCTCCAAAATCAACCTTCACATCATCCAGTGCGACGCAGATATGCAGGAGGACGTGAAGATTACCTGCCAGGAGGAATTTGACGCGTACCTAAAAACCATGACCATCAAGGGCCTGGGCGGCACCGACTTCCGGCCGGTGTTCCGGTATGTGGATGAGCTGATCCACAAGGGGGAGTTCGTCAACCTCAGAGGGCTTATCTACTTCACCGACGGGTACGGCACCTTCCCGGAGCGAAAACCGGAGTATGAAACCGCCTTTCTCTTTGTGGGGGATGCGTTCAACAACCCGGACGTGCCCCCCTGGGCCATCAAGCTGGTGTTGCAGAAGGATGAAATTTGATTTTGGGGAGGAATTTTACCATAGGAAACAAGCAGGATTTTGTCATTGAGAACGGTGTTTTGACCAAGTACACCGGCTCCGGCGGGGATGTCATCATCCCGGAGGGCGTCACGAAAATCGGGAATTCGGCCTTCTCGGGCTGCGCGAACCTGACCAGCGTCACCATTCCAGGGAGCGTCAAAGAGATTGATAAGCGTGTCTTTCAGGGTTGCTGCCTGTCTTGATCGCTTTGTATCTTCCCATCTCCAGCATCGCTAAGGAGGGCAAGCCCGGTGCGTGCCGCAGCTTTGCTAAGGCGTATCTGGACGGCGCGGAGCTGGACGAGGAGATCAAAGCGGGTTACCTCAAGTACATCAAGGGCCAGCGGAAGAAACTTTACCCCGTTGCCGTCGAGCATGAGGAGCTGATGCGGCTGATGTTCGCCGAGAAGATGATCTCCTGGAAGGATGTGGACCTGCTGCTGGAGGAGTGCGGCAAGCAGAAGAACAACGCCGCCAAAGCGGTAGTGCTGGAGTATGCCCACCAGAACTTTAAACCGACGGATACCGACAAGAACTACAAGCTGTAAACCGAGGGTTAAGCAATATAAGCAATATTTTATAGGAGGTATTTATCATGAAAACTAAGCAGGAATTTGTTATTACAAAAAAGGATGTACTAACCAAATACAACGGCCCCGGCGGGGATGTGGTGGTCCCGGAGGGCGTAAAGGCCATCGGGGAGCGTGTTTTTTACGGCTGCAAAAGCCTGGAAAGCGTAACTATCCCGGAGGGTGTGACGGAAATTGGCGGCTTTGCCTTTCGCGGCTGCACGGGATTGCGGAAGGTTACGGTCCCCGAGAGCGTAAAAACGATCGGCAGATATGCCTTTGGAGACTGTAAGAGCCTGGAAAATCTGACCATTCCGGGGAGAGTGGAGGAAATCGGCAAATTTGCGTTTAACGGCTGCCACTGGAATATTGTTTTGACAGTGCCCAATTTCCCCATTTCAAAGCTGGAAAAGTGGGACAAGAAGAAAGCGTTTCAGGGCTTTGTCAAAGCGTATCTGGAAAATATGGAGATAGATGAAGAGATGGAAGCGGAAAATCTCCGGTATATCAAGAGCCAGAAAAAGAACCTTGTGTCTTATTCAACCATTGGAGACGACGACACGCTCCGCTTTCTCTTTGAGACAGGGGCGGTGAAGCCGGCAGATATCGAATGGATGTTACAAATGGCGTCAGTCGTTGACCATAGTGGTGAAACAAAAGAGAAAATTATGGAATACAAGGCCCGTTATCTGGATTCGGGGGTCCCCGTGAAGAAAGTGGCCCAGCTGCGCAAGACCGCGGCACCTCGGAAGAAAACGCCCATAAAAAGCAATCCGGATTTTGACATTTCTCCAAAGGGCGTTCTGACGGAATACAAGGGCCCCGGCGGCGATGTGGTAATCCCGGAGGGCGTGAAGGAAATTGACAACCAGGCATTCACCGGCTGCAAGGGCCTGGCCAGCGTGACCATCCCGGAGAGTGTGAGGAAAATCAGATTCTATGCCTTCGGGGAATGCAGCATTCAAAGCGTAACCATCCCAAAGAGCGTCCAGTCGATTGAAGAGAGTGCTTTCTGCGAATGTGAGAACCTGACCAGTGTGACGTTTCAGGACCGCGAGGACGCGCCAGGAATGGATCATGACATATTCTATAATTCCCCCAACATTACCAATGTCGCCATCCCCAGATGCGTCGCAAGGATCGCCCATGTGCTTTTCGAGAACACCCTATGGCTCAAAAATTTGGGGGAGTTTGCAGTCGTGGACCATTTTCTGATCAAATACCAGGGGATAAAAGCGAATGTGGTCATTCCGGAGGGTATCACGGAAATCGGTCATGGCACGTTCAAGGGATGCAAAAACCTTCAAAGCGTGACCATTCCAAAGAGCGTCGAGGAGATCGACAAATCCGTATTTGAGGATAGCCGCCCGGCAATCATCGCGCCCCATATCCCCGTTGATGATTTTGCGCCGGCGAACAAGCCCGGCGCGTGCGCCGGCTTTGCCAAGGCGTATCTGGACGGCATGGAATTGGACGAGGAAATCAAGGCGGAGTATCTCGAGTACATCAAGGGCCATAAGAAAAAGCTCTACCCCGATGCTGTCCGGCACGAGGAGCTTTTACAGCTCATGTTTGCCGATAAGATGATTCCCCGGAAGGACGTGGAGCTGCTGCTGGAGGAGTGCGACAAGCAGAAGAACAACGCCGCCAAAGCGGTAGTGCTGGAGTACGCCCACCAGAACTTTAAACCGACGGATACCGACAAGAACTACAAGCTGTAAACCG
>OFFZ01001301.1_pt1 | contig 13966 bp, 12 predicted proteins | sample 1521631 | NCBI WGS metagenome assembly OFFZ01 (sample SAMEA3504102, study PRJEB24116) | mouse gut metagenome | biome: mouse gut; feature: mouse-associated habitat; material: faeces | place: Denmark | collected 2011 | reverse complement strand
GGTTCGGGGGGGGGATCGCTAATGATGATATTTTCCAGGAATCCTTAATGCGTATAGAAAAATGTTTTTCCTATTCACGGAATAAAAGATATCATTCCTCAAACGGCGAGATACATTATTCAGTAAGGCACAGTGTACAAACGTCAATATTACTATATTATTTATCCAATACCGCATATCGATACGGTAATCTTTCTCTTGCGGATTCGCTGTACTATTTAAATAAGATTATGCATGGAATAGACTGGTTCTATGAAATTGAATTGCCGGAAGTGTTTGGTGCAGAGCATCCAGTAGGATCTGTTTTAGGCCGTGCTGAATATGGGAATAGGTTATTTGTCTATCAAAATACAACCATAGGAAGTAGTCTGGGGAAATTTCCAAAGATAGGTGAGAATGTTGTTTTATGTGCAAATTCATGTGTTTTAGGAAAATGCCAGATTGGGAAATGCGTCATTATCAGTGCAGGTACAACAATTGTTAATAGGGATGTTCCTGATAATAGTATTGTATTTCCAGACAGTACAATACGTAGCTTTCCTGAAAGCGAGATAAGAAAGAAAATTGTCAGTTTATCAGATTTCATTGATCTTTAAGAGGCTATCAGAAGTTATTGATTATTTGAGAATGGAGGATATAATCAGATGGATTCATCATTCTATATAGGTGATATCAAAGTTGGTATCGGAGAAAAGCCTTTGGTTATCCCGGAGATAGGAATTAATCATGAAGGCAGTTTAAAAGTTGCCAAGTTAATGGTAGATGCAGCCTATCGTGCAGGAGCAAAAATTGTAAAACACCAAACGCATATTGTGGCGGATGAAATGTCATATGCGGCAAAAAATGTGATTCCGGGAAATAGTAAAGACTCAATTTACGATATCATGGCTCGTTGTGCATTAAGTGAGGAAGATGAATACGAATTGAAGCGTTATGTAGAGGAAAAGGGAATGGTTTTTATTAGCACTCCATTTTCCAGAGCAGCGGCAGATCGTTTGGAATCATTTGGTGTATTGGCATATAAAATCGGTTCAGGAGAGCTGAACAACTACCCATTGATAAAACACATTGCATCATTTGGAAAGCCAATGATTGTGTCAACGGGAATGAATGATATTCCAGCGATAAAAAAGACCACAAAAATACTTGAAAATTATAAGATTCCCTATGCACTTTTGCATACAACAAACTTATATCCAACTCCACCGAAACTTGTTCGTTTAGGTGCAATGCAGGAAATGATGGAAGTATTTCCAAACATACCTATTGGATTGTCAGATCATACTCTGACAAATACAGCCTGCATTGCAGCTATGGCATTAGGCGCAAGTATTGTAGAAAGACATTTTACAGATGTAAAAGATCGTAAAGGACCAGATGTAATATGTTCCATGGATGAGCAAGAGTGTAAGGAACTTATTACTGCAGCTAAAGACATTAAGGTAATGTTTGGAGGAGAGAAAAAAGCGGCAAAAGAGGAACAGGTAACAATTGATTTTGCTTTTGCTTCTGTTGTTACGATAAAGCCAATAATAAAGGGGGAAGTTTTCTCAAAGGAAAATCTATGGGTAAAGCGTCCTGGTACTGGGGAGATTCCTGCGGTTCGGTTTGAGGAGTTATTGGGGAGGGAAGCTGTAGTGGATATCGATAATGATGTCCAGATTCGCTGGGATATGGTGAAAAATGGATAATATAAATAAGAAGAGAATTGTATTTATTACTGGTACACGGGCAGATTATGGAAAAATGAAATCTCTGATGCAGATACTTGAGAATAGTGAAAATTTTGAAGTCTATGTATTTGTGTGTGGAATGCATTTATCTAAAACCTTTGGTTGTACCTATGGAGAAGTAATTAATGATGGATATGCGAATATTCATGTTGCATATGGCCTTAAGCAATCGTTTGATACAAGTATAAATCTCGGAAACACTATATCATATTTTTCCGGTTATATAGATAATATTGAACCCGATATGATTATTGTTCACGGTGATAGAATAGATGCTCTTGCAGGTGCAGTAGTGGGAGTTCTTCATAACATTATGGTTGGACACATTGAGGGCGGAGAATTATCTGGTACAGTGGACGAATCTATACGTCATGCAATATCAAAATTTGCACATATTCATTTTGTATGTACAAAAGAAGCGCAAGAAAGATTAATCCAACTTGGTGAAGAACCGGAAAGAATTTATGTTATAGGTTCTCCGGATATTGACATCATGATGAGTAAAACGTTGCCAAGTCTACAGAGCGCAAAAGAACGATATGATATTAAGTTCGATAGATACGGTATATTGATGTATCATCCTGTAACAACAGAATATAGCTCAATTAGTGAAAGAATACGAAGAGTAGTTGATGCTATTATAGCGAGTAACAAGAATTATATTGTTATATATCCAAACAATGATTTAGGATACGAGATTATTCTTCATGAATACGAACGTTTTAAAAATATCAAAAGGTTTCGTGTATTTCCGTCTATCCGATTTGAATTTTTCCTTACAATACTTAAACATGCAGAATTTATGATTGGTAATTCGAGTGCAGGGATTCGAGAGGCTGGAATATATGGTATTCCAGCCATTGATATTGGTAGCAGGCAAAGCGGAAGATACTATGAAAATACATCAAGAAACATAGTTCATGTGAATGAAAATAAAAATGATATTACTAAGGCCATAGAGAATATAGAAATTTATGCATGTGAAACACATTTGTTTGGTGATGGAAATAGCACTTTGCGTTTTTATGAAATTATTGCTAAACCTGAATTTTGGAATACAGAAATACAAAAACACTTTGTTGATTTTCGGATGTAAATTATAAATGAAAACACTAATCCCCCAGCTATGCTGGGGAGAATAGAGTAAGCCGTAGCAAAGAGGATACCTTAAAAAAGCCTCCTATGCTAATATGAGAAAGGTGTCGCAAGCCAATCTCAAGAATAGGAGGCGGTCCAAATGGACAGTAAAAGTTTATCACATACAAGATGGAAATGCCAGTACCATATTGTATTTATACCTAAATACCGAAAAAAGAAATTATTCGGACAGTTGAAGCTCGATGTACGGGAAATAATAAGTACATTATGCAGATACAAAGGAGTAGAAATAATAGAAGGAGCAGTGTGTGCCGACCATGTACACATATGCGTAAGTATTCCGCCAAAGCTAAGTGTTTCAAATTTTATGGGATACTTAAAGGGAAAAAGTACGCTAATGATATATGACAGGCATCCGGAACAGCAAAGCAAATGGAATAAAGCATTTTGGGCAAGAGGGTATTATGTAGCAACGGTAGGAAATGTAACAGAGGATGCCATAAAGAGATACATCCAGGATCAGTCAGAAGAGTCCCGGAAAGAAGAAAGTGAGGGAGCCGCTTTTTAGCGGCGGCAAGTAACATATGCTTGCGACACCCGCCTTTCAGGCGAGCAGTAACAGAGCCCTTGGGGGCGTTTTTCAAACCCCCACTTGAAGTGGGGGTTGGTGATTAATGAATACATTGGTTTTTGTAAGGTTTTTAACGAGCAGATAAAAGAGCATGGAATGACGAAACAGGCGGTTACGGAAACAATCCGCACTTCCGTATAATGATCCATCCCGATCAGAGTGCCGTCGATATCCGGCAGGCCTGAGCTGCTGCTGTAAAAGAGAACCTGCCGGTGTATGTTAAAATTTTGTGATGTCCAGATAGTCCATGGATTTAATCTGTTCCAGATAGTTATGCTCCTCTTCCGGTGTCAGATCGCGCAGAGGTTTGCGTACTGCGGAGCATTTGATAACCCCCCTTTCTTTCAGTCCTATCTTATATCGGGACATGTTGTTGGGGCCGCTGATGTATGTTATCAGACGGTTTGTTTTAGCCTGCAGACGGCGTGCCTTATCATAATCTCCTGCTTGAAAAGCCTGATATATTGCAACAAAATGTTCAGGGATCACGTTGGAATTGCCGGAGATGGTTCCGTCTCCGCCTGAGGCTAAAAGAGAAAAGAACAGATCATCCGGTCCCGCAAGAACAGAAAAGTCTCCGCCTCTTACATTGAGAAATTGCAGCAGACGGGGCATATCGGGATAACTGTATTTAATTCCTGCCACATTGGGACAGGACTGAGCGATACGTTCAGCCAGTTCGGGCGTAATATCGTTTACTGCAAGTTGGGAAATTCCATAAAGATAGATAGAAAAATCTTCGGAAACACTGGCAGAAATATCCTGATAATAGGAGAGCAGTTCCTCCTTATCCAGTTTAAAATAGGAAGGAGTTACTACGCCTATACCATCTGCGCCGGCAGCTTCCGCATGTCTGGCCAGTTCAATAGTATCCTTTGTGGTCTGTGCGCCGACCATGCTGAATACCTGTTTCCTGCCGTTGTTGGTTTCTAAAACGCATTCCAGAATACGTTTGCGTTCTTCCAGTGTGAGATAACTCATTTCCCCGGTAGAACCGTTGGGATAGAGTCCGTCTACACCCTTTTCAATGAGAAAATTGCACAGGCTTTTTAAGCTGTCATAATCTACCTTTCCATTCTCTGTCATAGGACAGGAAATCGGTGTGTTCACACCATACATTCGTTTCATCTTTATAACCCTCCTGTTTTGTGTTTGATCAAAGTCTGATGACTTATAATCATTGTAAAAACAAGAGTATTTAAAATCAATTCAGATTAGGAATGCATCTATTACAAAACGGCATGTTCAGGATATTCTTTTTCCAGAAATTCAATGATCTTTCGGGTTGTTCCCGAAAATACTTCTTTTTTGAGCGTGACGAAAGCCGTCCAGCTGCTGATGGATTCTGCCAACGGAATAATGATGCATCCCTCTGTGGGATAATAATCGATCACCCTTTTGAAAGCCAGATAGACCATATTCTGTTCCCGGGCAATTCTTAAAGTCAGATCGATATTCCCGCTGGTAATGTAACCTATATTAGGGTGGTAACCGGCGTGTATACAGGCTCTTTCAGCAATGAGACGCAGATCGGTGGCTTTTGGCGGCATAATGAAAATATCGTCCTTCAGATCCTTTACAGAAATGATACTGCGGTCCGCCAGAGGGTGATAAGAAGGAAGTACCGCACAAAGCTGGTCCTTTATGACAGGATATATTTTATAAAGGTTAGAACTTATAAAATCTGTTCTTAAAATACAAAAATCGCATTCTTCGCGGCGCAGGGCCTTTAAGACATAGGTGCTTTCAGGCAATTCACTGATACTGAAGATCAGTTCCGGCATTTTTTTCTTGATCTGAAAGATGATATTTTCCAGAGAGTAGGGCAATATGACGGGTATGGAGGCAATACGGACGGGAAGGGTTCGGAAGGTTGAATAAGTTTCCATTCCGATTATCATTTCATCATAAGTGTTTAACATCCGGTAAGCATATTCCAAAAACTGGGTTCCGGCCGGTGTCAGTATGATATTTCTTTTTTTGCGCTCAAATAATTTTACACCCAGTTCGTTTTCCAGACTCATGATCTGCTTTGAGAATGATGACTGTGAAATACTGTTTTCATAAGAGGCAAGAGTGAAATTTCCGATACTGGCGGCAGAAACAAAATATTTTAACTGAAACATATCCATAATGATATTTTTCTCCTTTCCCGGCAGATAAAAATATGATAACATGAAGGTTTTCTTTTCTCAAGATTCAATCATGCCACGATTTTGGGAAATATGCATTTTATTTTCATGTTATTTACAGGAGGGTATCAGCGGATGTGACAGTTCTAATTTTGTTTTAAACAGCAGGATACGATTTAGGGCTGCGGTCAGTGGATTTACCGGTAACGGCGTATATCGAACTTATATGCATTACAGATTGCTTTTAAGGATGGAAAAGGATATACTGAAAAAGAAAAAAGCGGGATATATTATGGCAGGAACTGCAGGTAGAGAGTGCTGATCAAGGGGGAGTGATGTTATTGCTTTAAGGGAGAAAGTTGGGAAATTTTGTTGAGAACTTGACCGGGAAGGGGATTGATAGGAATGAGAAAGATGCGGCTCCTTTTTACAGCGTTTTTGCTCTGTATTATATGTTTTACAGCCTGTGGGAAAGCGGACGGCATAAACATAAATGCGCCGGAAGGCGGAGGGGAAGATATTGCAAAGCCGGAAGAAGCGGCAGGTGCGGTCCATAGGGAACAGCCTAAGGAAGCGCAGGCGGCCCGGGCGGAAGAAGAACTTCTTTCAAAACAGAAGGAATTATATGAATGCTCCATAGAAGCGTTGGAGGATATGCTGTCGGAAAACCGCAGGCTGGATGAGGACAGCGCTGGTATCAGGAGGAGGTCAGCACCATCTACATGTTTTCCGAGGCGTATGACGGTGTACTGCAGGCGGGATTTGACGAAGACGGAATGCATGTTTTTGAACTGGCTGTGACAAATAAAGATCTGGGGGAAAGACAAAGGTATGAATGCCGGCTGCTGTCGGATGGCAGTATGTGGTTTACCTATCAGACGGAGAGCGTATGTGAGAAGGATCTGCCGGATTATATTGTAAATGAGGATGCGCTGCGCTGCAGCAGGGTGGATTATGTCTATGATGACGGCGGGACGGATCTGGAAGAGAGAAAAGAACTTCGAAGGCAGGAGGCAGAGGAGTATCTGGCGAAGGAAACAGGCGGAGAGATGCAGGAGTTCTGGTGCAGCGGGGATCTTATGTACCGGATTGACCGGAAGGAGGGGAGGTTCGTCGATGTGACGGCGGACAAAGAGAGCTGTATTGCGGATTTCCTGCGGGGACAGATAAGGCGTATTTCCTGTCAGCTGCGGGTCAGTGAAGTGTCGCTTGAGATAGTGGAACAGTATAAGCCGGAGGGTTACAGTCTGTTAAATGCTTGGAATAACATTGCTGTCAGTGACTTAAATCATGACGGCAGGATGGATTATGTGGCGGTATTATATCCGGATGATTACGAAGAAGAGAAACGATATACGGATTGGAGTCCTTATGAACTTTCATCGCAGTATTATGCGGCTTCTTTCTGGCTGCTGCTGTCTGCGGAGGACGGCGGCTATGAGCAGATCAGTTTATCATACGGCATCGAATACTGGGATACTGCGCTTGTTTTAACGGAAGTAACGTTTGTTGATGAGGGAGTATTGCAGTTGGAGTATTTTGTCGGGCGCAGTCCTTTTACCAATGCACTGCTCAGGTTTCAGTATGATGAAGAGGATAAGAATTTTTATATGTTATGTTCTTATTACAGAGATTCTTTTGACGATTCTTTACTGACAGGCGGCGTTGAAAATTATGGCAGGATAAGCATGCAGCAGTATTTTGGAGGTTCCCGGCAGAATTATTGCGAAGGAAACTGGCAGAGTGCGGATGATGTTTTGATGCGGGATGGAACAGTTTTGAGTTCTTACAGCGACAGTTTTCAATATGCCTGTGAAAATCTGCTGGAGGAACATCATATCAACAGTCTGATCTGGGAGAAAGAATACGAGCTGCTTCAGGTTTTCGGACAGCATTATTCTGACGGGAAACGGAGCGTCATTATGGATGCCGATCCGGTTTTTTATAACAGTCGGCTGGTCAGCGGGCAGGTGGAGTTATCTTATTATGGGGATCACGGCCTTGACCAGAGAATAGAGATGGCGATCATGGTGGATAAACAAAGCGGAGAATATGCGACGGTGACAGGACTTTTGCAGAAAGAAGAATTCATGCAGATCTTTGATGAATGGTCTGATGATGCATTGACGCATGGTTATATAACATCGGAGGAAAAGGAGCAGTGCGGGGAAGCGATTGAAAAGGGCTGGGGAAAAGCGGATACACCGGAAAACTGTTTTGGGGATGAGGATGAATTCTTATCTTTTCTGATAGTACAGGAAGGCGTCCGGATGGGAGTGAAGCGGCAGGAGAAGTGGCAGGTGAATCATTATATCATAGAGAAAGAATACTTTTGGGGGACAGAAGTTTGGGATTATTTCGGGATATAGGGGGATTTGGGCAATGCCTTATCAGATTGATGCGATAGTTTTTCCATTGACAACTTAACAAAAAAGAGAACAAAAACGGTCCGTTGCGGCTGGAGTTTCCGGAGGGGGAGCAGTTGAGTTGGGCTGGGTTCATTTCACCAATATATTGTGCCGGAGGCGGGGGACGGCAGGAACTATAAAACGGGCTGCCCATGGGCCGGCGTAATTTGCCGCCCGGGCTGGCCCGTTTTTTGTTACAACAGTTTTATTCCGTGTTCCTCCATCAGCTTCACGGTCTCATCCGGCCAGATGGAACTCTGGACTTCCCCGATATGGGCCTTGCGCAGATAGAACATACAGATACGGGACTGGCCGATTCCGCCGCCCACCGTATAGGGAAGCTTCTGCTCCAGGATTGCTTTCTGGAAGGGCAGCTCCGCCCGCTCCTCGCATCCGGCAAGCTCCAGCTGACGCTTAAGCGCTTCCTCATCCACACGGATTCCCATCGAGGAAAGCTCCAGTGCATGCCCTAAAACGGGATACCATACAATAATATCGCCGTTCAGATGCCAGTCGTCATAGTCCGGCGCACGGCCGTCGTGGGGCTTTCCGTCCGCCAGCTTATCGCCTATCTCCATAAGAAATACGGCGCCCTTTTCCTTGGCAATGAGATTCTCCCGCTCCTTGGGCGTGTTGTCCGGGTAACGGTCCGCCAGCTCCTGGGTGGTGATAAAGAAGATATCCCTGGGAAGAATTTCTTCTATATAATCATAACGAATGGACATATATTTTTCTGTTTTTTTAAGGGCCTTGTAAACCTTGCGGACCGTTTCCTTCAGATAATCCTTATTCCGATCCTCTTTTAAAATGATTTTTTCCCAATCCCACTGATCTACGTAGATGGAATGTATATTGTCCGTGTCCTCGTCCCGGCGGATGGCGCTCATATCCGTGTAAAGTCCCTCCCCGATGTGAAAGCCGTACTGCTTCAGAGCGTTGCGCTTCCACTTGGCAAGGGAGTGCACAATCTCCACAGGACGTTCATTCTGCTCCTTAATGCCGAAGGTGACGGGCCGCTCCACGCCGTTCAGATTGTCATTGAGACCGGACTCCGGCGTCACAAAGAGAGGCGCGGAAACCCGGAGAAGATACAGCTGCTCGGCAAGGCTCTGCTGAAAGAAATCCTTTACCGTTTTAATAGCTACCTGCGTATCGTACAGGCTAAGCTGGGACTGATAGTCCTTGGGTATGTATAGATGCTCCATAATAAATCTCCTCTAAAACGTTTTTGGTACTTAAAATACGAAGTCTATTATAGCAGAATCTGCAAAAAAGAAAAGAACTTTATCAAACAAAGCGTCCGGGAACGGAAAAAAGCCGTTTTGACAAAAATCTTCTGTCAAAACGGCTCATTTTCGATTTTGCTTTAACCAGTTGCTTTTATCTTCTTTGGAATGCGATCTATATAAAATAAAACGCATGGATAATTAGGCTGATTAAACTCTGGTTACATTCGTAGCCTGCGGTCCCTTTGCACCGTCTACAACATCAAATTCAACAGCCTGCCCCTCTTCCAGAGACTTGAAACCATCCATGGTGATGCCGGAGTAATGTACAAATACATCGTTTCCCTGCTCGTCAGAAATGAAGCCGTAACCCTTTTGATTGTTGAACCACTTAACTGTACCTTGCATTGCGATAATACCTCCGAAAATATTAAAAAGTGTCTCGTTGCACAGCGGCAACAGTAATAGATTATCATAAACGGGAAAAGCTGTCAATAAAATTTACGCTTTTCCGGGTCTTTTTTCGCGTTTATTTGAATAAAATGCAATAATGAAAAGAGTGCAATTTTTTATGATAAAAGAGAGAATTTTCAGAGGATTGATTCTTTTGGAGGTACTGCTTCTGGCAGGTTTGTCCATTGTTTGTATTTATAGAAACAGAGAGATTCATTGTCTGTCATCTACGGTGGCGGAGACCGGGGAACAGGCGGGAGAATTTATTAAATGGGTGGATTTTCAGGTGACTGCGGAGGCCCTTGGGAAAGCCTATGAGTATGATCGGGATACCTACGGGCAGGAGGTGCATTTAAACTGGATTGAGCTTTTGGCCTACACGGCTGCCAGGACAGGAGGAGATTTTTCAAAGGAAAGTCAGGTAAACGCATATCTGAAAGAGGCGGCGGAGGAGCTGGCCCAGGGAAAGGCTATAGGAGAGCTGACCGAGGGCATGAAATATTACAGTTATTATCTTGAGGCATACACGGCTGTTTTAGGCGGCATGGTGGGCGAATATGAGATCCAGGTTCCGGCGGAAACGGCAGCAGGGCAGGCACAGGGGGAGAAGGAGGCGGAGGATGGCATACCTCTTGTGTGGGAGAAACGGTATGGACTTAAGGCATTTCTTCCGATTGCAAAGGACTTTCCTTACAGTGATTATGATGATTTCGGGGTGTCGCGAAGTTACGGTTACAGAAGGAAGCATCTGGGGCATGATATGATGGGGCAGGTAGGTACGCCGATTATTGCGGTGGAGTCCGGTTATGTGGAGGCTTTGGGGTGGAATCAGTACGGCGGGTGGCGTATCGGTATCCGCAGCTTTGATAAGAAACGGTATTATTATTATGCCCATCTTAGGCAGGGCTTTCCTTATGCCCTTGATCTGGAGGAGGGAAGCGAGGTTCAGGCAGGGGATGTGATCGGATATATGGGGCATACCGGATACAGCACCAAAGAGGATGTGAATAATATTGACCAGACTCATCTGCACTTTGGGATACAGTTGATTTTTGACGAATCCCAGAAGGAAGGGGCTTCGGAGATATGGATTGACTGCTATCAGATTGTGAGGTTCCTCTACCGGAACCGGAGCGAGTGTGCGCGGAATGATGCTACTAAGGAGTGGTATCGGATTTATGACATGAGGGAATAACGGGTGAGGAAGGTTAATGTGATGCTTTGTATGGATGTTTCCAAGACTCAGGTTTAAGAAAGTATAATTGCTTTAATATAACCGAATTATCTTAATATAAGCTTAATATGAGCTTAATATGAGCGGAAAGAGATTGCTTTTAAAAATAAATTGTATTAAACTACGAGTAATGATTTGAAATCAAGCAATATTTTTTACAGCGGTATAAATGCCGGATCTGCCAGGTGAGAAGCGAGGAAGCAAAAAATGCTCGGAGAATGTCACGCCCATATTATTATGAACGGAAAGAACTACAAAGAGGCGGTTGCCTTACATAAAGACGGTGTGAGAGAAGAGGTTATCCGGGCGCATTTCCGAACGTGGAAAGAAATGGGAATTACTTTTGTCCGTGACGGCGGAGATGCCCTGGGTGTCTCCCGGCGGGCAAAGGCGCTTGCTTTGGAGTATGGAATCGATTACCGCACACCGATTTTTGCCATTCATAAAAAGGGGCATTACGGCGGCATTGTAGGACATGCTTTTTCAGATCTAAAGGAATACCACTCCCTTGTGCTCCGGGCAAAAAAAGAAGGTGCGGATTTTATCAAGATCATGATAAGCGGCATTATGTCCTTTGACGCTTTCGGCGTGCTCACCGAGGAGGGGCTGCCGGAGCATGAGATACATGAGATGATTCGCATTGCCCACGGGGAGGGCATGGCTGTGATGGCTCACGGAAATGGGGACAGGCAGGTGCGGGCGGCCATAGAAGCCGGACTTGATACGCTGGAGCATGGAAATTATCTGGAGCAGGATACCTTAGACCAGCTGGCAAGGAGCCGTACTATCTGGATTCCCACCCTGTCGCCTACGGGAAATCTTCTGGGCTGCGGCCGTTTTCCCGATGCACAGGTGAGGCGTATTCTGGAACGCCAGATGGAAGGCATCAGCTATGCATTTGAAAAAGGAGCCGTGATTGGCCTGGGCAGCGATTCGGGCGCTTATCTTGTACCCCACGGGCAGGGACTTCTGGATGAATACGAGTGGATGATAAAGGCGGTAGGGAAAGACAGGGAGACAGCCCTGCAAAAACGGCTCGAAGAGGCGGAAAACCGGATCAAAAAAGAGATGAAGCAGTAAAACACTCCATCTCTGAAGGGTATTTTTGAAGTCAGACCGGATAGATTGTGAATCCGCATATACTTAAAGCTTCTCCCGGCAAAAATAACAGGAGCAGCTATGAGCATCCTGCTTTTCGGAAATCAGATTGTCAGCGCCGCAGTAGCTGCAGTGGACAACCTTTTTTCCGGCGGGAACACTCATCCATTCCTCGTAGCGCTCTCCGGAATTGGCGGAGGGGCGGTAGGACTTGGAGGGTTCCACGAAGGTATGGGTCGGCGTTTCTTTGGGAGGCTTCGGCGCAGGTTCCTTTTTGGGAGGAACAGGCTTCTTGAGGGAAGAGGTCTGCGGGGAAGAACTATCTGCGGAAGAGGTCTTCCGGGAGGATGGGTAAATCAAGCGGTAATTCCGCTCGTCGATTTCGACTTGAAGATAATGCCCCTCATCTTTCAGCTTTTTGATTTCCCGGAGCGCTTGGTGCTTGCTGATGCCAAGCTCATGTGCGATTTTTTCAATATTCTGATAGCGGTCCGTGAGAATCAGCCGGTTGTAGACGGTAACCCGGTCCTGGGGATTTTCCGTGCCGTAGATTTGCTTATTGACCTGACAGGTGACTTCCTGTTGGGAGAGAACGGGCTTTTTTGGCAGTACGTCACGGATGGCGGGCGGTGTTTGAGAGAATGTGTCATTGGAACGGCTCTTAAATTTTAAAACAAATACACCCAGGATAATGAAAAATATAAGTTCAAACATGGAGCTCACCCTTTCGAAGTTTTTACATGGGAAAATAATTCAATAGCTATAATACTATATTACATGAAATCATTCATGAGGAAAAGCATTTTATGAGAAATATTCAGCTTTTGATACAATATGACGGAACACGCTATAAAGGCTGGCAAAGCCAGGATAATACGGAACAGACCATTCAGGGCAGGCTGACAAAAGTGCTGGAGCGCATGCTGGGAGAAACAATTGAGCTTCAGGGCTCCGGAAGGACGGATGCCGGTGTCCATGCGGCAGGGCAGGTTGCCAATTTCCGCACAATGACGCCCCTTTCCTGTGACGAGCTGCTGCGGGATATCAATCAATTTTTACCGGAGGATATGGCGGTAACGGAAGTGAGGGATGCAGATCTCCGCTTTCACAGCCGGCTTCACGCCCTTCGCAAGACGTATGTCTACCGTATCTGGAACAGCTCCGTTTCCAATGTGTTTGAGCGGAAATATCTGTACCAGGTAAAGGAACCCTTGGACGTGACAGCGATGAAGCAGGCGGCGGCTTTGCTGTGCGGAACTCATGATTTCCGGGCATTTTGTGCAAACAAACGAATGAAAAAATCCACGGTCCGCACATTGGAGCATATTGAGATAGAGCGGTACGGACAGGAGCTGCGTTTAAGCTTTACGGGGAACGGATTTTTATACCATATGGTCCGGATTATGGTGGGAACGCTTTTGGAGGTAGGGCTTGGGAAGCGCCGTTGGGAAGAAATGCCGCAGCTTTTGGAGACTGGGGAACGCGCCTGTTCCGGAGTGCTTGCGCCGGCTCAGGGACTCTGTCTTTTGCGGGTAGAGTATAAAGATGGGGAGGCTTTTAGGTCAGGCAGAGCTTATCATGGAGGAAGATTATGAAAAAACGCATCTTGTCCCTGCTGCTCCTGGCGGCCATGGCGGCGTCCCGGGCCTTGCGCTCCTGGGCCCGCAGCACCTTCGCCGGGTTCTCCAGGGTGGCCTCCACGAGCGAGATCACGTCCAGGGCGTAGTCGGGGCTCTCCGGGTCCAGCAGGTCGAGCGCGGCCAGCAGGAAGGGGGACAGGGGCTGGTCCAGGGCGAAATCCTCGGGCAACTCCACGGTCAGCTCGTAGGCGGGGTTGCCCTTGTCATCGGTGCCGCGCACCACTACGCCCGCCTCCAGCAGGGTGGCGATGTGCTCGATGAGCCACGTGGTCTTTCCGCAGCCCGTCGCTCCCTCCACCAGTATGGCGCGGGG
>OFFZ01001298.1_pt1 | contig 13986 bp, 14 predicted proteins | sample 1521631 | NCBI WGS metagenome assembly OFFZ01 (sample SAMEA3504102, study PRJEB24116) | mouse gut metagenome | biome: mouse gut; feature: mouse-associated habitat; material: faeces | place: Denmark | collected 2011 | reverse complement strand
AGAGCAGCCACAGGATGCGCAGGCGCGAGCCGTCCCCTATCTGCTGAAAGGTGGCCGCCGCATCTACAAAGGCATCCGCGGAAGGCATGTGTTCCAGCACGTTTTCCGTGGGCTGGCCGTGATCGTGAGGAATAAGGGCAGGGCTCATGGCGGGCGTTCCTTGTCTGGAAGCGTCAGTTCCAGACATGGCGAATATAGGGCTGAACGGCAATGAGCGCCTTCTCCGGCGGCAGGTCCACAGTGGCGCCGGCGGCGTTTCTGTGCCCGCCTCCGCCAAACTGAGCGGCGACCTTGCGCACGTCGTCCGCGCCGCTGGAACGCAGACTGATTCTGGTCATACTCTTGCCGTCCTTTTCCACTTCGCGCAATAAAAGAGCCACGCGCACGTCCTTTATCCTGCGCAGCTGCTCCACAAAACCTTCGGCATCTTCCTTGAGCGCGCCGTATTCGTCCAATATGGCGCGAGTAATCAGCGTCACGCCGAGCTTGCCGCCGTCGAGGATACGGGCTTCGCTCATCAGGCGGCCCCACAGACGCAGTTTGCCTTCAGACCAGTTGTTGTCCAGCCTGGCGCGGACGCCGGCGATGTCCAGCCCGCCTTCCAGCAGTCGGGCCGCCATGCGCAGGGTGGAAGGCCGGGTATTGCCGTAGGCAAAGGAGCCGGTGTCCGACACCAGAGCCACATATACGGCCTCCGCCAGAGCGCCTTCCAGCGGCAGTTCCAGTGCTTCGGCGAGATGGCCGATCATTTCGCCCGTAGCGGACATGGCGGGGTCAACCCAGTTCGCCGCGCTGCCGTATTCCGGATTGCCCGGATGATGGTCGATGTTCACCACCGGCACTTCACCCAGCAAGTTCTGAATGCCCTCGCCCAGACGCGCGGCGTCGCCGCTGTCCAACGCGACAACCAGCCCCGGTTTTCCCGGAAGTTCTGAAATATCCCGCAGCACCGGGCTGGGAAGACGCAGCCAGCTCAGATAATCAGGAAAACCCGTTTCGTTATGCAGCAGCACCTCCTTGCCCAGCGTGCGCAAGGCCCAGCCCAGGGCCACACTCGCCCCCACGGCGTCGCCGTCGGGATTGGCGTGCGCCGTAATCAGGATACGGTCATGCTTTTTCAGCGCCGCAAGCACTTCTTCCGGCACAATGCCGATTGAAGAGGGGGAATCAGACATATATACTCCTCCTGGGGAGATGCCCCGTAACTGTTCATATTCAATCCGCGTCCATTATTTCCAGATCGCTCCAGGTCATTTCCTCGGCGCAGACCGCTTCCATCATGGCCAGGCACTTGTCCATACGAGACTGAAGGTGGCGTTCGCTGTTGCTGATGGAAACAACCTTGAGCCGCAGGCGGACAAGGGAATCTTCCGTGCCCGCTTCGGCCACGGCCACATTGAAGGTATTGCGTACCTTCTGCTTGAGGCTGTTGGCCACGCGCCGTTTTCCCTTGAGGGAATCGTTGCCGTGCAGGGCGTATTCCACCGTCAGCACGCCGATGAGCATGGGCACGGGGAACCTCCGTAATCAGGAACGATAGTCCGCGTTTAAAGATACATAGGCATGAGAGAGGTCAGAGGCAAGCAGGCGCGCCGTGCCCTGCCCGTCGCCGAGGCTGATGTCCAGCGTCACATCCGTGCCGTCCAGCGGCTCCCGCAGCAGCGTGTCAAAGTCTTCCGTGGTGGGGCGGCCATTGTGGAAGAGCGTCACGCCGCACAGGGTCACGCGCAGCCTGTCCGGATCGAAGCTTGCTCCGGAGCGCCCGGCGGCGGCCACAATGCGGCCCCAGTTCGGGTCCTTGCCGAACATGGCGGTTTTCACCAGTTGGGAATGCCCCACCGCCCGGGCCACGAGTTCGGCGTCTGCGTCACTGGCCGCGCCGGTCACGCGGATGTGCATGACCTTGGTTGCGCCTTCGCCGTCCTTCACCAGCATATAGGCCAGATCGCCGAGAATGCCGGTCAGAGCCTCTTCCAGCAGGGGCAGTTCCTCTTCCGTTACCCTGATGCCGGAAGCGCCGTTGGCCAGACCGAACAGGGAATCATTGGTGGAAGTGTCGCCGTCCACGGAAACGCGGTTGAAGGTGGCATCTGCCGCGCGGCGGAACATCTCCCGCCATGCGGCGGCATCCACGTCGGCGTCGCACAACACCAGGGAAATCATCGTCGCCATGTTGGGGCAGATCATGCCCGCGCCCTTGGCTGCTCCGGCAAGGCGCACCGTGCCTCCGTCCAGAGTCAGCTCGGCCTCCGCCAGCTTGGGAAACGCGTCTGTGGTCATGATCGCCCGGGCGAAGCGCTCAAGATCCACATGCCCCAAAGACGCCGCAAGCTCCGGCATGGCCGCGCGCCACCTGGCCATATCCATTAACGCGCCGATGACTCCGGTAGACGCGGGCAAAAGGGCGGCGGCGTCCACTCCGGAGGCCTCCGCCGCCATATCCAGCGTTTCGCGGCAATGAGCAAGCCCTACCGCCCCGGTGCAGGCATTGGCCTGTCCGGAGTTGATCAGAATACCGCGCACAGCTTCGGGGGAGCGGGCGAGATTTTCCTGCGCCACAAGTACGGGCGCGGCCCGGAACAGGTTGGTGGTGAACACGCCGGCGGCCACGGCGGGCCGTTCACTGATCACAAGTGCCAGATCGTCACGGGTTTTGCCCTTGTTGCGAAAATCCGCCGCGGCGGCGGCCAGTCTGAAACCCAGGGGAAGCGCCATATCTACCTCGAAAAAAGCTGTGCGCGGGCAGAGCGGCGGCGGCATTCCCCCGCAGGGAAGGCGCCCCATACCCGTGCTTCTGCTCCTTTTCCTGCCACACTTGCCCGTCCTGCGCAAGAAACGCCTCGTGCCGCAAAAAAGGCAACAAGCGTGGGAAGCGGCAAAGTTCGGGCATTTGCGCCCACATTGCGCGCAACGCGACAATCTGCTAGATGTATAACTTCCTCTTTCACACTTTTACCCGCAGCGGGCCATTCCGCTTTCTCCGCCTACCATTATGAAAAGTAAATCTGAATATTCCAAGTCGTCCATAGTCGATTTCATCGAAGCGCTGGCCGTTGCGCTGGTGCTCGCGCTGGCCATCCGGGCCTTTCTGTTCCAGGCCTTTACCATTCCTTCCGGCTCCATGCTGAACACCATTCAGATCGGGGACTATCTGCTGGTGAACAAGTTCCTCTATGGAGTGAAGATTCCCTTCACGGACAAGTATCTGTTCCGGGGCGAAGATCCGCAGCGCGGAGACATCATCGTCTTCAAGTTCCCCGGTGACGAGAGCGTGGACTATATCAAGCGCATCGTGGGCGTGCCCGGCGACGTGATTGAGGTCAGGAACAAACAGCTGTACCGCAACGGAAATCCTGTGCGGGAAAGCTATATCCAGCATACTCACCCGAATTTGATCGGACGCCTGGATAATATCGGGCCGCTTATCGTGCCGGAGGATGAATATTTCGTCATGGGCGATAACCGCGATAATTCCGAGGATTCCCGCGCCTGGGGTACCGTGAAGCGGGAAAAGATTCACGGCAAGGCCTGGCGCATCTACTGGTCGTGGGAGAAGGGCAGCGGCCCGCGCTGGAGCAGGCTTGGGCATCTGGTGGAGTAGATTTGACCTCCGCGGCGCGGAGCGGCAGCCCCCTTTGCCCCCCCCTTCCATGTTCTGGCGCGCGGAGCATTGTGTATCGTTCTGTTGAACACAACGTTACTGCGCAATCTGTTGCGCTCCAGCAGCCCCGCTTTCTCCGTCAAACAGCCGCTTTTCAAGTTCGCGTGAAAAACGATCCAGTCCCGCGCCTGTGAGGGCGGAAACCGGCAGAGCGTCCGGAAAGGCGGCCTGTAGCGCGGCGCGGGTGTCCGCGTCCGCGGCGTCCCATTTATTGAGCACCAGCAGGCGGGGGATACCGGAAAGCTCCAGATCGGCCAGAATGCTTTCCACCGATTCCATCTGGCGGTCAAATTCGGGGTGCGAGGCATCCGCCACATGGAGAAGGACGTCGGCGGATTCCAGTTCCTCCAGCGTGGCGCGGAAGGCTTCAATCAGTTCTTTCGGCAGGTTGCGGATAAAGCCCACAGTGTCGGCCAGCACCAGTTCACGTTCCCTGGGAAAGCGCAGACGGCGGGTGGTGGGGTCCAGAGTGGCAAAAAGCCTGTTTTCGGAAAGGACGTCCGAGCGGGTCAGGGCGTTAAGCAGTGTGGATTTTCCCGCGTTGGTATAGCCCACCAGCGCAGCCACGGGCAGGCCCTGGCGTTCGCGCCGGGCGCGGGTATTGGCCCGCTGGCGGCGCAGGTCGTCCAGTTCCTTGCGAATGCGGGTCATGCGGTCACGGATGCGGCGGCGATCCGTTTCCAGCTTGGTTTCGCCGGGGCCGCGCCCGCCTATGCCGCCCATAAGGCGGTCCATAGCCCGGCTCTTGCCCGCGTTGCGCCCGGCCAGACGCGGCAGGGTGTATTTGAGCTGAGCCAGTTCCACCTGGAGCTTGCCCGCTCGTGTGCTGGCGTGCTGGGCGAAAATATCAAGAATAAGCTGGGTGCGATCCAGCACCTTGCGCTCGGTGAGTTCCGTGAGGTTGTGTAACTGGGCAGGGGCCAGTTCTCCGTCAAACACCACCAGCGAGGCCTGGCCGCGCAGGGCGAGCACTTCCAGTTCCGCCAGCTTGGTCTGCCCGAGTATCTGGCGTGGATTGACCCCGGTTACGCGCTGCAAGAGCCGCCCGGTCACGTCCACTCCGGCGGTGCGGGCCAGTTCGGCCAGCTCGTCAAGAAAGGCTTCCTGCACCGGACGCGGAGCGGGGGAGACGGATACCAGCACGGCGCGCGTAGCTCCGGAAGCCGTGGTTGCGCCGTCGCGCAAACGGCTCCATTCCTCTTCCAGCGCCGCCGTTTCGGCCGCAAAATCCGTTTCCACCTGATCCCAGGGCACAAAGGGCGTTACCCGGCAGGCGTCTTCAGAAGAGCGATCGGGCGCGGCCGTGCGTTCTTCCAGCCCGGCAGGCAGCAGATGCGCGCTCTGAAAGCGCTGAGGCGCGCCGAATTCGTCCACGGTCAGCACGCCGATGCCGTCCAGCCGCAGAAAAAGAAGATCCATAAGGTCTTCATGAGAAAGGCCGTCCGGCGTGAGGTGGGTATGCAGCAGACGCAGGCCGCGCAAACGGCCTGCCCCGGTGCGGGAACGCGGCAGTTCGGGGATGAGAATGGACGAGGCATCGCCCACGATAATGAGTTCCACCCGGCCCTGCCGGTCGATGACCAGACCGATTTGCCGGGAGAGCAGGCGGGAGAGTGCGGCCAGTTCTCTGGCCTGATCCGTGCTGTACCCGCCCGCGGGAGAATAGCGGCGCTGGCCCAGACGGGTCAGCGCCTTCATTTCACTCGTTTTGAGGCCGGAAGTGCGGCCTTCCACTTTAGCTGCTATGGCCAAATCCTTATTTGCTGAGGTATTGGGAGATCATGTCGTCGTAGCGCGAGGTGGCCGCAAAGGTGAGCGCCGCCATGCGTTTGCGGAAGGCGAGATCCACGCCGCCTGTTTCAATCTGGGTACGGGCTTCGTCATAGTACTTCGGATCGGGCACCACGAGGATGCTGTGGAAGTTCTTGGCCGAGGCGCGCAGCAGGCAGGGGCCGCCGATGTCGATTTCCTCCACCATGTCGCGGAGCGGGAGTTTCTTCTCCAATGCGGAGGCGAAATCGTAAAGATTCACGCATACCAGATCAAAAGGTGTTATGTCATGTTCCTTCAGGGTGGCAAGGTGCTCGGTTTTGTCCTTGTCAGCCAGGATGCCGCCGTGAATTTTGGGATGCAGCGTCTTGACGCGGCCGCCCAGAATTTCCGGGAAGCCGGTGACGTCGCTCACCGCCGTGACAGGCAGGCCCTGTTCCTTCAGGAATTTCATGGTTCCGCCGGTGGAAACCAGCTCCACGCCCTTGTCGTGCAGGAAGCGGGCGAATTCCGCCAGGCCGTCCTTGTGGGTTACGCTCAGGAGCGCGCGCCGGATGGGCAGACGATCCATTCTCTTTCCCCTTTTTCAGCTTGTTTTGCCGCATTCCGGCCAAATTCCGGCCAAATTCCGGTGGAAACGCGGTCGGTTCCCTATTGTGCCAGAGGCAGGGCAGGCTTGCAATGTGTGAACAGGCAAGCAGCTTGATTTTTCCATTTTTGTAAACTGCCGCGGCTTTTCTCGGAGTGGAGCCTTGTTCTGCCTGTTACCCGGCCGCTTCCGAGCGGCTCCCATACCGGCGGGCGCGTCGCGTGTGGGGAAGATATGCTGTAAATACAGGATTTATTCCTGATAACAAGTATTTTTCATTTTCCGCTCTGTCTGTTATGTTCGGCACGAAAGGATCGGAAAAGATACATCCGTAACGCGGGATATTTTCATGCCTCAAGATACACTCAACACTGCGGCGGCGCTGGAATCCCTGGCCGTAAGCGATTACGCCAAAGTCTTTGAAATGTTGCACACGGGCATTGCCGTCATGTCGGCCACGGGCGCGTTTCTTTACTGTAACCGGGCGTTTCTGGATATGTTCAACCTGCCCTCCGATATCCGGGGCAAACATATTTCCGAGTACTTTCTTACCGGCGAACGGGGCGTGATGACCACCATCCGCACACGCAAACCGACCTTCTGCACCAGTCTGACCACCACCAATGCGCAGGGCATCTCATTCCGCTATCCCCTGCTGGACAGCAAGGGCAAGCTGTTCGGGGTGGTTGTGGAGAGCATTTCTCCCGGCATTGGGGCGGAAAGAATGCGCAAGCTTCTGGAAACCATTGATGAGCTGGAAGAAAAGAGCAACTATTTCGAGCAGAAAGTACGCAAGAAAACCGGAAGCCTGTATACCTTTGATAGTATCATTGGGGAAAGCTCCCCGATCATGGCTCTGAAAAACAAGGGCAGTCGTTTTGCCGTAAGCAGCGAACCGATTTTGCTGCTCGGCGAGAGCGGCACGGGCAAGGAGCTGGTGGCCCAGGCTTTGCATTCTGCCAGCAGGCGGGCAAGCAAGCCTTTTGTCACGGTCAACTGCGCGGCGCTTCCGCAGGATCTCATGGAGGCGGAACTGTTCGGTTACGAAAGCGGGGCGTTCACCGGAGCGAAGTCCGGCGGAATCAAGGGCAAGTTTGAGCTGGCCGATACCGGCACCATTTTTCTGGATGAAATAGGGGAACTGCCCCTGTCCATGCAGGCCAAGTTGCTGCGCGTTCTGGAAAGCGGAGAAATTCAGAAGCTGGCTCACCGGGGGCAGCTTCATTCGGATTTCCGGCTTATTGCCGCGACCAACAGAAATCTGGAGCAGTGCGTGGAAGAAGGAACGTTCCGGGAAGATTTGTACCATCGGCTGAATATTCTGGAACTGACCATACCTCCCCTGCGGGAACGTCTGGGCGACATTCCCCTGCTGGCCCGTCATTTTATCGAATTGCATGCCGGGCCCCGGCGTGCCAGGGAAATCCGGATTTCCAACGAGCTGTACCGCGCCTTTGGGCTGTACCCCTGGCACGGCAACATCCGCGAGTTGAAAAACGTGTTGACCTATGCCTTGTTCTGCCTGGAAGAAGATGAACACGTTCTTTCCGTCCGCCATCTCCCGGAGCGCTTTTTCCGCGAACTGCGCAACGAACAGCCTGAACCGGAACCGAAGGAGCCGCATCCCGACAATCTGAACATGAATCAAGCCAGCGCCCAGGCGGAACGCAAGGCGCTTTTGGCCGCGCTCTCCGGCACAAAATACAACAAAACTCTTGCCGCCCGTGTCCTGGGTATTTCCCGCAACAAGCTGTACAAGAAAATGCGGGAATTTGACCTGCTTTCTCCTTTGAATAAGAAGTAGCATAGCCGCTTTGCTGGAGAATAGTGTTGAACATATCCCTGACCGCCGGAGGCGCGAGCGTAGCGAGCTATGGAGCGACGACCCCCCGCCGCATGGTAATGCGGCATGGAGGGGGGGGGCGGCCAAACGGCGGGGCCGGACAGGGCCATTGCCTTTCGGGAGGTCCGCGTTAAGCATATCTACTTTGTTGCGGAAACAAAGGGCTCCATGCCCTCACTGGAGCTGCGCGCCATGGAGCAAAAGAAAATCGGCTGTGCCCGTAAATTCTTTGAAGCCCTCAACCGGGAAATCAACCCGGAAAATGTTCGCTATGACCTGGTGAACAGTTATGAAAAACTGATGGAAATAGTGGGGAAGGAGAGCGGTGCAGCGTAAAATTTTTCACCGTAATCAGTTCTTCTTTTTCTGCGTTTTCATGCTGCGCCCTCCCAGTACGGAAATGCGGCGGATGACTTTTTCATAGTAGGGGTCGGCCTGCTCCAGCGCAAGGGAACGTTTGTGCCGGGTTCGGGCTTGCAGCAGCATTACCTCCAGCTTGCGCATCTGGCGGATTTTGAGCTGCTCGTCTTCCGAGTTCTCCAGCATGTCCAGCAGGCTGTCTATTTCCTTACGCTCGGCCAGTTCCGACGGAATATAGCCCGCGTTTTTCAGAATTTTGTAGCTCATGCGCAGTTCGGGCGGAATATGGCTGTCGTCTTCCAGTTCCAGCGGCTTGCCGTGTCCGGGAAGATTGTCAAATTCCCCTGCCTCCTGCGCTTCGGCAATGCGCCGTTCAGCCAGGCCGGCGATGAAACGAAGCGGGGGTTCTTTCATTAGAGATTCCTTAAAATTAGGATTGAGGGTGCGGGAGGATGATGCCCATGCCGAGGGGAGCTTGAGGGGGCAAGCAGCCCCTTCAGGCACCGTTTCGGCATAGCGCAAGGGGCGGCGCGGGGCAAGGAAAACCAGTCTCATTGGCAAGTGAGTTCTCTTGCGCTATACTCGCCCGTGCGCCCGGAACGGGCGAGAAAGGAAAGGGAGTGCTATGCTGGCCTATCTGGAAGGGCGATTGCTTGAAATCACGGAAAACGGCTGTGTGCTGTTGACTGGCGGAGGCGTGGGATATGAGGTGTTTTTGCCGTCGCACGTCATGAGCCGCCTGCCTGAAAAGGGTGGGCAGTTATGTCTTTATGTCAGCCTTGTGGTTCGTGAGGACGCGCAGGAGTTGTTCGGTTTCGCCTCTTGGGATGAACGGCAGACCTTTCTTACGCTTATCGGCATCAACCGGGTGGGGGCGCGTACCGCACTGGCCATGTTGTCCATGTACAGGCCGGATGATTTGCGGCGCATCGTGGCCGAAGATGACGTGATGTCCCTCACGCGGGTGCCCGGCATTGGCAAGAAAACGGGACAGCAGATTTTTCTTGAATTGAAGTACAAGCTCAAGGCGGACGGTACGCCCGCACTGCTGCCACCGGGCATGGATCGCCCCGGTACGGCGTTCCGCGACGCGCTCACCGGCCTGATCAATCTCGGATACGAGGAAGACAGGGCTTCTCTTGTGCTCAAGGATGTTTTCGCGAGCGATCCGGATCTGGATGTGGGCGGGGCCTTGCGCGCCGCGCTCAAGACCCTGGCCAAAGGATAGCCCATGAGCGAATTTGTTCCTCCGTTTCCGTCCCGGGGCAAGGTGACTGTTCCGGATGCGAAAACTTCTGCGCCCGGCCCTGTCGTTGGTTCCCCGTCCGACAATATTGATGAAACTATCCGCCCTCAGCGCCTGGACGATTTTATCGGACAGGAGGAATTGCGCGCCAACATGCGCGTTTTTCTCAATGCCGCGAAGGAACGGGGGCAGGCCATGGATCACGTGCTGTTCTACGGCAACCCCGGCTTGGGCAAAACTACGCTGGCGCGGATCATGGCCGCCGAACTGGGGGGGAATCTGATCACCACGTCCGGCCCGGTGCTGGAGCGCAGTGGCGACCTGGCCGCCATACTGACGAATCTTTCCCGGCATGACATTCTTTTTGTGGATGAAATCCACCGTATGCCCATCAGCGTGGAGGAAGTGCTGTACCCGGCCATGGAGGATTTCAAGCTGGATCTGGTGATTGGGCAGGGGCCTGCCGCCCGCACCGTAAAGCTGGATATCGAACCGTTTACGCTGGTGGGAGCTACCACGCGGCTGGGCCTGCTGTCTTCTCCTCTGCGTGACCGTTTCGGGATTGTCAGCCGGCTGGAATTTTACACGCCGGAGGAATTGGCCCGCGTCGTTGTGCGTGCGGCGCGCATTCTCAATGTGCCCGTCACAGAGGACGGCGCGCTGGAGATTGGCCGCCGCTCGCGTGGTACCCCCCGTATTGCCAACCGCCTGTTGCGCCGTGTGCGGGATTTCGCCGGGGTATACGGCAGGGGGGTGGTGGACGGCGAACAGGCCCGCAATGCTCTCGCCCGTCTGGATGTGGACGAGCGTGGTCTGGATGAGATGGACCGCAAAATCCTTACCTTGCTTATTGAACATTTCGACGGCGGGCCGGTGGGCGTCAAAACTCTGGCCGTGGCCTGCTCCGAAGAAGTACGCACGCTGGAAGATATCTATGAACCCTATCTTATCCAATGCGGTTTTCTCAAACGTACCCCGCGCGGGCGCGTCGCCACGCAGCGGGCCTACAGGCATTTGAAAATAGGGTTAAGATAAGGAATCGTACGGGGGCAATGATCCCCCCCTGCCTCTTATTCCGTGAAGTTGTCGCTGCGCAACAATTTCACGATAATGCAGGGGCACCATGCCTCTGCCAGTGGCGTGGAGAACAGCCGCCCCCAAGAGCAAGGTAATCAATATTTCCTTTTACCAGGAGAGCCATATGCCCGCAGTGGAACCGAGAGTGGAGTTGCTGGCGCATACGCCGGAGCCGTTGTCACTGATTTATGCCGCCTTCCGACAGTGTTATCATTCCGGGGCTGCGGCGGATATGTGGCCCCGGCTGTTGAGCGGAGAAATCTCCCGGGAGAAGCAGGCGGAATTTGTGGCCTCGGTGCTGGCTTCCGGCCATGCCAGCCCGGCGGAGCACGTCAGCTTTACCTTTGCTCTTTCCGGTGTTTCCCGCGCGTTGACACACCAGCTGGTGCGGCATCGCATCGCGTCTTATTCTCAGCAGAGCCAGCGTTATGTGGACGCATCGGCTATGGAGTATGTTATGCCTCCGGCCATTGCCCGGCTGCCTGAAGCGCGGGAGCGTTTTGCGCGTTTTATGGAAGAAGTGGGCGCGGCCTACAGCGACCTGAAGGAAATGCTTGAAGCGGCAGGACGCGGCGCAAGCGCGAAGGAAGACGCCCGTTTTGTATTGCCGCAGGCGGCGGCCAGTAATATTGTGGTGACTATGAACTGCCGTGCGCTGATCAATTTTTTCGAGCATCGCTGCTGCACCCGTGCACAGTGGGAAATTCGGGCTGTGGCCAATCGTATGCTTGAACATTGCCGCGCCGTGTTACCCGAGCTGTTCCGCCATGCCGGTGCAAAATGCGAGGGCCTCGGCTATTGCCCGGAAGGGCCGAAATTCACATGTGGGCGCTACCCTTTGCCTGAGGAGTAGCGCGTTTTAAGAGGTACCGCTTATTAACCGCTGGTTTATTCTGCGAATAAATCAGCTCCATGCCCAAAGAGGCAAAAGCCTCTTGAGGCTGCTGACAAAGTCAGCAGCCCCGAAAATTGCGAGCAGGTCGCTTAAAAAGTTTTGCAGGATGGAGGGGATGGGGGAGAGGAAGGACGCTTTTCTTCAACATACACACGCAGGCGGCGCATGGCTTCGGCGAGGTTTTCCAGAGAGTTGGCGTAGGAGAGGCGAAGGAAGCCTTCGGCCTGTGAACCGAAGTCGATGCCGGGCGCAACGCCGACATGTGCCTTTTCCAGAATATCAAAGGCCAGGGCGAGGGAGTCTCCGCTCAGATGGCGGGCGTTGATCAGGGTATAAAACGCGCCTCTCGGTTCCACGGGAATGCTGAAGCCCATGCTGCGCAGTTCTTTCAGCACAAAACGCCGCCGTTCGTCGTACTGGCCGCGCATGCGAATAACCTCGTCGCCCGCGTGGCGAAGGGCCGCGATGCCCGCCTGCTGTGCCGCCGCGTTGGGAGAAATAAAACAGTTCTGCATAACCAGCTGCATGGGGCGCACAAGGCGTTCCGGTACAATCAGATAGCCCAGCCGCCATCCGGTCATGGCGAAGGCCTTGGAAAAACCGTTGATAACCACGGCGTTGTCCGTAAACTCCAGCATGGAGTGTTCCGGCCCGTCGCCATAGGTCAGGCCGTGATAAATTTCATCGGATACTATCAGCGGCCCGAGTTCGGCCAGCGCTTTCATGCGCTCCGGTTCCAGCAGAATGCCGGTGGGATTGCACGGCGAATTGACCAGAATGGCCCTGGTGCGATGGGTGATGCGTTTGGCCACATCCTCCGGGCGGAACTGGAAGCCGTCCTCCTCATAGGTCAGGGTTTCGGCCGGGACGCCGCCCGCCATATGCACAAAGCTGGAGTAGCAGGCGTAACCGGGGTTGGAAAGAATGACTTCATCCCCCGGATCGAGCAAAGTCTGGAAAAGCATGGTCATACCGGGAGAAGTGCCGGGGAAGATAAAAATCCGGCCGGGGTCGACGCTTACGCCGTATCGGTTCCGGTAGTGATCTGCCACAGTTTCGCGCAGATCCGGATCGCCCATGGAATGGGTGTAATGGGTGAACCCGTTGTCCAGCGCATGTTTTGCCGCATTGATGATGCAGGCGGGCGTGGCGAAGTCCGGCTCGCCGATTTCCATGTGGATAATGTTCACGCCCGTGCGTTGCAATGCCTGCGCGCGTTCCAGCACGTCCATGACAAGGAAGGAAGTGACGTCCGCCATGCGCGAAGCCGGGGAGAAGGTGGACATGCCTGTCGCTCCTGTGAAAAAGATAAGGGTTATAGTTTAACCGGAATAAAAAAATTTCTTATACTCCGCCACGCGGGGGAAGACAATGCGGCGTGCCAGCCTTCTCCCATGTGCGAAAAAGGATAAAACCGGGGTCAATTGTCAGGATATACGCGAAATCGGGACAAATAAAAGCAGAGTATTCTTAAAAAGCGTGCAGATATCCGAACGTGCCGTCATGAACATGTGGCGGTAGCAGCGGCTATGCGGGATTGACCTTTGTTCCGTTTCATTGGATAGTCAGCCCCCACACGTTAATAATCGCGCGTCCCGGTGAAAAATGGCCGGTTCCGTCTCTTTGTTTCCGGGTTGGAACGACGGTGCGCGTGTACGAGCGCTTTCGATGGCAATCATATGCCGGAAGCGCTCTCATCTGTTTTGGAGCAGAAATCATGAAAACCTTTCGCAATCTGACCTATGCGCTCGTCACCCTGTGCGTGCTTTCGCTCGGGATTATCATGATGTTCACGGATCTCGGTCTTGACCATCCCATCATCATGTATGTCAACAGTGCTGTTTTTGCTGTGGCCCTGGTCGCGTTATGCGCGTCCGTCATCATGTATTTTCACTCGAAGTCGCTGGATATTACCAGGCTGAAGCGGCGCGGTACGCGTGTTTACGGCGAATTGCTTCAGCAAAAGATGCGCCTGATCGACGCCATGGACGGGGACAAACCAGTCGCTGACTGGGACATTTTTTTGTATAACGAAGAATTGTTCCCCCGCATTCGCAAGTTCCTGTATGAAGAGTATTTTTTGCTGCTCTCCTTTGACGCTTTCTTTCCGCACAGTGCCGGGGCGAATGTGGTGAACAAGTTCTACGATCTGCACAAGGAACTGGAGAATTTCATCCGTTCCCTGCGCTACGACAGGATTGAACACGGCAAGCTCCGGCGCGCCTATGGCAAGGCATACGGACAGGAGTTGGCCTCCGATACGCCGGAAGAAGACTTTTCCCGCTCTGAACTCAAGGAAGCTTATGATGCGCTGCTGCTCGCCAATGAAACGGAACTGTTCAATGTGGATCACCTGCTGCGCACTCTGGACAAAAATTTGACAGAACTCGACAAGTACTTCACCGACGGCGTGGCCTGGGGTATTTCCAAGCCCAGTTTCGATGCCGAGTTCCATCTCTGGATGGGGGCCAAGGAATAAACTGGTTCTGTCAATAGTGTTGAACATATCCTTGACCGCCGGAGGCGTAAGCGAGCCGGCCGTGGA
>OFFZ01001294.1_pt1 | contig 13998 bp, 10 predicted proteins | sample 1521631 | NCBI WGS metagenome assembly OFFZ01 (sample SAMEA3504102, study PRJEB24116) | mouse gut metagenome | biome: mouse gut; feature: mouse-associated habitat; material: faeces | place: Denmark | collected 2011 | reverse complement strand
AGCTGCCGATTCAGTTGTTTCATGGCGTTCCTTATCCCGAACTCGCGTTATTACAAAAGTACAACAAAAAGTGGTTCAGGACTACAATCTTTAGCAGATAATTAAGTAAACAATTCATTGATATTATTGCGTCAGGAATACTCGCCAGCTTCCTTCTTTCTCGCCGCGCTCAACATATTTTTTTGAGATGAGCTGGTCAAGTAATTTTTGGATAGCTGTAATGCTGATGCCTGTTTCGTCTTTCATGTCTGCAAGTGTCAGTGTCGGCTGGGTGCGCATAGCATTCAGGATTTTAGTATAGCTGGGGGTGCGGAAAGCTATTCGTTCTCCATCATACCACCACACATTGTCATCTTTTTCACTTACAAACAATACATCGTTATACACCTCTGTCGCGACCAGTTCGTTGAAATACTTTAGAAACGGGCGTATATCCTTGATGTCTGCGTGGGCGCCGTCGCTCGGCACTGGACCTACTTCGAGGTCTGCCTGATGGAGCGCTTCAAGATATTCGCTTTTCTTGCGGCTGCGTACTACAATCATCGGATAATTATGGCGCGTGAGAATATAATTCACCATCAGTCGGGCGATACGTCCGTTGCCATCTTCAAAAGGATGGATACGGATATAACGGTAGTGAAATAATGCAGCAAGCTCCACGGGAGAAAGTTTTCCCTCCTGTTCAGCTGTATTGTACCAGTCGACTAAGTCTGCCATAAGTCCGGGTGTTTCCTCCGGTGAAGCGTACTCGAATCGATCTCCATATCTTGTGATTACGCTATTGGGGCGTGTCTTATATTGCCCTGCGTGTATAACATAGCTTGTCTGTACGCCACCCGGCAAATTACGATAGACTGTGTAGTCTTCGCGTAAAAGGGTTTTGTGCAATGTCCGTATGAAATTCTGTGTCAAGGGTATATCCTTAACTGCAGCTTCTTCCGTCATCATACGCAGACCGACATTACTTGCTGTCATCTCTTCAACATCGCGCACATCTGCTTCTCCAATTACTTTGCCGAATAGCAATAGTATTTCCGTCTGTCCATAAGTCAGCGTATTACCCTCTATGTGATTGCTATTGTAATTAAAATCAACAGTAAAACGACGGCTCAACCTCTCTCTGTCTTTCTCGGACAGGGGCTGTATGTTGTGCCAAGCGGCAAGTGCCTTTTTGATATTGAGATACTTCATATGGAATTCGTGTTACATCCATACAAAGTTAATAATAAACTCTTAAAAGGTTGTATTTATATAACCTTTTTTGTGTTTTGTGAAGCTCTTATCTGAATATAGGTAATACCTGTTGGTTGAATTAGATTAGTGAATATTTTATCTGCCCAATCGGACGATGATTGATAAAATTGACATACTGCATAAAAGTCATTGCTGCTATTTTGCCTGCCATACGGGTAAAGAGACCGCAGGACTGCTTTGCGTAGTTACGTATCATCATGAGATTGTCGTTGAGTTGGGAGAATATTGTTTCGATAACGGAACCTCCTGTATGCCCACACTGGCGGACGCCAGTTCTTCTGATTCAGCCGATATGGGACTTCAAGAGTAATATTGGCTACCTCAAAGAGATTCTTCTGCACCTCGGCACTAAGATAGCCCTTGTCCGCAAGCATCATGCAGTCGTGATATTCCCTGCGTACATCCTTGAGATAATGGAGGTCATGAACGCTAGCCGCCGTCATGTCATAAGAATGTATGACACCGCGTATGCCGCAGACTGCATGGAGCTTATAACCATAATAGTGCAGCCCTTGCGAGGCGCAATATCCCCAGTCCGGGGCAGCGTCAACATTCTCACGCCCCATTGCACAATGATTCGCTCTTGCGTTCTGGCAGACTTTTACAGGCTTGGAATCAATACAGAACACATCCTCGGAGCCGTCAATGGAGACTGCCACATCCTTGCGGATTTCTTCGGCAAGTCGGGCAGTAAGCTTACGCCGGGCATTGAATTGTCTGCGACTGACCAGGTTGGGCAGATCCTCCTTACACTCATGGTGCAGACGATGAAAAAGAAGATTATCGCTGTCGAAGCCGAAGGCCTCAGCGGTAATGCCAAGAGCGATAACCTCGGTTCTGATTCATGCTTTCCCAGGCTTTTGGCCATAGGTGATGCCATAGGACCCTTGCTATGGCTGCATTCTGTTGATTGGTGGTAGGGGGCTGTGTGATATCGGTTTTTAGAACGAAGTGTTCATAATGGAAGATTTGCAATCGGGCTTATAATCCCCTTGTATGGGACTATAAGCCAAATCCGAATACCCGATTGGTTATCTAGGTAGCTTTGTTGTCATAATGCCATTGCTTGGTGCTATAGCCAGCGTCCGAGCAGGATGGCGGCTATCAGGACGGGGGCGATGTAGCGCAGGATGAATGTTATGACGCCGGTGAGGCGTGAGCGGAGGGTGCCGCAGTTGGAGAGCTGGCGGTGTAGGAGGCGCCGTGGCCCGAACCACCCTACGTAAAGGCATGTGCCGATGGAGACGATGGGGAGGAGGATGTTGGTGGCGAAATTGTCGAGGAAATCAAACAGGGTTAGGCCGAAGATGGTAAACCCGTTAAGCGGGCCGAGCGACAGGGAGCATAGCGAACTTAACAGGAACATCGGGCATAGGGCGGCGAGCACCGCGTTACGGCGTTTCATGCCGAGGCGGTCGCAAAGAAAGGCGATGGCTACCTCGGCGATAGAGACGGTTGACGTGATGGCCGCCACAAGCAGGAGCAGGAAGAACAGCGCCGACCAAAGTTGCGATAACGGCAACCGGGCGAATACCTCCGGGAGGGTTACGAAAATCAATGTCGCCCCCTCGAGGCTCTCGTTTTGCAGGCCGAATGTCATCACGGCAGGGAAGATGACGCACCCCATCAGAACTGCTACAAGCAGGCTTAACAAGGCCACTGTGAACGAGGTTTTCGGGAGGTTGGCCGAAACGGGGTAGTAGGAGGCATAGGTGACGAGTATGCCCATGCCAAGGCTTAGGGAGAAGAAAGTCTGCCCCAGTGCGTTTATGAATACCGACGGGGTGATTTTCGAGAAATCTGGCGACAGGAAATATTCCAGTCCCTCGGCAGCCCCGGGAAGCGTGAATGCCACCACGCAGAGGGCCAGCAGGATGACGAACAGCAGCGGCATCAGCACGTTTGACAGCTTCTCGATGCCTTTCTGCACACCCCGCAACAGGATTATGATATTGAGGCCGATTACAATGGCTGTTGCCAAAAGTGGTTGCCATGTGCCGTAGAGCAACGTCTGCATAACGCTTGAGAAGTGCGCCGCTGTGCCTTCCAATCCGTCGGCAGTGGGCGGTGCGGCATAGAGTGCGCCGGTTACCGACTGCCAGAGGTATTCAAGCGTCCATCCGGCCACCACCATGTAGAACACCGTTATCAGGTAGGCTGCCAGGATGGCGACAGCCCCTACAATCCACCATTTCGATCCAGGCGACAGGCGTCGGTAAACGCCCACGGCATCGCTTTTGCCTCCGCGTCCGAGCACGAATTCCCCTAGCATCACAGGTATGCCTAACAGGAATACGCATGCTATGTAGAGTAGCAGGAATGCCGCGCCGCCGTTTTCCTGGGTCTCGGCGGGAAATCGCCACACGTTTCCCAGCCCGATTGCCGAGCCTACGGTGGCCGCAATCAGCCCTATCTTTGTTGCAAATTCCGCTTTTTTCGCCATATTTTTTTGTGTTATACTGTTTCAAATTGCGAATTTAGCGAAAAACATTCAATCATAGTGAAACATGCGCCGTTGAAAATCATTGAAATTTTCAGCGGCGCACGGGATAGGGAAGGATAAGGAAGAGCCGGGACGGCTTATCTTATAATTTGGTGTGGCAGGTGTATCCACGGCTTTGAGGCAGACATTGCCATGAGCAAAATTCGACAAAAAATCCACTTATGCAATTTTTTGAAAAAATGTGGGGCGGCATTAAGTTTGACCGACTTTTGTGCTGAAATTCAATAAAAAACGCTACCTTTGCATCGCCTTTCGGGGCTTCTTGGGCGAGCTATGCTCGGTTGTGAGTGTAAACGCCTGGGAATGAGACTTTAATTAACCATATTTATTAACTGTTTTTTTAATGACTGAAGAAGTTAAAAACTCTCCAATCGCCGATTTCGATTGGGATGCCTACGAAAAAGGCGAAAGCAAGAGCGAGAAATCGCGTGAGGAACTCACCAAGACTTACGACGAATCGCTCAACACCGTCAAAGACAAAGATGTAATCGAAGGTACCATCATCGCCCTCAACAAGCGTGAGGCTGTGGTTAACATCGGCTACAAATCGGACGGTATCATCCCCATGAACGAATTCCGCTACAACCCCGACATCAAAATCGGCGACGTTGTGGAAGTGTTCATCGAGAACCAGGAGGATAAGAAAGGCCAGCTTATCCTTTCACACCGCAAAGCCCGCGCATCACGTTCATGGGAGCGTGTAAACCAGGCTTTGGAAAACGACGAAATCATCAAGGGCTTCATCAAGTGCCGCACCAAGGGCGGTATGATTGTCGACGTGTTCGGAATCGAGGCATTCCTCCCCGGCTCGCAAATCGACGTGAAGCCTATCCGCGACTACGATATCTTCGTTGGCAAGACCATGGAATTCAAGGTTGTCAAAATCAACCCCGAATTCAAGAACGTCGTTGTCAGCCACAAGGCACTCATCGAAGCCGAACTCGAGCAGCAGAAGCGCGAAATCATCGCCAAGCTTGAAAAAGGCCAGGTGCTCGAAGGTACTGTCAAGAACATCACCTCCTATGGTGTGTTCATCGACCTTGGCGGCGTTGACGGCCTTATCCACATCACCGACCTTTCGTGGGGCCGCGTAAGCCACCCCGAGGAGGTTGTAAGCCTCGACCAGAAGCTCAATGTGGTTATCCTCGACTTCGACGACGAGAAGAAGCGTATCGCCCTCGGTCTGAAGCAGCTTATGCCCCATCCCTGGGATGCATTGGCCGAGACCATCAAGGTTGGCGACAAGGTTAACGGCAAGGTTGTCGTTATGGCCGACTACGGTGCATTCGTTGAAGTCGCTCCCGGCGTAGAGGGTCTGATCCACGTAAGCGAAATGTCGTGGAGCCAGCACCTGCGCAGCGCACAGGACTTCATGAAGGTAGGCGACGAAGTGGAAGCCGTTGTGCTCACCCTCGACCGCGACGAGCGTAAGATGAGCCTCGGTATCAAGCAGCTCAAGAAAGATCCCTGGGAAGATATCGAAATCAAATATCCCGTTAACTCCAAGCACACTGCCAAAGTGCGCAACTTCACCAACTTCGGCGTATTCGTTGAAATCGAGGAAGGTGTTGACGGCCTTATCCACATTTCGGACCTCTCCTGGACAAAGAAGGTTAAACATCCTTCGGAATTCACCCAGATCGGTGCCGACATCGAGGTTGTGGTTCTTGAAATCGACAAGGAAAACCGCCGCCTGAGCCTCGGTCACAAGCAGCTTGAGGAGAACCCCTGGGATGTGTTTGAAACCGTGTTCACAGTTGGTTCGGTGCACCCCGGCACTATCGTTGAAATGCTCGACAAGGGTGCTGTTATCCAGCTCCCCTATGGCGTTGAAGGTTTCGCTACCCCCAAACACCTCGTTAAAGAGGACGGCTCGCAGGCCAAGGTTGACGAGAAACTTGAATTCAAGGTAATCGAATTCAACAAGGATAGCAAGCGCATCATCCTCAGCCACAGCCGCATCTTCGAAGATGAAGCCAAGGCTGAAAAGGCAGAGGCACGCAAGGCAAAACGCGCTCCCCGCAAGGCAGAGGAAGCACCCGTGCTTAACACCCCCGTAGAGAAAACAACTCTCGGTGACATCGAAGCTCTTGCAGCCCTCAAAGAAAAACTTTCCGGCAAAGCCTGATAGGATTTCCCTAAAATTTAAGAAATGGCGGTGTGGCAAAATTCAATATTTTGGCACACCGCCTTGTTTTTCGCCCGGATGGCGAGTGTGCTGTCAGAATGCCATGGCTTTGGATTTGGTATGCCGGATGCCGTTGCGTGAAGAACACAGACTGCTTTTTGACCAGGTATATATTGATGTATAGTAGTGGGCTTTGTGATGCATTGCCCCGGAATTTTATGCGTTTGTGATGTAAATTTGCTGGAATTGCACGCATATAGTTGTTATATCGGTGGAATAAACGTATATTTGCCAATGAAAAAAATATCACCTTGGTTCTGACACATCTAAGTCTGTAGTTATTTTGCGTGAAATTAAACATCAATTCAATATATCACATTACTTAATTTTCCAATTATGAAAAATCTTTTACTTTCAGTTTTGGCGACATCATTGGTGCTGTCGGCTTCAGCTGCTGTGCCGTTTGAGAAAGGCAAAACAAATTCAATACCGGTTAGAAAAACATATAGGAGTGCCCCGTCGGTCTCTCCACCTATGAGCCGTGCTGTTGAAGAGAAGGTTCTCCTTGATGAGAACTTCGACAAATTTTCGGATGGTACCGAGACAGAACCGGGTGCGGAAATTGTATATGAAAATGGATACTATATACCCGCTTCTTACACGTCTGAGCCGGGTTGGACGGGGCAGGGCTTGCGTCCTGCCGGAGGCTGTGTGTCGTTGCATCCATGGGTGTCCAGCTATGAGGAGACCCGTGGCGGGTATATCTCCACACCGAGGATGATGCTTGACGGCACTGCTACACTTACCTTCCGTGCTAAGGCTTTAGGGTCTGAGACGGCATTGCTATGGGTTGCCCTTTGCGATGACAATTATGGCCCGGGCGAATCATTTGACGCCGAGTTGACCAATGAATGGAAGGAATTCAGCTTTGTGGCGTCGGAAGGCTCTGTTGATGACCCGTCATATTTCCAAATGATGGCAGACGAAGGGCTTGCCCTTGTCGATGATGTGAAGCTTGTTTTCAGGCAAGACCGCGTCGGCAAACCATATGCCTTGCCTGCGCTTAATGTTTCGCCCAACGAATTCGTGGCTCGTTGGGAAGGGGTCAATAACGTTGACGGCTACCTCCTTACCGTGTTATGCACAAGCGCCCCTGAATCGCCGGTTATCGGCGAGTTGACCGAGTCGTTCGACGGCATAAAGGTTAATGCCGACGGCAAGACAATCGACCGTGATGCCCCCGGCTATCCCGACGGATGGACTATTTCGGTTACTGAACATGGTTCACAGGATGTTACCACCGACCCGGCTGACCTTGGCTCGGCTCCCGTTGCATTGGTTTTCGACGAGGTCGGCGATATGATTGAATCACCTGCTACCCCTGAACCCATTGACAGGCTGTCGTTCTGGTGCAAACCGTCGAAATATACCGATAACTGGGAATATATGTCGCTGATTAGGCTTGAAATCTATCATTCGCTGACGGATACGTGGGAAAACGTAGGCCATCTCGGTTATTTCAACTTCATGGAACAGGGTGGTGAATACACATTGAATGCCGAGGCTCTTGGCAAAGATGCAACACGCATGAGATTATCGTTCATACAGCGTAGCGATGTGGATTTCTATATTGACGACATACGTATGCATTACACTTCACGCGGCACAACAGCCCCGCTTTTCGAAGACAAAGTGGTAAAAGACACCGAATACGCGGTAAAAGACATCAATCCCCGCAACGAATACACATATTATGTGAAGGCTTTCAGGGATGATATTGTTTCCGCTGCAAGTTATGCGGTATGGGTCGACGGCGTTGCCGGGCTGAAAGTCGAGACTGAAGAGGCCACCGATGTTACCGAAACATCATTTACCGCCAATTGGAAGCAATTAGGGCATGCCAAGGAGTATTCGGTCAATACCTATTGTGTGATAGCCCCTGAGGCAGATATGGAAGATGTGGTGGTGCTTGAAGAAACGTTCGACAAGATTGATGAAGGTACGGTTGAGAATCCCGGACAGGATTGGGTTTCGCCGTTTGATTTCGGCGCCAAAGGATGGGCTGCCACCGGATGGTGCGCCACCCAGCCCGCATGGGCCAAAGGTATGGCTGGCACTACCGGTACGAATGTCTGGATGGGTGTTGCCGGATTGGTTTACACCCCTGTGCTCGACCTTTCATGTTACGATGGCAAAGGGATAAAGGTTGACGCTACGTTTGTCACCACCGTCGATGCGTTTGATTATAACGGAACTGATGAACCTGAAGGTGTGTTTGCCATACTGATGAATAGTTCCGATTTGAACACCCCGATTGCCTCGGGTCTTCTTGATACTCCGAAGGCCGGATCTACATCAGGGTTGATAACCATCAACAATGTGCCTGAGGATGCTGACCTTTCCAGCGTTGTGATTGCGTTTATGAATAAGAGCGGCCTGACATTCTTTGTTGATTATGCCAAGATTTCAATGAATGTCCCGGCAGGAAAAACCCTTATGACCCCGTTAGGCACGGTGTCAACCGAAGAGACTTCCTACAGATTTGACGGCCTTGACCCACGTTTTGACCATGCATTCGCAGTGAAAGCTTCCACAAGCCATAGTTTCGAGACATTTGTGTCGGAGATGTCGGACATGCGTCATGTCAAGACCTCGACTGCAGGTGTGACTGAGATAACCATAGGCCAGGAAAGCGGTGTTGCCATAACTACAATGCCCGGTGCAATCCTTGTAGATGCACCCGAGGGTGTGCGCACAGAAGTCTATACACCTGCCGGGCTGCGTGTTGCCGTGGGCGAAGGATGCTGCACGCTTGAAGTGGCTGCCGGTGTATATATCGTCCGTGCCGCAGGCCACACTGTAAAGGTTGCTGTCAGCTGATGATGCATTCATTCTGACAACACCCTCGCCATCCGGGCGAAAAACAAGGCGGTGTGTCAAACTCTTTTGGTTTGACACACCGCTTTTTTTGTACATATACAGGGATGTCAGATTGTCTCTGGCTCAAAATATAATCTGGAGACGCGCCTGGATGGTGTTGACGTGGCGGTCGTGCTGCACGTCGCTGTTACGTACATCTGTGTAGGAATAGCGGAGACGTGCAAGCATGTACTTGTTGATGTAATAGTTGAGGGTGACCGAATAGTCGTTGGAGACACCTCCGAAAATGTCGGCTTTGCCGCAGTTGGCGTCGGTGTAGTTATAGCCCAATATCATTTCAAGTGAACCGGGTTTAGGGGTTGCAAGCCCGGCGTCGCCGTGTGAATAGCCGTATCTGTCGCCGATAAGCAGCCCTCTTAACAGTCCGTAAACGCCTTGCGCCTTATATGAGGGGAGGGCATGGCGACCTATATTCATGTAATAATACTGCCCTTCGAGGGCGATACGGTCTTTGGCCAACACGACTTCGGGCGATAGTTTGAAAACCCCTTTGGCTTCCTGTATGTCGGCTCCCAGCATGCTTACTTTGCATACGCGTGTCGGGAATCCTGCCGAGAAATCAAAATAGCCGGCCGATAGTGTCTTGCCGCCGTTTTCGTTGTCTATCCGTTTGTGCATGGCGGTCTGATACCATAGCGACATGCCGACCTGGGCTATAAGCCCGTCGTTGAAATAGGGTCGGTAAACGAAGCGGTTCAATGCCCCGATGCTTGTTTTTCCCTGTTCGTTGGCCGGTTCGGTCATGGAAGTCCCGGCGACTATGCCGCTTACGCCGAGGAAGAATTTATCCTTATCGTAGACGTACATCACCCCTAGGTTACGGCCTGTGGCGTTGAAGAACGTATCGGTTATAGGGGCTTCCATTGCCGGTTTCATCGAGCTTGAAGTGGCGGCGTTGAGGCCGAACTGGTGCACGAAGTAGCCCATGCGGAGCAGATTGTAAGGGTTGAAGTTGTATTGCATATAGACGTCCTTCATGCTGATTTTGCCGAAGCCGTAGCCCACGTCGATTTTTGCAGCCCATTTCCCGTAGCTGACTTTTGCCCCCATGCGGATATCGGGCATCGCGACCCCGTCGGAGAAGCCGTCGCCGTCGGGCATATAGACGGCCCCGTCGAGGAGCATACGGCCTGTTGGTTTGATTGAGAATTTCGTTTCCTGTTCCTGTGCCTGCATCGTCATTGCTGTCGCAAGCATGATTGCGGCTGAGGCAATCGTTGTTATGGCAAAGTTTTTCATTGGATGTAAGGATTAATGGTAGTGTAAAGATTTTATAGCTGTTATGTTCGGGGCTGCTGCGGAGTGGAGCCCGTTACGTGGATTTAAACATTGGCGAAAAAACATTGGTTCAAAAATTATAACTAATTTTTACGAAAAAAATGTTGATGGGGAACCGAACTATTCCTATATGGCTATGTTATAGTTTTATCACGTTTTAACATAGTAAACGTGATGGGATAATTTTAATAAGCGATTAATTACCAACAATCTATTGCTATATGAAAGGCTTTTTGACAACAATTGTCGCCCTTATGTTCATGGGCGTTGCGCTTCCGGCGGCCTCGCAGGCTCGGCGTAGCGAGGAGTTCAAAGACAAGTATAAACTGAAAGAAGCTGTTGTGTTGAGCAGGCATAATATCCGTTCGCCCCTTTCCGACAGCAAAAGCGATCTCGGGCGCATGACCCCTCATGAGTGGACGAAATGGAGTGCCGGCAAGAGCGAGCTGACCTCGCGTGGCGGTGCGCTGGAAACGATGATGGGGCAATATTTCCGTAAATGGCTTGTTGATGCAGGTATGTTTCCCGAAAACTATATACCGACTGCCGACGACCTTAATGTAATCGCCAATTCCATGCAGCGTTGCATCGCCACAGCCCGTTATTTCACATCAGGCTTCATGCCGGTGGGTGAAGTAAGTGTAAACCACCGTTTCACACCAAGCAAGATGGATCCGTTGTTTAACCCCCAGCTCACAAAGGTAAGCCCCGAATTCGTGGCCGAAGCCATGCGCCAGATTAATGCCATGGGTGGGGAAAAGGGGATTGTAGGCATAAACGAGGCGATTGCCCCGGATTACGCGCTCATGACCGAGGTGCTTGATGTCAAGGATTCCCCTATGGCAAAATCCGCCGATCCCAAGTTGAAAGCATTGGATAATTATAACACTGAGATAGTGCTTGAAAAATGGGCTGAACCGGCCATGAAACCAGGCTCGGCATTAAAGGAACTGAATGCGGCCAGCGATGCCTTCATCCTCCAGTATTATGAGGAGCCTGATTCGGTGAAGGCGGCTTTCGGGCATAAGCTTACACGCGACCAGTGGTCACAGCTGGCACATGTGAAGGATACATATCAGGATGTGTTGTTCACAGCCCCGATAGTTGCGGTGAATGTGGCAAATCCTTTGATTCGTTATATGTATGACGAGCTGCGTTCGCCCGACCGCAAATTCACTTTCCTGGTGGGGCATGACAGCAATCTGTCGAGTGTGGCAACCGCGCTTGGCGTAGAGGAATACGAACTGCCAGGCGCTATTGAAAAGAAAACCCCTATAGGCTCCAAGCTGGTGGTCGAGAAGTTCGTAGGCCCCGACGGGGAGGAGTATGCCGACCTGAACATAGTTTATCAGACTGTCGACCAGTTGCGCGACATGCGGCTGCTCGATCTTGATAATCCGCCTATGGTTTATCCGTTGACATTGAAAGGGCTTGAAAAGAATGCCGACGGGCTATACAGGATGGCCGATGTGGCAGCCCGTTTCGAGCAGGCCCTGCAGGCTTACGAAGATATACCGTAAAAAGATTGTCAGTCAATAATATAACCACATGGGGGAGTGTCAGAAGTCATGCTTTTGGCACTCCCGCTGCGGTTATTATAACGTGATGTATGGATAAAAGCAGGGCTGTGATTACCTGATGAATCCGGCGGAAGCTGTTTTGTAGCGGCGCAGGGGAGAACCTTTGGTACGGGTGAGTTTCGCTTTCCCGTTTTCGGTACGCAGCGAGCCTTGTTGTATTGGCCGCGTGTGTAGTCATAGGTCTCTCCGTCGTGCTTGCAATGTAGATTGAAAACGGTTGTGGGGGATATGTGCTGCACAGGCTCGGCCCACATAGCATGGGCCCCTCCTGATAGGCGATTGTGGCGCTTCACTACGTAGAGTAGCTCAGTGGTTTCTCGGTCGGCACACCGAGGTGTGTGAATTATAGGAAAGAAAAACGGATACCTCTATTTTACCTAGGGGTGATTCCTAATCAATGGGTTTTCATTTATGGTTGCAGTGCGAGGCGTCATCAGAGGTAGGTGTTTGCCAGGATGCTGCGTGATTTGGATTTCTTCTTTTTGCCGAAGGGGCAGTTGAAGTTGTCGAGATATACGCGAAGCATCAGGCGTTGGTAGAAAATGAAGCTGTCTTTTGTGATATTGAAATCGAGTGAGGCTTCAAGGTTCACATATTCGTTGCCTATGATGCGGGCATAGATGTCGGTGCGGTTATAAAGGTCTGACTGGTAGAATGGTTCCCCTTGATAGAGTTCCGCTCCGAGTTCGCTGTAACTCGGGAAAAGTCTGCCTCCGGCATAAAAGGAGTTTCTCAGTCCGAGCCATTTCCATTCCCCGGTAATTTCAATCCATGCGCCTGCGGGCATGCGCCATTCATTGTTGGCACGATTGCGTTCGATGGTAATCAGTGCGCCACCCTTTATGACTAGGCTGTCGAGGCCGGATGCCTGTTTGAGGTCGATTCCGACGTAGGGGTTGGCAAGGAAATTATCAACAATGTGCTGGTTGGCCGGGGCGTGCCGGGTTAATGCGAAATGGTTCATCATTGCGTGGCCGCCTATCAGGAAACTGCGTCCGCGAGGGCGCCATTCGCCGTGGAACACTATGTTGAATGCCTCGCGCTTGGTTGCGGTCTGCAACTGGCGCCAGTCGAGATAAAAGTCGATGAAGGCATTACGGGAGTTGTATTGCACCAGGAAACCGCGTATGTTGCGTTGGAAATATGTGAGTGAGTCGCACCATAGGAATCCTGGCAGGGGCTGGTGGAGCTGGGTGCGTGGGAACATGCCCATTGACGCGCTCCACCGGCGTCCTTGATGGCGGTAGTAGAGGGTGGGGGAAATGCGGTATCCATCCCATTCGTTGCCGATAGGCTGGTTCCAGACCACGCCCCCTGAAATGCGGTCGCGTTTGGTGAATTGTACTCCGATTTCCGGGGCCAGGTTGGTGAAGAAGAAGGTCTTGGTGTCGGTGATTGAGTTGTCGCCCTCGCGATTATCGAACACCGAGCCGAAGTCAAGGCTCCATGTCAGGTGTTGGGCGTGTGTGGCGATTGCGGTGGCAAAGCATATAAGCGCAGTCAGCAGGATTTTGGTGATACAGGTTTTTCCCATGTGCAAGTGAGTGAAGAAATGTGTGGCAAAGTTACTAAAATCCTGTGTATGCGATATGATGAAGACCGCATAAAACATCCCGATGACAGCGCCCTCGCCATCCGGGCGAAAACCAAGGCGGTGTGCCAAAATATTGAATTTTGACACACCGCCCGCGATGTTTTTTTGCCTCAATGAATTAATGGCAGCAGCCGTCGCCGCATCCGCAATGTCCGTCGCCATGTTCATCGCAGTGGTCATGGTCGCATCCGCATCCGCAACCGTGGGCGGGTTGTAACTCTTCAGGTGTGGCATCGCGGACTGTGAGGATTTTGCCGTCGAAACGCACTGCCTTGCCTGCCAACGGGTGGTTGAAGTCCATCTTCACTTTGTCGGCGGTCACTTCCTTTACCAGGCCGTTGATGCGGTAGCCGTCGGCTGTCATCATAGGCACGAGGGCGCCAGCCTTTATCATCTCTTCGTCGAACTTGCCTTCTACCACGAAGATGTCGCGGTCGAGTTCCACAATCTGGTCGGGGTCGTAGGGGCCGAATGCCTCTTCAGCAGTAGCCTTCACGTCGAATTTGCTGCCGGTTTCAAGTCCCTCGATGGCTTTTTCCAGCGGGGCAATCATGCCGCGTGTCACACCGAACACAATCTTTTCGGGATCTTCGGCATCGGTTTGGTGCACAAGTGTTTCCTTGCCGTCGGCTTCTATAGCGTAAAGGTCATAGCCTAATTCAACGTATTTTCCGGGTTCTATTCTTTCCATAATTAAGTTATAATAAGTTTCTGGTGTTTC